>Ga0210403_10002545_pt1 | contig 16405 bp, 13 predicted proteins | sample IncBWC19MmetaG_FD_150863 | JGI IMG/M metagenome (GOLD analysis project Ga0210403, IMG submission 150863) | Forest soil microbial communities from Barre Woods Harvard Forest LTER site, Petersham, Massachusetts, United States - Inc-BW-C-19-M | ecosystem: Environmental > Terrestrial > Soil >... | reverse complement strand
CGACAAGATCGGACGCAAGGACGAGAACCCATCGATCACCCGCGATGTTTCCGGGGAAGGTGTGCAGCAGGCGCTGCTGAAGATTCTCGAAGGCACAATCGCCAATGTTCCGCCGCAAGGTGGACGGAAACATCCGCATCAGGAATTCACGCCCGTAGATACGACCAACATTTTGTTTATCTGCGGCGGGGCGTTCGTCGGATTGGAAAAGATTATCGGCCGGCGAGCGGGCAAGAAGTCGCTCGGCTTCAAAGTGGGAGAAGAGACTGAAAATGAAGAGCCGACGGTGGCACGCAAACGCAATTTCGAGCTGTTGAGCGACGTGCAACCGGAAGACTTGATCAAGTTTGGGCTGATTCCAGAGTTCGTCGGACGCTTGCCGGTGGTTGGAGTGCTGGAAGATCTGGATGAGTTTGCGCTGATTGAAATCCTCACCCGGCCGAAGAACGCCATCGTGAAGCAATACCAGCGGTTGTTTGAGTTTGAGAATGTACGGTTAAAGTTCAGCGAGGACGCTCTGCGAGCGGTGTCGCGCCAGGCCATGGCTCGCAAGGTGGGCGCACGCGGGTTACGCATGATTTTGGAAGAACTGATGCTGGATTTGATGTACCATTTGCCGAGTCAGAAGAAAGTAAAGGAATTCGAAGTGACGCAGCAGATGGTGGAGAAGCATAGTGCGTCGTTCGCGATGATGGAGAAGGCGGGATAGGTTCGTTTGACGTAGAGACGCAACTGCGTCTCTGAAACGTTGCAAGCAACGTTTCTACAGGTTCAATTTGGGAGACTCAGTGACCACATCCAAGGAAAAATTCGAAACTAAGAAGTTGCCCATGATGCCCATTCGGGATGTGGTCATCTTCCCCTATATGATGACGCCGTTCGTGGTGGGGCGGGAGTCGAGCGTGCATGCGCTCGAAGAGGCGCTGGCCGCGGACAAGAAGATCTTTCTGGCCACGCAGCACGACGCCAGCATCGACGAACCGAAGCCCAATGAGATTTATCAGGTGGGCACGGTGGTCAACATCGTGCAGAGCCTCAAGCTGCCCGACGGCAATATTAAGGTACTGGTCGAAGGCATTGAGCGCGGGAAAATTCTGCAGGTCACTGAGACCGAGGGATTCATGCAGGCTTCGGTCCGCCTGGCTCGCTACGCCACTGAAACCAATCCGCAGATCGAAGCTGGCATGCAGCGGGTCACGGGACTGTTCGAGCAGTATGTAAAACTTTGCCAGTCGTTGAATTACGAGACCATGATCGCGGCCGTGCGCATGGAAGATCCGGCGAAGCTCACGGATACGATTGCCGCGAACCTGCAGCTTTCGATCGAAGAAAAGCAGGAACTGCTTGAGATTTTTGATCCCGCTGAGCGATTAAACCGGATCGGGGATGTGCTGGACATCGAGATCGAGAAGCTGAATATGGATCGCACCATCCAGTCGCGGGTGAAGCGGCAGATGGAACGGGCGCAGAAAGAGTATTACCTCAACGAAAAAATCAAGGCTATTCAGAAGGAACTGGGCCGCGGCGAAAAGAGCGAGTTCGACGAACTGAAAAAGAAGATCGACGCTGCGGGTATGCCGAAAGACGTGCGCGACAAGGCAGTACAGGAACTGAAGAAACTGGAAGCCATGCCGCCGATGTCAGCGGAGTCGACCGTATCGCGCAATTATCTGGATTGGCTGTTAGCCGTGCCGTGGAAAAAGCGGTCAAAGGAAATCCGCAATATCTCGCGCGCGGAAAAGGTGCTCAACGAAGATCATTATGGCCTGGAGAAAATCAAGGAGCGCATCCTTGAATTCCTCGCCGTCCGCCAGTTGGTGAAGAATCCCAAGGGCTCGATACTTTGTTTCGTCGGACCTCCCGGTGTGGGCAAGACCTCGCTGGGGATGTCGATTGCGACGGCTACCGGGCGGAAGTTCGTGCGCATGTCGCTGGGCGGAGTTCGCGACGAGGCCGAGATTCGAGGCCATCGGCGGACTTATATTGGCGCACTGCCGGGACAGATTATCCAAATGATGAAAAAAGCCGGGACAAAAAACCCCGTCTTTATGCTGGACGAAGTCGATAAAATGTCGATGGATTTCCGCGGCGACCCGTCGGCGGCGCTGCTCGAAGTGCTTGATCCCGAACAGAATTTTATGTTTGTGGATCACTATCTGGACGTCGAGTACGACCTGTCGCAGGTTTTCTTTATCGCGACTGCCAATGTGATCCACACCATTCCACCCGCGCTGCAGGACCGCATGGAAGTGCTGCGCCTGCATGGCTACACCGAGCAGGAGAAAGTTGAAATCGCCAAGCAGTTCCTGGTGAAGAAGCAGATGGTGCAGGCCGGGCTCACGGATAAGAACATCAAGTTCTCGGACGAAGCGATATCCGGCTTGATTCGCTCCTACACGCGCGAGGCGGGGGTGCGCAATCTGGAGCGCGAAATCGGCAACATCTGCCGCAAGATTGCACGCAAAGTGGTCAAGGAAGGCACGGATTACAACATCGCGATCGCGCAGGATAACGTGAATGATTATCTGGGCGTGATCAAGTTCCGCGATACCCTGGCACACGAACGCAGCGAAGTGGGATTGGTTACGGGCTTGGCCTGGACGGAAGTCGGCGGCTCGATTCTTAGCACGGAAGCTACCGTCGTCGACGGCAAGGGCAAGCTTACTTTGACCGGAAAACTGGGCGATGTAATGCAGGAGTCGGCGCAGGCAGCGATGTCTTATGTGCGCTCACGGGCGCAGCGACTGGGATTGCCGCGGGACTTCTATCGCAATATTGATATTCACGTGCATGTGCCGGAAGGGGCGATTCCTAAGGATGGGCCATCCGCCGGGATCACGATTGCGACGGCAATTTCGAGCGCTCTAAGCAAGATTCCGGTGCGGCGCGACCTGGCGATGACCGGCGAGATTACGCTTCGTGGCAAAGTGCTGCCAATTGGCGGATTGAAAGAAAAGCTTTTGGCGGCGCATCGGGCCGGGTTGTTCGAGGTTATCCTGCCTCAGGATAATGAGAAGGACTTGGCTGAAGTACCGGAAAATCTGCGTACCGCGATGAAGTTGCACTTTGTCGATACTATGGACCAGGTGCTGGCTGTAGCTTTGGAGAGTCCGCTGCCCGAGCTTGTGCCTCAAGTCGAGGGAGCGCAGACGATCACGCCTTTGGCGCCTCCGGTGGAAGGGTCTACGGCGCATCAGTAGCGGAGCCCGGACCTTTACTTAGACCTCGAGCGTTCCCCAGAATTTACCTCTTCTTGATGACCTAAACTATCCTTCAATCGGGGTTTTGAGTGTAACGGCCTGATAGTGTCAGTTGAAAGCCTCCTCCCAGCGTGAGACAAGGCTACATCCCCGTTCGGCCCCGAATATAATTCACTTACATGCACACCGGTGATGTTTCTTTCGACGACGAGGTCGATTTGCTTGTTTTGCCGACCCATCTTGCAGCCTGCCTGAGAGATGTAAAGGCACGTGCCGTTGAGATTGAAGGGAACCATATTGCCTTTACCGGCGGCATGTTTCGTTTAGTCAGCAACTGGAATGTGCTCGTGCCTTTCGGCTACGGAGACCTCACGGTTGACGCCAGTACTCGACAAGTCCACTACCGTTTGAGTTCTCGGCAGCTAGTCATCCCTGTGACTGTTCTGACCATCGTGCTTGCAATATTTGGGGTTGTTCAGATGACAGCCTCGCGCAGTTGGCCGTGGCAACCGATTCTGGCCGTCCCACTGCTTTGGATATGGCTCGGCGGCGGCAACTTAGCAATTGGACTGTGGCGTTTTCAGCGTTTCCTCCAGCGTGCAATTAGGACTGCCCCGCGACAGATGGGCGTCAACCTCGTCAGTTGGCGCTAAATCTCTATTACACTCACAATCACTTGACCACCGCTAAAGCCCTCTCATCCGAGGAGTACTTCTCCTATACTGGAAGGGGATTGAAAGCACGGTTGCCTGTGCTTTCGGTCTCGACTTGTTTAGAGGGATTCATGGCTGCGCTAATCGATGCGATCAATGTCAAACGCAAGACGTTGTTTGAGTTTGAAAATATTCCTTTCTGCTGCCTGGAAGCAGACGTGAACACGCCTACCGCTCGTGGCGGCCAGACCCTGGTGCGCCTGAAGATGCGCAACCTTCTCACCAACGCGGTCTTTGAAAAGACATTCAAGGCAAGCGACAGATTCAAGGAGCCGGACCTGCAATCGGTACAGGCTTCCTACCTCTACAGCGATGGCGACGGTTCTCATTTTCTGGACCAGGAAAGCTATGAGACCGTAACCCTTAGCGGTCAGATGGTCGGGGACGCATTGGACTTCCTGATGGAAGGCGCGTTGATTGAGTTGCGCAAGTACAACGGCAATCCGATTGGTTTGGAGTTGCCAATATTCGTTGAGCTGAACGTTGCCTCCACGGAACCCGCGGTTCGGGGCGACTCTTCGGGCGGTGCGAGCAAGACGGCGCGACTGGAGACTGGCCTTGAAATCCGCGTTCCTCTGTTCATCAAAGAGGGCGAAAAGGTGAAAGTATCCACGGAGAACCGGGAATTTGCTGGGAGGGCCTGAGTCGGGACGAGATTGATGGCTGATCTTGATGAGAATGCGCTCACCCGAAAAGCGGAATAGAATAAACGGTGCGGCTGCGCCGCATTTTTCCGAGATTAACGACATTGGGAGTCTTGAACTATGTCCAGTTCCGAGGTGAGGAACGGAGAAGTTGGGTTGTTTGGAGAATTGCAGAGCGAGCCAAGCGAGGCTCGAACGACAGGTATCCTTCCTTCGCAGACGATCAAGGAATTAATCAGCAGGGGCCAAATCACCGGGAACCTTCCAATCGCGGAAGAACAGATCCAGCCGGCAAGCCTCGATCTACGACTAGGGGACATCGCTCATCGCGTCCGAGCGAGTTTTCTCCCAGGGCAGAGTGGCACCGTCGAAGCCAAAATCAAAGAGCTGCGGATGACCAGAGTAGATCTAACCAGCGCCGCCGTCTTCGAGAAAGACTGCGTTTATATTGTGCCCTTGCTGGAGGAGCTGCATTTGCCAAGCGGCATTGCGGGGAAAGCCAATCCCAAAAGCACCACGGGTCGGTTGGACATATTCACCCGGTTGATTACGGACTACGGCGTCGAATTTGACCGCGTGCCAGCGGGCTACGCGGGCAAGCTATATGCGGAAATTGTTCCCCGCACGTTCACCGTCGGTATTCGGGCGGGCATGAAGCTAAGTCAGCTTCGATTTGTGCAAGGGAATGCTGACTCGCAGGATAAGGACATCAAGAAACTGGATCGAGAGCAGACACTCGTCTACATGGATGAAGATATCCCGGCCAAGGCGCGATTGGACAGAGGCCTGAGGATCACAGTCAACCTTGAAGCCAGCGAGAAGGGCGAGGTGATTGCTTATAAGGCGAGACGGAATGCTCCTATGATCGAACTGGATCGGATCGATCACTACCCGCCCGACGAATTCTGGGAACCTCTTTATCAAAGTGCCAGCAAGGGGCTCATCCTCCACGCAGGGGATTTCTATATTTTGGCGTCCAGGGAAAAGGTTCGCGTTCCGCCTGACTTCGCTGCGGAAATGGTCCCGTTTGATCCCTCCGACGGTGAGTTTCGGATTCACTATGCCGGTTTCTTTGACCCCGGCTTTGGATATGGTACGAGCGACATAAAGGGTACACGGGCGGTGCTCGAAGTGCGAGCCCACGAGGTTCCGTTCCTAATCGAGCATGGGCAGTTCGTCGGCCGTCTAAACTACATGCCTCTGCTGTCCAGGCCGGAGAAGATTTACGGGGTCAAAATCGGGTCGTCGTATCAGCAGCAGGCGCTTGCTCTGAGTAAACAGTTTCGGCGGTAGAGCGTGTCGTTTTAAAATGGAGGAGTCAGCGGGGTGCTGCGATGGAATCTTTTAAACCCGCCCAGCCTAAGGCGTCCTTCAGCGGCGCGACGGGTTTGATCGTTGCGGTTGGTCTGGTGGTGATTCTTCTGATTGCGCTTCCCGCATACCGCTGGTTTTTCCTGATCAGCCTGGCAATTGGTTTGGTGGTGGCAGGAATTCTCTTTCTGTGGCATAAGCTGAGGCCTATCCAGGAAAAGGATATCGAGAACAAGCGACCGCTCGGGTTGGGATAGGATTCGCGCTGAATATTCGGCTCTTGGCTTGCAAGTTTGCCGGTCGAGACTGCACACTGGGGCATGCGCGTCTTGGCTCGGTTCATGATGTCGGCGATGGACGCGAGCCACTTCCCTGCTCCCACCTTGCCGGAAGTTGCCTTCCTGGGACGATCGAATGTGGGTAAGTCGAGCGTGATCAATTCGCTCGTGGGTGCCAAGCTGGCGAAGACCAGTTCTACGCCTGGGCGGACGCGGAGCATAAATTTCTTCGAGCTGCGGTGGGCGGGGAAGCCACAGCCGGAGCTGATCTTCACTGATTTGCCGGGCTACGGATATGCCAAGATCTCGCGGGAGATTTCCAGTCAGTGGCCCGCTTTTATCGAACCTTATCTGGAGCGGCGTCCTTCGCTGGCGTTGTGCCTGGTGCTGGTGGATGTCAACGTGCCACCGCAGGAAAGTGACCGGCAACTGCTGGCTTTTCTAACTTCGAGCGGGAGGCCGTTTTTGATTGTTGGCACGAAGAGTGACAGGCTGTCGGGGAACCAGCTGCGCAATTCTCTGCAGACGCTCGCCCGAGAGTATCCTCAGGCGCGGATTGTTCCGTTCTCCGCCAAGAGCGCAGCTGGGCAAGAAGAGTTGTGGAAGGAGATCCGGGCCGCGGTCGAGCAGCATCGCGCCTGAGGTCATGACCTTACGTGCCTGCGCGAATTTCTCAATGGGCGAACATCCGTTATGATCTAGCAGTCTATGGCTACTTATCTGATTACTGGAATTGCGGGTTTTATTGGGTCGTCGCTGGCGCGGGCGATTTTGGCGGAGAGCCACAATGTGCGCGGGGTTGATAATTTTTCTACCGGGAAGCGAAGTAACATCGCGGATCTGCTCGATCGAATTGATGTGCGCGAGGCCGACCTGCTGGATCTTGAGGCGATGCAATCGGCTTGCAAGGGGGTGGATTACGTTCTGCATGAGGCTGCGATTCCTTCCGTTCCCAGATCGGTCCTAAATCCTCTGGAGAGTAATCAGGCTAACGTGGATGGAACAGTTAATGTGCTGGTGGCGGCTCGCGATGCGAAGGTGAAGCGAGTGATTTACGCGGCGTCGTCTTCGGCATACGGAGATACTCCCACGTTGCCCAAGCGGGAAGACATGCCTCCGAATCCGATTTCTCCCTATGCGGTGGCGAAGTTGGCGAGTGAGTATTACATGGCGTCTTTTTTTCGCTGCTATGGATTGGAGACGGTGGCGCTGCGGTATTTCAATATCTTTGGACCGCGGCAGGATCCGACGTCTCCGTACTCCGGAGTGCTGGCCAAGTTCATTACTCAGATGCTCAAAGGAGAACAACCGACCATTCATGGCGATGGCTCGCAGAGCCGCGATTTCACATACGTGGATAACGTGGTGCATGCGAATTTGCTGGCTTGCAAAGCGCCGGCAAGCGAAGTGGCTGGAAGGGTGTTCAACGTGGCGACCGGCACGCGCATTGATCTGAATGAAATGTTCGGCGTGCTCAAGAAACTCACGGGGTATCCCGGCGAGGTGAAACATGGTCCGGAGCGCGCGGGAGATGTGAAGCACTCGCTGGCTGATCTGTCACGCGCCGAGAAACATCTGGGATACAAGCCGCAGGTGAACTTTGAAGAAGGGTTGCGGCGCACCGTCGATTGGTACCGCTCGCGGGAAAAGTCGGCGAGGGCGTGAGGGGACGGGCTTCGGGCTTTGGCTGCGGCGCGAACTGACGCCTGCCAACTTAATCTCCGCTTCATTACCTTGGTTATCTGTGGCCGGGTTACGCCGCGGACTACAGTTGCGGTATGACACTCTCGTCTATGGTGGTTTCTCGCGATTGGGCTGAAGTCAGTGTGTTGGAATGCATTCTTGGCGGATTGCACATTGGTGTGGATGTAGAACCGGAACCGGCGCGGGCTCGTGCCAAGCTGGCGAAATCCAAAATCGACGCTTTGATCGTGGATTGCGATCTCGATGGGACTACCAATTTTCTCCGTGGTCTGGGGACGGGTCTGAACGCGGTGCCGCTGGTCATTGTTAGCGGTACGAATGGAAACACGCAGCAGCAGAATTCACTCGCCACATTTGTTTTCAAGAAGCCGATCTCGGTGGAGCAGGCGGTGCGGACCCTTTCCGCTGCGCGCAACATGATTCTTGACGGCAGGCTCCGTTACAATCGGCACTCCCTTGACCTGACGGTTTCTCTCGCTTACGGCTCCAGAAAAAAGGTCGAGGCCCATCTCATGAACCTCAGCCAAGGTGGAGTCGGGATCCGCCTGCCTCATCCGGTCGCGTTGCCCGGCCCGGTGCGAGTGAGCTTTCAGCTTCCGGAGAGCAAGATTCAAATGAAACTTCAGGGAGAAGTTGCCTGGACGGATAGAATGGGCAACGCCGGAATTCGCTTCCTGGGGGTGAGTCCGGAAGTGAAGCGCGACTTGCAGCTTTGGTTGGCCCAGCAGTATCTCACGCATTAAATCAAGATGATTGAGCGACGCATTCCTTTGTCGCGCGCACGGTTCTATGCAAATGGGTAAGGATTGGCGACGCGAGCAGAGTGCAGAGATCCTTCGCTCCCGCTCAGGATGACAGCGTGAAGGTATGTCGTGGAACTTGGCAGATTACATTAGCGGAAACGCGGATGGTCTTCTTCTTCGCCGTACATTCCCGACTCGAAGCATGCCATCCTAGCCAGATGCTCGCCGGGCGTGCTGCTGAACCAGAAGACAAATAGAAACCAGTAGAGGCCTACGAAGACCGCCGTGACCGCGATTGCGAGGGGTAGCGTGATCAGCCATGTGGGTAGGACATCGGTCATGACCATAGCCATCACGGCGAAGAGCAGGACTGCACACAGCAGGATCAGGCCGTCCAGCATTTTGGAAAGCGCGTTCAGGGAAATTGGAATCGGGCACCAGTGAAGCCGCACGTGGCGCGGCTCTGGATGCGGCAGAAGAACCGGATTGGCCACTGGCGGCTCAAGCGGAATGGCTGGCCTCGGAGAAGCAGAAAACAGCAGTTCGGTGGCTCCTTCAGCATGATTGCCCTCTACCGCTGCCGACTCGCAGGGTCCGAACAGATGAGCAGCTGAAAGAATCTGGATAAAGACCCACTCCTTCAGCAAACGCTGGGAGCGCTCGGGCAGATCGACGAACTGGACTCCAGCTTGTCCCCAGGAATCGGTCCACGCAATTCGACCGGCGGCCTCGATCCTTACCCGTGGAGATGGCAAATCAAAGCGAAGCTGAACTTGCTGGTCAGGAGTCAGGGGAGTGACGGTTTGCATGGCGATCCCGAATTCGCTGAGATCGCGGAGAATGGCTCCGTTCGCGGCATCCAGGTTCACGTGGGCCAAGGTGCGAATCTTCTGCCGATAAGGGCGTCGCGAGTTGCGCGGGACGCCCGCCAACTCAACCCTTTGGGATTCGACCAGATTCGACTGTGGTTCCATGACTAAATCTTAGCCTTTGACCAGGACGCGCCTCAGTAACCGTGGAGGTTCGGGCTTCAGGAAGCGGTGCGGTGAATGGCGGGTTCGGTTTCAGGATGAGTCTTTTGGGTTCGAGCCAGATCCTGGGCAATCAGGCGATTGAGGTCATAGCTGTAGGGTCCATAAGCGCGGAAGGCTTGCTCATCAAACAGACGTTTGATGCCACAACCGAGGCAAACCTGATAGGAGTGATCCTGGAAGCGCACCGGCCAACTCATCTTGCCATGCCAGCAACCGCGGAAGATCACTACTCCAGCCGCTCCCAGCCCAGTAGCAACCACACCCAGAGGCCACAACCAACCCGACTTCTTTTTCTGTTCACTCACCTGCCACAACCTGTAAGTCCTTCCAAAGGCTAAGGATATGCTGAAATCGATAGACGCGCAACGGTTTTCGGAAAGCCATGAATCGGCAAGGTTTCCGCAGCTTACCAAAGAGCATGGCGCCGTTCCTTACCTTCGTGCGGCGAAAATATTGCGATTACCGCCAAACCCTTGTAACTTACGAGTAATGCCACGGCCGAAGGCAAGGAACTCCGCAGAGACCATCTGCGGAAGTTCAAATGATGAATCAGAAAAATATCTCTCCCCCAAGGTAGACGGTCAGATCGAGCGTGAGGCTTGCCGACTAGACTGATCGTCTCGAAGAGCGTTTTTTCGCCATTTCCATGAGCGCGACTCTGAACAATGCGGGCTTGGAGTTGATTAAAGAAGAAGTCGCGGAAGTTCCCCCTCGCGCACCTCGAACTCCATCGCCAACCGAAGCCCTGGGCCACGAAGCTTTGCAAGCTTTGCTCGCCTTCTCTGCCCTGCACGAACAGATACGTACGCGGCGTGCAAAGCAGATGCGCAATGGCGGGCGCCCGAGCCCCGAGGATGATTGGCAACTCGAGCAATTCGTCCTGGATGAAGTGCTGCAACTGGTGGCCGAGCGCGCGCTGGCAATCACTGGGGCTGACGGTGTAGCGATCGCGTTGGCAGAAGGCAACGCCATCGTCTGCCGGGCTTCAGCGGGAAGCATCGCACCGGATGCGGGAATCCGCCTCGATCCGAACTCAGGATTTTCGGGGGAGTGCCTGGTGTCCGGGCGCATCGTGCGCTGCGACGATGCCGAGAGCGACTCGCGAGTGAACGTTGCGGCTTGCCGCCGGCTTGGCGTCCGCTCCATGCTGGCCGTGCCTCTTTCGGCGAAACAAACTGTCATTGGTTTGATTGAGGCCTTCTCCAATGAGCCCTATGGATTCAACGACAGCGACGTTCGCAGTCTGGGCCTGCTGGCGGAGCTGATCCTTTCCGCGATGAAGCCGGAAGAGGAAGACCGGCTGAGCGAGATTTCACGGCGAGTCGTCCACGCGGCCGCAGTCGAGCCTGAACAAACTGCCGAACAAGTCAATCCACTAACCTCGAAACTGGATGGCTTCTCCGTCCAAAGCGAGAGTTCTTCTGCAGGCAGTGAAGTCGCAAAATTGGATCCTGAATCACCTGCGGACTTGAGCCGCAGCCGGGAATCTCTGAACTCGAAGAAAATTTGGGAGAAAAATCTAGTCGAGAATTCAGAATTGGGTGCGGTCGAGGCTGCGAAATCGACCGAGCATTCTGTCGCTTTAGCAGAGCATGCCGTTGCGGAGCGAGCGGAACTGGACCACTCCCGGCCCGGCCTTGCAGTTGTTGCTGTGGTCGTGTTTTTCGCGATTGCTTTGGGCGCTGGAGTCTGGTGGACCCTCGGCCGTCATGCGCGCTCAGCAAAAGCAAAGGCTCGGACGATTACAGCATCAACGCCACACTCGCCGCTGCCCGCAACCTCGCCCGCAGAGCCGGTTGCAAGTGCGCCAGTGCCGGCGGCGGAAACGGCTACGGAAGACTCGGGCGACACGTCTCCGTTAAATTCGGAGGAAGCTGGTGTGCTGCCTCGGGTCACTGACATTCGGCATTGGTCGTCCGCTGAATCCAGTACCGTGGTGATCGACATACAGGATCAGGTACAGTACGAGGCTCATCGGCTTCCGCATCCGGAACGGATTTACTTCGATCTGCACGACACTACGCTGGCAGCAGGACTCTCGAATCGGATTATCACGGTGAACGATGCGCTTCTGCAACGAGTTCGCGTCGCTCAGCCGATGGCGGGAGTAACCCGCGTCGTGCTCGAGACCAATGGTGCATCGGATTTCTCGGTAAGCCTGGAACCGAACCCCTACCGTTTGGTGATTGAAGTTCGTAAGCTTGGAACGAAGCCCGGCGCCCGAACCAAGGTCGATCTTTTCGCTCCGGCCAATTCGGCGCCTTTGGACCAGACTGCAAGCAAGCAAGCTCCATCCAATCTGCCTCCGGCGGATCAGGTTGCGGTGAATCAGAAGCCGGCCAATGTTCCTTTGAACCAAATTCCGCTAAGTGCCGTCCCGTCCCTTGCGGTGCCGAAACTGCGCATTGTGCTCGACGCTGGCCATGGTGGTTGGGATCTGGGTACGGTTGGCCGCAAGGGACTGTTGGAAAAAGATCTGACGCTCGATATTGTGCAACGCCTTGGCCAGTTGGTTGAGAATCGCTTGGGTGCCGAGGTCATTTACACCAGGAAAGACGACAGCTATCTTGCGCTTGAGAAGCGCGCTGAAATCGCGAACGTGGCGCAAGCCAAGCTTTTCGTTTCCGTACATGCCAATTACAGCGATTACCCTTCGGCTCGCGGTGTAGAAACCTATTACACAAACACCTATTCATCAGCAAAAGCGAGAACCGAAGAAGCGGACGAAGCGGCGGCAGCAGGAGTGAAAGCCGTCGATTGGACGAATGTCGACATCCGCGAAAAGGTGCACGAGTCGCGACGGGTTGCAGCCAGCGTGCAGCGGTCGTTGTATGCGATGCTGTCGGCGAAGAATCCCGGTCTTCCCAATCGCGGGGTCAAGGAAGCTCATTACGTTGTTCTGACTGGAACCTCCATGCCCGCGATTCTGGCTGAAGTTTCGTTTGTGAGCAGTCCGACCGACGAGAACAATTTGCAGAGCTCAACCTACCGCCAGCAGATTGCTGAAGCGCTTTATAGTGGCATTGCCCACTACCAGGCGTCCAATCGGCCGGTGAAGATTGCTAGCGCCTCGGCGAAGGCGACAGGAAGATAAAGCACATTTCTTTGCCTGAGCGTTTCAGTGCTGTGCTCCGATGCCCCCATACTTTTCCAGCCACTTCAACTCTTCTCGCACCTTGATCTTCCCGTGCCACGGATTCTTGTCCAGTTCGTGTCCCTCTCCAGGACCTGCGCCTGGAAAAATCAGCAGTGTGCTGGGAACGCCGAGAGAATACAACGCGCGATCAAGAAGGTAGGCTTCCGCCACTGCGACCCGTACATCAGCGGCTCCGGCGACGATGTGCGTGGGAGTACTCACTTTATCAATCTGGAAAATAGCTGCTTCGTCGTGATAGCGCTGCGGTGCCTCCCATGGCCGACCGCCCAGAAAGTAAGCGTCATCGAAAGTCGTATCGTCGTTGCCCCAGTTGGCGACGTTCTCCACCGCGCCCGCACCCGTGACTGCGGCCTTGAAGCGAGTCGTCTGCGTGATCAGCCAGTTGGTCATGTAGCCGCCATAGCTGTAGCCACCCACAGTAAGGTGATCGGGATCGGCGATTCCTTCTTTCACCAGCGCGTCCACGCCCTCCAGAATGTCTTTGCCCGGACGGGAAACAATTTCAGGGACGATGCCCTCGAGAAACTTGTCGCCGTATCCCTCTGACCCGCGATAGTTGGGCTCGAACACTAACCAGCCCTGAGTCGCGGCCAGGCGGTCCCACACGTACCAGTCGGCTTCGAAGTGATTGCCGTCGGCATCGTCCGGGCCTCCATGGATGAAGACGAACATGGGCAGATGCTTGGCTTCGAATTTCCCCGGCGGATACATCAGCATTCCTTCGATTGAAGTCCCATCGTCCGCTGTCCAGCGGTAAGGCTTGGCTTTGGGCAGATCGCGTTCGGTGAACAGTTTGTTGAAAGAAGTGATCGGACGGGCCGACTTCACTGCCTCGGGGCTGTCTGCCAAATACACTTCCAGCGGCTCCTGGATCGCAGAGTGTATGAACGCAACTCGTCGCGAATCGGAACCGAGCATGGGACTGGCATAAGTCCCAGCCGCACCCGGTAGTTGCGAGAAAGGCGCAGAAACCTTGGGCTGGGAATAAACCTGGACCTCGGTGCCAATTCGCCCGGCCGCAAGCACTCCCCCATCCGGAGTGACTGCGTATTCCTGTACCGCACCTTCGAAATCGGCGGCCCAGCGCTGCACTTCACTGGTGTCCGCATCCACCCAATACAGCCGGATCTGTGTGTCTTTGTATTTGCCCTCGACCGAACCATATTGCACCTGGAAGAAAATATGTTTGCCGTCTTTAGCCCAGCGAATGTGGTGCTCTTCGGCTTGATTGTGAGTCACTTGCCGCGATGGCCGGTTGGGGGCGGCGTTTGCCAGCTCTACAGAATAGATTTCGTAGTCCTCGATTTTCTCTTCCCGCCCGGAAACCGACTCCGTTTCAAAGGCCAGCCTGTGCCCGTCGGGTGAAGCTTCGAGCTCAGCTACATGCCACGGAGTTGTTGCCAGCGGGTGCGAGCCGGGAGTTGTGTCCGGCTCATCTTCAGAATCGTCGGATGGCTTGGTTCCCTCCGATGCGCGCTGGGCGAGTACATCTGCAACGCTAATACTGAAGATCATGTCGCCACGTTCAGCCGCCCGATATTGCACCACGTCCTTCCACTCTTTTTTGTATGCATCTTTCTGCGCCTTGGTCCAGGGAGTGCGCGTAGCAAAATACAGGGTGCGCGAATCGGGAGACCAATCGAAGGAGTGCACGTCCTCTTCTCCCTGGGTCACGGGGAACGCTTCCCCTCCTGCCGTCGAGATCAGATAGAGCTGTGCGACTGTTTCTTCTTTCGAATCGCCATCGTCTTTGGCCTTCACGTTGTCGCGTTCGGAGAAGAACGCGATCCAGCGCCCGTCCGGCGACCACTTCGGCGAAGTGTTATCGCCATGTTGGGTAAGTTGCGTGAGCGCGCCACCTCCGTGAGCGTCGTCGCGGTACAGCCAGAGGTCGCGACGGTAGATGCCCTGGTCCCAATCAGCCCGTTCGGTGTTAATGACGACTGCATTTCCGTCGGGAGAAATCGCAACCGCCAGCACATCGACGTAGTTGAAGAACTCATCGAAGCCAAGCTTGGGTTTGTCAGCAGCCTGAGCAAAGTTGAGAGCAAGTACAACCAGAAAAGAGACGAGCTGGAGTCTTCTTTTTGTCATGGGCCGAAACAGAGGTATACCGGAGGAGGGAGCGCTTGTAAACCCGAATCGGACAGAGTGAACCGCGAGTCACGTTCCCCAGTAAGGAAATGCGAGCGTCGAAGCTCGTGTGCCGGGACCAGGACGCCCGTCTCCTGTCAACCTCAGGGCGCGGGTTCTGAGTCCTTGAGAGCATCGTCGAGGCCCGGGTTGCTCTTGGGAGGGCTGCCTTCGATGACTCGCCAGCCATCGTCATACAAGCGAAAGCCCACCGTGGCTTTGTACTGTACATCGCCGGCGTAAAGCGCAGCTCCTACTTCATTCAGCGGAACCCACTTCCACAGGAAGTCCGCATCGGCGGCGTTGCCGTTTCTGCTGATTCCGGTGATCCCGGTCAATTGTCTGCGGGCCACGGGCACGCCGAAGAATTTTGCGTCAGCCGCTCCGGTGGGGATCAGGTCGTGAAACGTCTCAACTCCCATCGGAGTCAGCGTGACCTCCCAACATGGCGGGGGAGCCACATCTGGTTGGCAGGGGCTGCTCGCGCCAGTAATCCAGCCGTGACGCTGCAACACCAGATATTCCGGCGAGACGTAATCTTTGTTCGAAATGACCCCGGTCCGGAGAAAGAACTGTTGCGTGCTTTTGAAAGTATCGGCAGTGGCGATCAGATCGGAGGCCAGACGCCGGGTGAGAAAATCGCGAGGCGAGCAAGCGGCGGTGGTGAACACAAATCCCAGGGCGAGCGCGATTCGCAGTTTCCGCATGAAGTTTGTTTGAGCCGAATTATTGATCTAGTTGAGGATTGTAACCAAACGCGAGCTGCGGTGCGGCAAGAAAGGACGGTCGGTAATCTGTCCCTCGAATTTCGCCGACCAGCGGCCCGGAATCGCGGTCTTGCAGGATGGACAGCGGCCATCGGGCATCAGGCGATACTCTTCGACGAAATAACTGCGCCGCTTGATCAAGGTGTCGCCGCAGTGGTGGCACCTGGTGTTTTCGTGATCTCCCACCATGCCGGGCAAGTTTCCGGCGTAGACGTAACGCAGCCCCGCCTGCTTGCCGATCTCGACCGCGCGCAACAAGTCTTTTGGCCGCGTTTCGTCCGGATCTTCCATCTTGTAATCTTTATGAAATGCTGTAACGTGCCAAGGAATATCGGGGGAGACGCTGGCGAGAAACTCCGTCAATCCGCGCAACTCGTGTTCAGAATCGTTGAAGCCGGGGATCAGCAGCGTCACAATCTCCAGCCAAACGCCCATCTGATGCAGGCTGCGAATGGTCTCGAGAATCGGTCCAATGCGTCCGCCCAGTTCGTGATAGTGGCGGTCGTCGAAACTCTTGAGATCGACCTTATACAGATCGATCCATGGGCGAAGATAATCGAGCACTTGTGGTGTGCCGTTGCCGTTCGAAACAAATCCGGTAATCAAACCCGCGGCCCGAGCCTCCTTGAACACGGCGACCGCCCACTCGCTCGTGATCAGCGGTTCGTTATAGGTGCTTACCAGGACCTTTGCGCCCTGCCGCAGCGCGTCCCCCACCAGC
>Ga0210403_10002544_pt1 | contig 16408 bp, 16 predicted proteins | sample IncBWC19MmetaG_FD_150863 | JGI IMG/M metagenome (GOLD analysis project Ga0210403, IMG submission 150863) | Forest soil microbial communities from Barre Woods Harvard Forest LTER site, Petersham, Massachusetts, United States - Inc-BW-C-19-M | ecosystem: Environmental > Terrestrial > Soil >... | reverse complement strand
GAAACTCGCCGGAGTGAAAGTGCCCGCCGCGTTCATGCCTGGAGAGAGCTTCTCGCATCCCGATACGCCGGGAGACATCGCCTGGTCGGAATACAATCACAGTTGGGCCGGCTTGATCGTTTTTTTTATGGGACTGCTGGCATTGCTTTCCCGCAATAAATATTTTTCCTGGGCAAAAATCTGGCCATTGATGTTCCTGGGGCTTGCCGTATTTTTATTTTTGCGCGCGGACCCTGAAAACTGGCCGCTTGGGCCGAACGGATTCTGGGAGAGCTTTCGCGAAGCGGACGTGTTGCAGCATCGGGCTGCAGTGATTCTGATTATCGTTTTTGCCCTTTTCCAGTGGGCGGTGGAAACGAACCGGGTTAAATCTCATGCAGCTGCGTTGGTCTTTCCCGGCGTTTGCGCGATTGGCGGCATCGTGTTGCTCACTCACACGCACGCCGTCACGAACATCAAGCAGGAGATGCTCGCCGAATTGAGCCACACGCCGCTGGCCATTTTCGGCATAATTGCCGGCTGGGCGCGCTGGCTGGAACTCCGGCTACCGCAGGAAAACAATGCACGGAAATATCTGGCGTGGGTCTGGCCGGTATGTTTTGTCTTTGTGGGTTTGATCCTGATGGATTATCACGAGGCGTGAGGCAACCCGCCGGAAAGGCCATCGCATGACCAAGTCGGCGCTGGTGGTGGTGGATGTGCAGCGGGACTTTTGTGAAGGCGGCGCATTGGCGGCGGCCAATACGCTTTCGCTGCTGCCTTCTCTCCAGAAATTCATTGCTCAGGCAAAACGGCAAGGCGCGCTGGTCGTGTTCACGCAGGACTGGCACCCCGCGAATCACAGCTCGTTCAAGGCGAATGGCGGGCTGTGGCCAGTGCATTGCGTTACCGGCACTCCGGGCGCGGAACTTATGCCACCGCTCAAAGCCGCCCCCGAAGACGTGGTGATCCACAAGGGAGTCAGCGTAAACGGCGCGGGCTACTCTGGTTTTGATGAGACCTCGCTGCTTCAGCAATTGCAAGACAAAGGAATCGCTCGTGTGGGCGTTGCCGGCATCGCCACCGAGTATTGCGTGCGCGCGACGGCGCTAGATGCCCTGAAAGTAAAGTTTGACACCACGGTCCTGGAAGACCTCATCCGCGCGGTGCAGGAAAAGGAAGTGCCGCACGTTTTGGCGGAGCTGAAGCAGGTGGGAGTGAAGCTTGGCAATTCGGCAGCCTGGCTCGCCGCCACTAAGTAGTTGCCGAAATAAGAAGCAGGAACCGCGTGCTCAGTTTTGCCCCAACAGCGCGTCGAAATAGGCCACCATCTCCGCGGAATTCCAATCCTGCGGGCCGATCACTTTTCGTGCGATTTTTCCCCCGCGATCAATAATGTACGTTTCCGGATACATCACCGTGCCGTAGTCCTGGGCGGACTTTTTCGAGGGGTCGCGCGAAGTCAGGAAATTGATGCTGTGGTCCTGGATAAACTTCCGGTAAGCCGCTTCGTCGTCATCCACGCTTACGCCGAGAACCAGACCGTTGCGCGACGCGAGGCGCTTGTTCAGTTCAATGAGCGAGGGGGTTTCTTCCACGCACGGCGGGCACCACGTGGCCCAGTAATTCAGCACCACCACTTTGCCGCGCAGGTCGGAAAGGTGAGCGGCCTTCCCGTTCAGGTCGAGCGAAATGTCTTCCGCGGTTTTTCCGGCGACCGAGGATTCGCCCTGGCGATAGTGGGGAAGCGTAAAGAAAGCCAGGACGGCGAACGCAAAGCTCATGCTGCCCCAGGCCATGATTTTCCGAAGTACGTTGCTCATATAACGCTATAATAACGTACAGAACCCGCGCCGAACAGCAGGAATCGCCCCGACGGCCATGAGCCAATCCTCTACCAGTATCGGACGTGTCAGCGCCATTGTCCCCGCGCGCAACGAGGAAGCGGTGATCGTCGCGTGCGTGGAATCGCTTGCCGTGCAAAGGGAAATCACCGAAATCCTCGTGATTGACGACCAATCGTCGGACCGCACGGCAGAAATTGTGCATTCCGTCTCTCAAAAATATCCGAACGTAAGATTGCTCGCGGCAACAGAGTTGCCCCCCGGCTGGGTGGGAAAAAACAACGCGGTGTGGATCGGAGCCCGGGAAGCGCGAGGCGAATGGCTGCTCTTCACCGATGCGGACGCGGTCCACGCTCCCGATTCCGCATCCAAAGCTCTCTCGATTGCCTGGGAAAATGACGCGGCGCTGGTTTCGTTTTCGCCGGAGCAGGTGATCCGAACCTGGTATGAAAAGGCGGTAATTCCTTACGTCTTCAGTCGTCTAAACCGCCGGTTCCGTTTTCCTGACGTAAATGATCCCAAAAACACCGCTGCTGCCGCCAACGGGCAGTTCATTCTGATCCACCGCGACGCTTACGACGCCGTCGGCGGTCACGCCAGCGTTGCCGGCGACGTGCTCGAGGATGTGGCGCTGGCGGCACGCGTAAAAGCGGCCGGCTACGGCATCTGGTTTGGCAGCGGGAAGGGAATTGTCCGCGTGCGGATGTATCGCTCCTTCGCGGCGATGTGGGAAGGCTGGAAAAAGAATCTGTATTCGCTGATGGGTGGCAATCCGAGGGCGGCGAAAGCCGAGGTTGCCCGAGCGCTGTTGCCGATTCTGCTGGTACTCCTGGCCACGGCTGGTGTTGCCGGAATCACCGGATCCATCCTTCTTGCCACGACCGTACTCGGGATGGGTTTGGCCGGAATTCTGATTGCCTATGACGCGGAACTTGAGTCCAGCGGCTTTTCCCCGCGTCTATTGGCCTATGGGATTCCAGGGCGCGTTCTGTTTGCGGCTGTTTTGTGGGCCTCCTACCGCTCGCACCGCAGTGGGCGCCTGGAATGGAAGGGAAGGGCGTATCCTGCGGGTACCCCTGGCGCATCCAAAGGATAGAAAAGGACATGGTCTATCTCACGCGAAAACTGGAGTTTTCCGCCTCGCACCTCTATCACAACCCCGCGTTCAGCGCGGAGGAGAACAAGCGGATTTTTGGAAAATGCAACAACCCGCACGGCCACGGACACAATTACACTCTCGAAGTAACCGTGGCGGGCGAACCCGATCCCGCGACCGGGATGGTTCTGGACCTGAAGGAGTTGAAAGAAATTCTGGAGCGGGAGATCACGCAGCGCATGGATCACCGCTTTCTGAATTACGAGGTCGCGGAATTAAAAGGACAGATTCCCACCTGCGAGAACATTGCCCGGGTGATCTGGAATCTGCTGGAGCCGAAAATCAATAAGGGCCGCTTACACAAGGTTCGTTTGTACGAAACGCCGGACTTGTACGCCGACTGCTTCCGGAACGGAGCTCATGGCGCATGAAGGACGGGCTCAAGATCGAATTAGGGCGACGCTATCGGTTTTCGGCGTCGCACCGGCTGCACAGCTCGAAGCTGAGCGAGGAAGAAAACCGCCGCGTCTATGGGAAATGCAACAACCCCCACGGCCACGGCCATAACTACGTGGTGGAGGTCAACGTGTCAGGAGCGGTGGACCCCGCCACGGGCATGATCGCGAATCTCGCGGATCTCGACAGCTTTGTGGAGAGGGAAGTAATCGAACCCTTCGACCACAAATCGCTCAATGAGGATGTCGCCACATTTGGCGAAAACGTGCCGACCACGGAGAACATCTGCAAGGAGATTTTCGAGCGCCTGAAACACTTCCGCAAGGCGAAACTCGAGCGCGTGCGGGTAGAAGAAACCGGCAACAACACGTTCGAATACGCCGGGGAAGAACTTTAGGATCGCTTTGCGGTCCGGCAAGAGGAGATGGGCCAGTGACGAAACCAACGGAAATATTCTTAAACGAGCAGAAAATCGAGGCACCGAAGGAAAGCATCGCCGACCTGATGCGCAAGGTGATTGCCCTCATTGGCGAAGATACCGACCGCGAAGGCCTGCGGAAAACGCCGGAGCGTTTTGAAAAGGCGATTAAATTCCTGACCAGCGGCTACCACCAGAACCTGGACAACGTTTTGAACGGCGCGACGTTCAGCGTTCATTACGACGAGATGGTGGTTGTGAAGGACATCGAGTTTTTCAGCTTGTGCGAACACCACCTGCTGCCATTCTTCGGCAAGGCCCACGTCGCCTATTTGCCCAGCAAGCGCGTGCTCGGCCTCAGCAAGATCGCGCGCCTCGTCAACATGTACGCGCGGCGGCTGCAGATTCAGGAACGCATGACCAGCCAGATTGCCGAAGCCCTTTCGGAGAAGATCTGTCCCGAAGGAGTGGGCGTGATCATCGAAGCGCGCCACCTGTGCATGCAGATGCGCGGAGTAGAAAAGCAGTGCGGCCAGGCGGTCACTAGCGCGATGCTCGGCTCGTTCCGGCACAACAAACAGACGCGCGACGAATTCTTGTCTCTGGTCCGCAACCGACGGGCCTGACTCACGTCTATATCGTAGACGTCACAGGCGGTAGGTTTCATAGCGAGGGGGAACATGCCAAAGCGGAAAATCTTCTTTTCCGGCATGCTCCTTCTCGCTATTTTTGTTTCGCTCTGTTCTGCGATTTCCGAAAATGAAATTCAGCGCCTTGCCAAAGTGATGAATTGGAAAGCCGGCCAGGTGATTGCGGACGTCGGCGCAGGCGAAGGGGAGATCGGATTTGCCGCCGCCTCTGCGGTCGGAGAGACCGGCAAAGTCTATCTGACCGAACTGGACGTGGAGAAAGTCGCCGCGTTGCAGAAAGACGCGAGCCGGCGCCATTTGAAGAACGTTGTGATCCTGGCGGCGGCGGAAAAAGAAACGAAGCTGCCCGACAACTGCTGCGACGCCATCGTTCTTCGCCGCGTGTACCACCACTTCACTGCGCCCGTCGAAATGGATGCGAGCCTGCTGCGCTCCCTGCGTTCCGGCGGATTGCTCGCGGTGATTGAATTCGCTCCCCGGAAATCGCTCACGGCTTCCGATCCGGTGAAGGGCGTTCCCAGCAATCGCGGCGGGCACGGAATCCCCAAGAAAATCCTGGTGGAAGAATTGACGGCGGCGGGATTCAAGCCGGACAAAACGTTCGACGACTGGCCGGAAGATGGCTACTGCGTGCTGTTTCGAAAGCCCTAGCTTAAGTTCGGCTATCCTCTATGCGCGGCGCGGGAACGCCGGACGCGATCGCGATTCCCGCAAGTGGCGTCGCTGCACCATCGCCGGACTCGCCCCTTCGTCCGATCTACGAATATCCAAGCGCAGCCAGAATTGGCGCAGATCTTCAATCGGTCGTGCTGTTCTTCTGAAAGCGCCTCGGCGAGCGAATCGGCAATGCTAGCCAGCACCGCGGGCCAGCCAATTTGTACGGGTTCGTGCGTAAGCCGCAACCCATTTTGGATCTCCACCAGGCGGCGAAACACAGGTACTTTTAACCATGAGTTCAGGACTCCCAGGTCTCGTGATTGGATTGCAGCTCCCCGGGAGGTTTTCTCCGCGATGTAGCGCAGAAATATCCGCAACTTGCGGAGATCGCGCAAAGCAGCCGGGCCGGGAGGGGGAACGTGGAAGCGCCAGAATTCCAAGAAGTCGCTGATCCACTGGTGGTCGTTCAGGAAATCGGTGACATGGCCGTAGCCGTCCCACATTTCGCTATTGCCGAGGTCGACCCAAGGAGCAGCCTGGCCGAATTTGTGAATGCGGAACTGGTGAGACGCGGGGATCATGGTAACGAAATAAATCTCCTTGACGCATTACAAATCGGCAGATACTCTATGAAATGAGTATAGCATATTTAACTCGTTACAGGAAACCGGCATGAGCGACACAACCCAAACTATCACGGCACAGACCGCGCTCCTCCAGGCCAACGCGGCCCGCAGCTCCTGGCGGATCCGCGTCATTCTGGCATTCCTGGCGATCTACGTCATCTGGGGATCTACCTATCTGGCTATCCGCTACGCCGTCGAAACCATCCCGCCGCTCTACACCGCAGGCTTCCGGCACCTCATTGCTGGCAGCGTTCTGCTGGCCTGGGCTTTGGCAAAGGGCCAGCGCCCCACGTGGGCGCAAGTGCGCGCCAGCGTGGTCATCGGCTTTTTCTTTTTTCTCCTCGGCCACGGCTCCCTCCACTGGGCCGAGCAGTATGTTCCGAGCGGGCTCGCCTCGCTGCTCATTGCAATTGAGCCCATCATCGTCTTCCTGATGTCCTCGGCGGCCGCGCGCGTCTGGCGCGTGAATGGCATGCTGCTCGCCGGAATTCTGCTTGGCCTGGTCGGTGTAGGAATCCTGGTTCGTGGAATGGGCCTCGAATCGGGTTCTCGCGGCTCTCTTGGGCCGATTGCCGTGCTCATCGGGGCGATCGCCTGGTCCGCGGGAATTATCTACTCGCGCCGGTCAAAACTTTCCGGCAGCCCGTTGCTGCTCTCCGCGCTTTCCCTCCTGGCTGGGTCCGCGATGCTGCTCACGACCGGAACACTTGCGGGTGAGGCGAAAGATTTATCCATCGCGAATATCACCACGAAATCCTGGTTGGCGCTCGCGTATCTCATCGTCTTCGGCTCCATCATCGCCTTCACCGCCTACAACTGGCTGCTGGAGCACTACTCGCCGACGCTGGTGGCCACGCACACCTATGTGAACCCGGTGGTGGCAGTCCTCCTCGGCTGGCTCTACGGCGGAGAAGCGATCACCCTGAAAGTCGGCATTGCCGCCGCACTGGTGGTGGGAGCAGTCGTGCTTGTTGACCGCGGCACCAGCAAGCTCAACCGACCGAACTAACAGCTAGCCGCATACCCTACAAGTAACGCGACTTTTCCTTGCCCCTTGGCGAAGCCTGTGGTGAACTCTCCTAGACAGCATCGCCATGCCAGGGCAAAGATTCGGCCACTACCTAATTGAACAGAAGCTCGGCGAAGGTGGCATGGGCGTGGTGTATCGCGCCCGTGACGAAAAGCTCCAGCGCGACGTCGCACTCAAATTCCTCGGAGTCCTTCCCGCCGGCGGCTCCGCCAGCCATGAAAATGTGCTGCAGGAAGCCCGTGCCATTTCCGCGCTCAACCACCCAAATATCTGCACGATTTACGAAGTGGGCGAAATCGACGGCAAACCCTACATCGCCATGGAGTACGTGGAGGGCCGCCCGCTCACCATGGAAATTTCCTCCAACGGCATGGCGCTTGATCAGGTTGAGCGTTACGGAATGCAACTCGCCGACGCTCTCGGCCACGCACACGCCCGGGGAATCATCCATCGCGATCTGAAGTCCGCCAACGTAATGGTGACCCCGCAAGGGCGCCTGAAAGTGCTCGACTTTGGAATTTCCCGCCGCCTTGATACCGGGCAAGGAGGCAGCGAAACCACGCGTTTCGACAAGTCCTGGGAATCTCAACATACCTTCACCGGCACGCTTCCCTATGTCGCGCCAGAAGTCCTCAAGGGTGAAGACGGTGACGCGCGCAGCGACATTTGGTCCCTGGGCGTTTTGCTCTATGAGATGGCCGCGGGGCGGCGGCCGTTCAAGGGAGGAACCGCTTTCGAATTAAGCGCCGCCATCCTGCGCGAACGCGCGCCGCTGATCACGCCGCCGCTGCCGCCCATTCTGCAAAGCGTGATTGACCGCTGTCTGGACAAGGATCCCGGCCAGCGTTACCAAAGCGCGGGAGAAGTGCGCGCGGCCCTCGAAGCGGCGACCACCAGTTCGCGCACCCACGACTATTTCACGGTGATGGCCCAACGCGAGGGAAGTCTCTCCACAAGCCACACTGTGAGGAGTATCACCATCATCGCTTTCCTGCTGCTCATGGGGACGGGAATCGGATATTGGGTTTACGGCAAATCCGGTTCGAGAAGAAAAACAGTCACGGTCGGCGCGATCCAGTCGATCGCGGTTTTGCCGCTGGAAAATCTCTCCGGCGATCCCACGCAGGACTATTTTGCCGAGGGTATGACCGATGCCTTAATCACCGAGCTTTCCCAGATCAAAAAGTTGCGCGTCATTTCCCGCACTTCGGTGATGCAGTACCGGCACACCCAAAAACCGTTGCAGGAGATTGCCCAGGAATTGAACGTCGACGCGCTTGTGGAAGGCTCGGTGGTGCGCGCGGGCGACCGCGTGCGCGTTTCGGCGAAGCTCATGCAGACTAACGTCGAAGGAGCTTTGTGGGCGGATAATTTCGAACGAAAATTCACCGATGTGCTCGCGTTGCAGAGTGATGTAGCCACCGCTATCGCGCGGGGGATCCAGGTGGAATTGAGCCAACCGGAAGTCACCGAACTCTCTCGCAGCCGCTCCGTAGTCCCCGAGGCCTATGAAGCCTATTTGAAAGGGCGCTACGAAGCCTCCAAGCGCACGCCGGAGGGCTTCCGCGCCGCGCTAGAATTTTTCCTGTCCGCTGCCGACAAGGATCCAACCTTTGCCGCTGCTTATGCGGGCATTGCCGTGAGCTACATGAATCTCAGCAACTATCAGCTCAGCCCGGCCTCCGAAGTGATGCCTCAGGCACTGAAGGCGGCGGAAAAATCACTCGCGCTCGATGACCGGCTCGCCGAAGCCCACGCCGCTCTGGCAGCGATCCGCTTTTACGGCTTGGAGCGCGGCGGCATCGAGAGTGAGTTCCTGAAATCGATCGCCTTGAATCCCGGCTACGCGCAGGGGCTCCACTGGTATGCGTTGTATCTCGCCGCGCAAGGACGCAAGCAGGATTCCATCACCGAGATCAAGCTGGCGCGCGAGATTGATCCTCGATCCCTGATCATCAATGCCAACATTGCCTGGTGCTACTACCTTGCCGGTGATTACGACAAAGCCTTGGAAGCCGCGAAGGAAACGCTGCGTCTGGATCCAAGTTTTGGCGTGGCCTATGGCTACCTGGGCCAGGCCCACCTGGAAAAAGGGCAATATGCCGAGGCGATCGATGCGGCCCGGAATTTCGTTTCGCTGGCGCCCGGAGACGTCTCTCGTCGGGCGGAACTTGCCGCCGCCTATGGGCGTGCCGGCCGGAAAAAGGAAGCGGAAGAAATTATTGCGGAATTTGAACAAATGAAAAATGGTCCGTATATTTCTGCATACGATTGGGCGATGGCTTACTCCGGCTTGGGAAATAAGCAAGTAACGCTGATGTGGCTGCAAAAAGCGTATGAAGAAAGGAACGGTAGGCTGGCGAACCTGGGAGTTCATCCGCAATTCGCTTTTTTGCGCAAGGAGCCGGCCTTCGAGCAACTCATTTCCAACTGGATGGCCGCGCAAGCCACTGCCGCAAAGTAAAGTTAATTCCTATCCTGTCCGTACGGTTTGAATTTGCGCCGCTGAACTTCTTGACGGCATTCGAAGCCTCGAATAGACTCCGCTTCCTGAGGCATGTAAGTGCCGAGTTGTATACCTGTCGAGGCGAAAGCAGTTTCGGCTGCACGGAGGGCGCAATGGCAAAACAACAGAAAGCGAAACAATACAAAGTAGGTTTTAAGACGATTAATGCAAAACTTAAGGTTACCAGGGAGCACTTGAAGAGAATCAAGCGGCACGTAATTAAGAGCGATCAGAAAAAAATCGACGGGCAAATCGAGGCGATTGACGTGATCATCGCTGCCTGCAGAATCAGGATGTCCGCCACCTACACAGGCAGTGGCAGCTGAGCCTGCGGACGAAAGAGAATGCCGCGGCGGCAGTAACTTGCCCGGGAGCCCCCGGATGAAGGGTGCAACGAATCGAAAACAGCGGCAAAGGGGGCCGCGCGGCGCGTTTGTGCGCCGTTCCCCATTCCTGGTTTTCTACTGGCAAGGTAAACAACTTCGTTTTGAAAATTATCTGACCCGCAAAAAGATCGCGACCTCGATCGAGGCTGCGGCGCTGCTGGATTTTTTCTCGGGCTGGAAGCGCGAAGAGGCGATGTTTCAGCGCTGGCCGGAGTACACGCCCAAATCCTTGCGCCTCGCGATTCGCCGATTGGTCCAGGAAAGCTTCCTGCAACGATCCACTGTTCGGAATCCACCCGAAGATTCCCGCGAGAAATCATTGCAAAAGTGGAAAGCGTGGAATCCCTCCGCCAGTTTCTTTCACATGCAGACGAAAGACTCCTATAGCGAGGAGATAAGCGCGGAAGAAATTCGCCGGGTGGAGGAGTTGCTGCGGAGTGGGCGAATGCCCGCTCCACTCAAGAGTTATCCCCGCGCCCGGACCATTCCGTTTCCGCGGGAAAATTATACCGATCAGTTTCCCCGTGTCTTGCAGGAGCGGCGCACCTGGAGAGAGTTCGGACGGCAACCCGTCCCCAAAGAGATGGTCGGCCGGTTGCTGCACCTTTCCTTCGGCGTGCAGAGCTGGTTGCGAATTCCGGAAGGCGGCCGGTTCGCCTACAAGACGTCTCCATCGGGGGGTGCCCTGCATCCTGCGGAAGCCTACCTACTCACCCAAAACGTCCGTGGCATTCCTCGCGGAATTTACCATTACGATGCCGTCGGCCACAGGCTGCAGGAGATACGCGGTGGCGTCACCCCAGCCGAGATCCAGAAATTATTGGCGGGGCAATGGTGGTTCCGCGGTGCGGCGTTGGTGGTGTTTCTAACTGCGGTGTTTAGCCGCACGCAATGGAAGTACGATTATCCGCGTGCCTACCGCGCAGTTCTAGCCGAGGTTGGCCATCTATGCCAGACGTTTTGCCTGACCGCAACATGGCTTGGCCTGGCACCGTTTTGCACCATGGCTTTCGCCGACACGCGCATCGAACAGACTTTAAATGTGGACGGAATCTCGGAATCCGTCCTTTACACCATGGGCGCGGGCGCGAAGCCGCCAAATAAGAGCGGCGTTGGGAGTAAACTCCGGCCGCCGCTCTAAGGACAGCTACTTCTTCGACACCATCACGGAAGCGCGAGTGGTTTCCCAATCGATGTTGAGAGTCGCGCCGCTGCCCGCTTTTTCGAACGAGATGGTGAAGTTTTCCACCGGAGAGGGAAGCGGGGAAACTTTCATGTCCACGCGCGCCAGATCATTCCCTTGGCCGGGATAGTCCGTGCCCCATTCACCTGTCTTTTTGCTGATGACCAGTGCCCACTTGTCTTTGTTCGGCACGGTGAAGATCGTATAGCTTCCCGCGGGAACGGTTGTGTTTCCAATCGTCAAATCCACGGGAGTCACCAGCGTTGTGGCCTCATTCGCCCCGGTGCGCCACACTTGACCGAAGGGGACGAGTTCGCCGTAAGTCTTCCGGCCCTTCGCGCGCGGGCTGGAATAATCAATGGTGACGCTCTTCCCGCCACCCAGATCCCACTTCGCCTGCGCCGGCGGACTCGGCCGCTTGGCTTTATCCTGCTGAGCTGCCACAACCAACGCACACACAACTATCAGCGATAACGCAGAACCCATCACGAGCATCTTTTTCATGTCACTTCCTCCCCGCCTACTGTAGCACGCACCGCCTTAAGTTTTGGACTCGTGCCCAGCCCTCTCGAAGCGGATTGTTTCCCGTGCTTTACACTTTCAACACTCCTGTGTTAGTTTAGAAGAGTCGAAGAAAAGAGGAAATTTCAAGGGACGACGGTGGGGGGCACTTGAGCGACGCCAAAGTTATGTTGATTGAACAATTCCGGGCACATGTCAAGGATACGGGATCGCCAGAAGTGCAGATTGCACTGCTGAGCGAACGGATCAACTATTTGACGACGCACCTCAAGTCGCACGTAAAAGACCACGCATCACGCCGGGGGTTGATCATGATGGTCAACAAGCGGCGCCGTTTGCTGGACTATCTCAACCGGCGAGACCCGGATCGGTATCACCAGATTGTGGAACGCCTTAGCTTGCGCAAGTAGCGGTCAGCCGCGCGCATTGCGGCTCTGCTTGTGCCTTCACGAACGTACATATTCCCAGCGGAGTCTGTCGCCTGGCCGAGTTGCGGCCGGACGTGAATGTGCCAAGCCTGTTTTTACGGGCTTGTTGGCGTTTGCATTGGTGTAACCAGAATCAAAGCCGCCTTGTCCTCGGCTGAACCTCCTCTCTTTCTTCAAGTTGCAAGCAGGCACTGCCTGCCAGAATCGCTCCTCAGATGAAGAGCTAAAGGAAAACACTTATGTCCGAGAACAATCACACACCAGCGCCCTTTCAGGTATCTATCGAAGTCGGGGGACGTCCCCTCATTCTCGAAACCGGGAAAATCGCCAAGCAAGCCAACGGCGCCGTGACCGCCCGCTATGGCGACACTGTTCTGCTCGTCAGCGCTTGCATGGCCAACAAGCCGAACGACCGCGATTTTCTGCCGCTCACCGTGGACTACCGCGAAAACACCTACTCCGCCGGTAAAATCCCGGGTGGATTTTTCAAGCGCGAGGGCCGCCCCACCGAAAAAGAAATTCTCGTTTCCCGGTTGATTGACCGCCCCATGCGCCCACTCTTCCCCGATTCCTGGCGCAACGAAACCCAGATTATTGCCATGGTGCTATCCGCGGATAGCGACAATGACCCCGACGTCATCGCCGTCACCGCTGCCTCCGCCGCTGCTTACTGCTCCGACCTGCCGTTCAACGATCCCATCGCCGCCGTTCGCGTGGGCCTCCTCGACGGCCAGCTCGTTGCCAATCCGACCGTTGCCGAACAGAAGACCAGCAAGCTCAATATCGTTGTCGCTGGCACCGCGGACGGGATCGTCATGGTCGAGTCCGGCGCGTTCGAAGTCTCCGAAGAGAAAGTTGTCGAGGCCCTCGAATTTGGCCACGCCCAGGTAAAGAAAATCGTCGCCGGCATCAAGCAGCTCCACGACCAGATCAAGCCCAAGAAAGTTGTCGTCGCTCCGCTGCCCTTCGATCAGGCCATCTATGACAGCATGAAGAAGACCCAGGGCGCCAAGCTGCAGGATGCCCTGAACACCGAAAAGCATCCGAAGAAGGAAAGCTACCACCTTGTCGACGATCTCCAGGCGGAGATTCTGAAGGCCATTCCCGAAGAAGATGAAGAAAAGCTCGCGCTGACCAAGCGCGCCTTTGAACGCCTGCGTGAAGACATCTTCCGCCAGGAAGTTCTGAAGGCCAAGCGGCGCCCGGATGGCCGCGCATTCGACCAGATTCGCAAGATTACCTGCGAAGCCGGTTTGCTGCCTCGCGTGCACGGCTCTGCGCTCTTCACTCGCGGCGAAACTCAGGCTCTCGCCACCCTTACTCTCGGCACCAAGGAGGACATGCAGCGCCTCGACCTGCTATTCGAACAAGATTCCTTCAAGCGCTTCATGCTGCATTACAACTTCCCGCCGTTCAGCGTTGGTGAAGTGAAGCCGTTGCGTGGCGCAGGCCGCCGCGAAATCGGCCACGGCGCTCTTGCCGAGCGCGCGCTTGCCAACCTGCTTCCCCAGGAAGTGGAATTCCCCTACGCCATGCGCGTGGTCAGCGACATCCTGGAGTCCAACGGCTCGTCCTCCATGGCCACTGTTTGCGGCGCCTCCCTTGCCATGATGGACGCCGGTGTTCCGATGAAGGCGCCCTGCGCGGGTATCGCCATGGGCCTTGTTGTGGAAGGCGGGAACTACTCCATCCTCACCGACATCGCCGGCGCGGAAGACCACTACGGCGACATGGACTTCAAAGTCGCCGGCACGCGCGAAGGCATCACCGCGCTGCAAATGGACATCAAGGTCACCAGCATCAGCATCGGCATGATGCGCGAAGCTCTGGCTCAGGCGAAAAAAGCTCGCCTCGAAATTCTCGACATCATGGAGAAGACGCTCAGCGCACACCGCGAAAACATTTCGCTGTACGCTCCGCGTCTCTACAAGTTGAGCATTCCAACCGACAAAATCCGCGACCTCATCGGCCCGGGCGGAAAGAAGATCAGGTCCATCATCGAGCAAACCGGCGTCAAGATCGACGTCCTCGAAGACGGCACCGTGCACATCTTCTCGACCAGCGGCGCCGGAGGCGATCAGGCGCTCCAGATGGTTCGCGACGTCACCGCCAGCGCGGAAATCGGCAAGACCTATCTCGGCAAGGTCGTCCGCCTCGCTGAATTCGGCGCCTTCGTCGAACTCTTCCCCGGCACCGACGGCCTACTGCACATCAGCGAAATCTCCGAACACCGCATCCGCGACGTTCGCGATGAACTGAAATTGGGTGACCAGGTTCTGGTGAAAGTCCTGGCGATCGAAGGCAACAAGATCCGCCTCTCCCGCAAAGCCCTCATCAAGGAAGCCCGCGAAAAGCAGGCCAAAAAAGATGGCGGCGGCACCCCGACTCCGGCCGCAGCAGCAGGCGCTGGCGGCGAAGGCAACTAAGCCAAACCAATCTCAAAACCAAAAGGCCCCCGGCAAAAGCCGGGGGCCTTTTTTCTTTTCATCTCTCTTCATTCCCAAATGTAGCGCTGGTCTTTTAAGCCAGCCTCTTGGGTTTATCTTTTGTAGCGGCCACCTTCAGGTGGCCCCGCTTTCTCTTCTCTTATACCCGCCGTGGTGCCTCAATGCGCCGGCGCGCAATGCACCGCGTCCAATGCCCCCCACAACGCATCCAGCGCCTCATTCGTCGTCGCCAGAATCTCCTCTTCGCTGCCTTCTGCGTGTTCGGCCAGCCACCCGCGCCAAGCCTCCCGGTGCGCCTTATCGGCTTCTTCATGCACCTCGAAATACCCCAACCCCTCCGGCGACTTCACCCCATAAAACTTCTTCAGCCCGTCGATCTTCGTCGAGGCAATCTCCGGCACCTGCGCTTCGTAGGCGTACAGCGCCGCAACCGCCTCGGCCACCGGCCGGTCGCCCACAATCTCCCGGAACGTCTCCACCACCGCCTGTGTTCCCGGCAAAGCAGGACAGCAGGTAATATCGTCTTCGCCCACACCCAGTGCAGCAGCGAATTCCCGCCACATTTTGGGATGCGGCCGCGAAGGATTCTCTTCCTCCGCCAGATTTTCCAGAATGAGGTCGCGGACCGGCCCCTCCGTCCGCGCCGCCAACACCCGCAGGTGCTTCGGGAACGCCTCAACATGGCGATAATACTGCGCGGCATAAAGCTGCAGCGCTTCCCGGCTCAGCTTGCCCGCCTGCCAATCCTGGTAAAAGGGATGCTTCAGCAAATTCTTCTCCGCGATCGCCGCATCAATTTTGTTTAGAAGTTCCGTGTTCCGCATGATGGTCCCTCCGGTGTCGTTTCCCAGGCGAAGCCGCATACGCGCGTGCTCAGCCAGCCAAAAGCACTGCGGGATTGTAGCAGACTTCGTGAGTTTTTGCCGTGCGGTTCAGGATGAGGGGAAATGGAGGCGCTCGATGTCGGAGCCGAGGGCCTGGAGCTTTTCGACGATGCCTTCGTAGCCGCGGTCAATGTGGTAGACGCGATCAATGATGGTTTCGCCTTCAGCCACCAGCGCGGCGAGGACGAGGCCTGCGCTGGCGCGCAGGTCGGAGGCTTGCACCATAGTCCCAGAAAGCTTTGCCGGCCCGCGAACCATAGCGCGGCGGCCGTCAATCGAAATATTTGCGCCCATGCGGATCATTTCGCTGGCATGCAGAAAGCGATTTTCAAAAATAGTTTCGGTGATCACCGAAGTGCCTTCGGCCTGCGTTGCCAATGCCATGTATTGCGCCTGCATGTCCGTGGCGAAGCCGGGATACTCCTCCGTGGTCAGATCGGAGCCCACAAGTTTCTTTGCGGCGCGAACGCGCAAAGTCGACTGATTCAGCCGTTCTACGCGCACGCCGTCCGTCTCCAGCTTTGCCAAAACGGCACCAAGGTGGCCTGGGTTGCAATCGGCGATCTTGAGTTCGCCGCCCGTGATAGCGCTGGCAATCAGGAATGTTCCGGCCTCGATGCGATCGGGAATCACGGAATGGGAGGCGCCATGCAGCTTGGGAACGCCGCGCACCCGCAGTGTTGAGGTGTCATCCCCCTGAATCTCCGCGCCCATCTTGCGCAACAGGTGAATCAGGTCAGTGATTTCAGGTTCGCGGGCGGCGTTCTCGAGTATCGTCTCGCCCTCCGCCAGTGTCGCGGCCATCAGGATATTTTCCGTGCCCGTCACCGTGATTTTCTCAAACACGATGTGCGCACCTTTTAACCGTCCGCCGTTCGGCACGCTGGCCTGAATGTAGCCGTGTTCGGTGGCGATATGCGCGCCCATTTTTTCGAGCGCCGCGAGATGCAGGTCCACAGGCCGCGCGCCAATCGCGCAACCTCCGGGCAGCGATACGTGCGCGACGCCGGAACGCGCAATCGCGGGCCCCAGCGTCAGAATCGAAGCCCGCATGGTTTTCACCAACTCATACGGCGCCACCGCGTCATTCATCGATTTTGTTTCGATGGTGTAGCTTTCCGCGGGGATCTCATGCGCGGAAACGTTCGCCGACATGAACGCCAGCAGTTTGCTCATCGTAATGATGTCGCGCACCTTGGGAATGTTGTGCAGCGTCACCGGTTCGGCGGTCAGCAGCGCCGCTGCCATCGCCGGCAGAGCGGAGTTCTTCGCACCGCTGATTCTCACTGTCCCGTG
>Ga0210403_10002543_pt1 | contig 16409 bp, 11 predicted proteins | sample IncBWC19MmetaG_FD_150863 | JGI IMG/M metagenome (GOLD analysis project Ga0210403, IMG submission 150863) | Forest soil microbial communities from Barre Woods Harvard Forest LTER site, Petersham, Massachusetts, United States - Inc-BW-C-19-M | ecosystem: Environmental > Terrestrial > Soil >... | reverse complement strand
GGGCACTCCCCAAACCATCCAGATTCATTACTATGAAGGTGAACTCAAATCAGAATTTGGCGCCGAGCACGTTGAAAAATCTCTCAAAGCCTATCGCGACGACCTCGTCAAGAAGCGCCTCGAAGCCAAAAATCTCCCCGATTCCCTGATCGCGCCTTTCGAGACCAAGCAGCACAATGTCGCCCCGCCCGAAAAAGTCGGCGGCGCAAGCATCGGCAGCTTCATCGGCTACATGGTGATCATTCTCTCGATGACCGGCGCCATCTACCCCGCCATCGATCTCACCGCCGGCGAAAAAGAGCGCGGAACTATGGAGACCATTCTCTCCAGCCCCGTCTCCCGCCTCGACCTCGTCCTCGGAAAATTCCTCCTCGTTTTTTCCGCCTCCTTAACCACCGCCATCCTCTCTGTCACATCCATGGGCCTGTCCTTCGCCTATATGGGTCACGCACTCTCGAACTCTGCAAACACCTCCGGCGCCGGCATCCACATGAATCTCGGCCTCACCTCGGTTGTCGCCGTCTTCCTGATGGCCCTCCCGCTTTCGGTCCTCTTTTCCGCTGTCCTGATGACCATCGCCCTCTTCGCCAAAACCTACAAAGAAGCCCAAAGCTACCTGACTCCCATGACCTTCGTCGTCGTCATCCCCGCCGTCGCCAGCGTCCTCCCCGGCGTCGAACTCACCCCCAAACTCGCCCTTATCCCCATCCTCAACACCAGCCTCATCTGCAAAGAAATCATCACCGGCACCTACCACTGGGCCTCCATCGGCGTTATCTTCGCCTCCACCTGCGTCTACGCCGCCGTCGCCATCTTCATCGCCGTAAAAACCTTCCAACGCGAATCCGTCCTCTTCCGCTCCTAGTTCTTTTCCCTGTGGGGGCCGGGCTTGTTTACCCTGAGTCTTGAAGGGCCCGGCCCTCCAACTCCAAAATTTCAAATAAATTATTTATCAATTGTCTGCTTCATTTTTTTGAAATCGGGAGTCTAACCTCCTTGAACCCTGTGGCTCGGTGAAAAACAACCATTAATAGCGCTGTGGTCGAGGGATGGGTGCGGGCCAGCGTGACACACCCCTCTGCCCGCACCCATCACTATCTCGACTCGCACGCTGTGTGGTTCGTCCCCTCACCACTAGCGTCCCTGGTAGCTATGGCCCGGAGGACTCGCCTCGTACGCTGGAACACGGGCGAAATCCATTGCGCTCCTTCTCGACAAGACTGATCCACGCGCTCGTCTTTTCTTCTCCGTGCCCGTCTTGCCTTTTCTTCTCTGTGCCCTCTGCGCTCTCTGCGTCCTCTGTGTAATTCTTCTTTTCGTCTTCACTTCTTTGCTTCATTACTTCTTCTTTGTCCTCCACGGGCTCAACACCGAATAACAAGGCGTCGCGGTTACACTATCTTTCCTCACGCCCACCAACTTCCTCTTCACCAACCACCCCACCGCTCCCTGCACCGAACTCTTCGACACCCCAATCCCCTCCGCCATCTCCCGGTAACTAATCTCCACCACCCCTCCTCTCCGCCCCGCCTCCGCCGCCAGCCACACATACACCAAAAAACACACCGGCCTCCGGTCATGCCCCACCAAATCCCTCATCAACACGTCCACCACATAATCATCCATCGCAATCATCCGCAACCTCTGCAGCGTCATCCTTCCGAGGATGACCGCCTCTCCCCAACTATACCAACCATTCCTATAGCAACTTCTGCCTGATTGCAATCCCCAATCGCCCCAAGTTATCTTCTCGAAAGTTTTTACAGGAGGATCACATGATCCGTGGCATCAAGTTCATCAGCATCCCCGTTCGCAATCAGAATGCTTCATTGAAGTTCTTTACCGAAGCCCTCGGCTTCAAAGTCGTCACCGACCAGCCCTACACCGACACCCAACGCTGGATCGAGCTGTCCATTCCCGGCTCGTCAACCGGCCTCGCCCTTTTCACTCCCCCCGGCCAGGAAGACCGCATCGGCCAATTCCAATCCATCGCCTTCTGGTGCGACGACCTCTTCGCCACCGCCAAAATCCTAAAATCCAAAGGCGTCCAATTCACCACCGAACCCAAAAAAGAAGAGTGGGGCTCGAGCAGCGTCTTCAAAGACCCCGACGGCAACCAATTCGCCCTCTCCAGCAAATAACCGAGCCACCCCACTTGTAGGGGCGCAATACATTGCGCCCCATCTCGCCATAATCCCGACGCAGCCCAATTTGCCTCTTGTACCAAATCTAGAAATGAGGTATTCTTACAGCTAGGGAAAATCCCGAGACACGGCAGCCGTCGGCTGCCGTTTTTCTTTAGTAGCACAGGCTTCAGCCTGTGTGCCTTTTCCCTACCAATCACGTCCGTCGAGTTTAGGCTCTGACCTTTGCTTTTGTTTTGGCTCTGGCCTTATCTTTGGTTTTGGTCTCGTTCTTGACTGCAATCGATCAAAACGCGGATGGCGCTGCTTCCTCCAAACCAAAACAAGCCCCAACCACTCCGCTTTGCGTTGCGTTCGCGCTCAAAAACCGCGACCCCAAGCCAAGTGCTATGTTAACCAGCAAACCCTTTAGAATGAACACTTACAGAATTCGCCCATAACTATTGATTCTAATCGACTTAACGCAAATGCTAAGTCTTTTAGAATCCGCACTTACGAAAAAAGGGGGAGGGGAGGCCGCTTACCTTGGCGGGTTTCCTACGCCTAAGGGGGTTCATACGCCCTGTAGGGGAGGGGCTCGCCCCTCCCTCCTCCAACCCGTCTAGCCCCCGCCGGTCTGGGACCGGTAGCATTCCTGACACACTGCCCCGAATGCCCGCGAACTCCGGGACTCAATTCCCCGTATATTAAGTGGGACCATATCTATGACGTTACGCCGCCGCCTCATCCGCATCCTGCTGATCCTGCTCGTCATGCCTCCCATCCTGGCAGGCATCGCAGGCTGGCTGGTCGCTCCCGGCTTCCTCCACCCCATTCGCCGCGAGCTCACTCCCGACCTCATTCGCGAAGCCGACGCCTCCTTCGCCCACAGTGGCGGTCACCGCGAAGACTTTGACGTCCACACTCCAGACGGCGTCCTGCTAAAAGGCTGGATCGTCCACCCCGACCATCCCAACGGCAACTGGGTCCTACTCTTCCACGGAGTCGCCGACAACCGCATCGGCGTCATCGGCCAATCTGAATTCCTGCTCCGCGCCGGCTACGGTGTCGTCATGATGGACGCCCGCGCTCACGGCGCCAGCGAAGGCCAGCTAGCAACCTACGGCTGGCTCGAGCGCAACGACACCAAATCCATAATCGACGCTTTACTCGCACAGATCCGCCAGCGAAGAACCGACATACAGGTGCGGCAAGGCATCCGACCACCCGAGCTTTTGGGAGACTTACCCGAACGGTCTCCATATCCACCGCCGCCCCCAACGCCGCATATTTTCGCCCTCGGTGAATCTATGGGTGCCGGCATCGCGCTGCAATCGGCCGGTGCCGATCCGCGCATCGAAGCCGTGGTCGCCGAAGCTTCTTTCGCCACATTGCGTGAAGCTTCCTACGATTACGCCGGTTTGCGCCGCTCTCCGTTACTGGGCAAAACTCTTTTCGCGCCCTTCAGTTGGACGCTCCTCTATCGCGGAGAAAAACTCACCGGCCTACCCGTCGCCGAAGTTTCTCCAGTGAAAGCCGTCGCCTCACGCTCGTTCCCGGTCCTGCTCATCTGCGACGAAAAAGACGAAGCCCTCCCCTGCCGCCACACCGAACGCATATATGCCGCCGCAAGCGGTCCGAAAGTTTTCTGGGAAGTCCCCGGCGCCTTCCACACCGCCGCCCTCGGTTTCCAACCCGCCGAGTTCCAGCGCCGCGTCCTCGACTTTTACGCTAACGTTGCCCAAGGCAAGCCCGTCCAATAGCCAGGTAGCACAGACACTCCTGGCTGTGCGCTTTTTTAGAAATAGTACGTGGGACAGGCTTCAGCCTGTCGCCTTCTCTTGAAACTCAAGCAACACAGTTGCAGCAGCAAGAATCTCTACGTCAAAGTGAGTCAACCGCACCCAAACGTGCAGCGCCGGTCTTTTCTCCCCCGCGTGCTAAAATTGATCGTTCATGTCCGACGCTCCCCTCATCTCGGTCCACTCCCTCTCCAAGCACTACCGCAGTTTCAAGAGGCGCGAAGGCATCCTCGGCGGCCTGCGCAATCTTTTTCATCGCGAATACCAGACCGTCAAAGCCGTCGAAAACGTAAATTTTGAAATTGGTCGCGGTGAAATGGTCGGCTACATCGGCCCCAACGGCGCCGGCAAATCCACCACCATCAAAATGCTCACCGGCATCCTGGTGCCGACGTCCGGTGAAATCCTGTCGAACGGTTTCGTCCCCTGGAAACAACGCGCCGCCTACGTAAAAACCATCGGCGTCGTCTTCGGCCAGCGCACGCAGCTCTGGTGGGACATCGCCGCCGTCGAGTCCTTCAAACTTCTTCGCCGCATCTACGACGTCTCGCAGCGCGACTACGACGAGCGCATGGAACTTTTCAACCAGGTCCTCGGCCTCAAGGATTTGCTCGACGTTCCCGTGCGCAAACTTTCTCTCGGCCAGCGCATGCGCTGCGATCTCGCCGCAGCATTGCTCCACAATCCGCCCATCCTTTTTCTCGACGAGCCCACCATCGGCCTCGACGTCGTCGCCAAAGATCACATTCGCCAATTCCTTCGCGCCATCAACCAGCGCTACAAAACCACGGTCCTTCTCACCACGCACGACCTCGACGACATCGAAGAACTCTGTCGCCGCATCATGATTATCGACCGCGGCACCGTCCTCTATGATGGCCCGCTCTCCCGCCTCAAAGAACAGTTCCTTCGCACCAAGCAAATCAAATTCATTCTCCGCGACGGCGATCAAAGCGCTCGCCTCGCCGCTTTCGAGCAGTCGCTTCCCGCGCTCTGCTCCAATGGCCATCCGCCGGCCTCGCTGCATCTCGAGCGTCTCGATGAATTAACGTGCCGCCTGCGCTTCGACCGGGCCAGCGTTTCTTCGAGCGACCTGATCCGTCAGATTCTCGCCGCTGTCGACGTTAGAGACTTCGTCATCGAAGATGAACCCATCGAAGAAATCATCAAGCGCATTTATTCCGGCGAAGCCGAAATGGGTCTGTGCCAACCCGAGGAGAAGAACGTCTCTCCGGTGAGTCGATGACAGACCAACTCACAAAGGACAAATCCCGCCAGCGATGGTCCGAACTTCGCGCCCTTCTAAACAATTGGGACTTTATAGGCGTGGTGCCGGACGGGAGGCACACTGAATACGACTGTTTGATAGGCCTGCTAATGCGCCGCCTGGAATCGGGGCAATCTGCTGAGGATCTCGCTCAATTCCTCGGACAACAAATACCCGATCATTTTGGATTAGACGAGGTCCGGGGCATTGCAGAGTTTTCTTCTAATGCAAAAATTTGGTTCGATACGAACTGGTTAGGGACCGCGATCTAATCGATGGCCGCCACGCAAACATTTCCGCTTCCCGTTCGCAAGCCCTCGCCACTCGCCAGCCTGAAGATTTACCGCGAGTTTATCCGCATCGGCTTCGTCAATATTCTCGCGTTTCGCCTGCGCTACTACACCGGCATCATCACGTATCTCATCAACGTGACTGTCTACTTCTTTATTTGGTGCGCGGTTTTCGCCAACGCCACCGGCCCGATCGCCGGCTTTTCTCTGCCGCAGATTCTCACTTACGTCAGCGCCGGCTGGATTCTTCGCTCTTTCTACTGGAACACCATCGACCAGGAAATGGCATACGAAGTGATCGACGGCAAAATCGCGATGGATTTCATCAAGCCTGTCTCCGTCCAGTGGATGTGGCTCGCCCGCGCTATGGGCGAATCCGCCTTCCGACTCATCCTGCTCACCGCGCCCACGGCCATCATCGTCACTCTGCTCTTCCCCGTCCTGCCGCCCGCCTCGAGACTGAATTTCGTTCTGTTCCTCGTCGCCGCCGTCGGCAGTTTTTTCATCATGGGTGCGCTCAATTTCATTATCGGCACGTGCGCCATTCCGCTCACGTCCATCCTCGCGCTGATTCGCGCGAAATTCTGGCTCATCGAACTGCTCAGCGGCCTGCTCATCCCTCTGAATTTCTTCCCGCGCCCCATCCAAATCCTCTCTGCATGGCTGCCCTTCGAGCACATCGCCTACACCCCGCTGCAAATTTATCTAGGCCGCCTCTCGCTCTCCGAAACGCTGCGTCTCCTCGCCCTCGAATATTTCTGGGTTGCCGCCCTCCTCTTCCTCGGCCATCTCTGGTGGATTCGCGCCACCCGCAAAATCACCATCCATGGCGGTTAGATGAAATGGACATGAAAGAGGCTTTCCACAATTTCAGACGCCACGCCGCGCTTCTCGGCTCATATTTCGCGCAGTACGCCAAAGTGCGCGTCAGCTATCGCGGAGACTTTTTTATTTCCGCAGCGACCTCGATGACCGCTACGATTTTCTCGCTTGGATTCGTCTTCGTGCTCTTCAAGCGGGTTCCAACGCTAGCCAACTGGCGCATGGAAGAAGTCGTTTTTCTTTACGGCTTCTCGCTCATTCCCTTCGGCCTCTTCAATGTTTTTTCACTGAACCTTTACGAATTCGGGGCCACGTACATCATGGAAGGTAAATTCGACCGCGTCCTTCTCCGCCCGCTCTCTTCCCTTTTTCAGGTGGTCTTCGATGCCTTCCGCATCGAAGCCTTGCAGGAAGTCGTCGTCGGCCTGATCGTTGTGATCTGGGCGGCGCACCGTCTTCAATACCAGTGGCACGTGCTCGATGTCGTGCTCCTGACTCTTTTCGCGCTTTGCGGCGGCGTCATCTATCTCTCCGTGTTCCTTTTTCTCTCCACGTTTTCGTTCTGGTTCGAGGACCGCATCGGCATCCATCCGCCCTTCTGGAATCTCCTTGCCTTCGGCCGCTACCCACTCTCCATCTATTCCAGCTACATCCAGTTTCTTTTGAGCTGGATCATTCCCTTCGGCTTCGCCACGTTTTATCCGGCAACGCGCCTTCTCGGCCGTCCCGAATTTCGTATCTACGCATTCCTGATTCCGCTTGTCGCCGCCGCTACCTTCGCTCTCGCAGCTACTGCGTGGCGTATCGGATTGCGGCGCTATTCCTCGACTGGCTCGTAATGTAAAGAAAAGGAATTTACACAGAGAACACAGAGGACACAGAGAAGAGAAACAAACTCATGCGCCGTTCAGCAGGCTTTCATCACCATCAAGATGCGGTCGTCTTCATACATGCCGTTGCGGGAGTGTGTCTCCACTTCGGCGAGCACCGCGCGCATGATCGTTTGTGGAGTGCGGTCGCGCATGTTTGTAACTAGATCCGCGAGGCGCTGCTTGCTGAATTCCGTCCCAACGGAATCCATCGCCTCGGTAATCCCGTCCGTGCACGCCACCAGAATATCTCCCTGCGCCAGCGCCAGAGTTCCGCACTCGAACTGAATGTCCGGCAGCAGCCCCACAATCATTCCTCCAACCGTGCAGCCATTCACGCTTCCATCGGCGCGGACCACTGCCGGCGGCACGTGCCCCGCATTCACATACCGCAAGTTCCGTCCGCCGCTCTCCACCAGCGCGAGAAACATACTCAAATACTTGGTCGCGCGCACTTCCGACAGGGACGACCGCGCGCCCTTCAAAAGTTTTTGGTTGATCGTCGCCGGTAATTTTTCCAGCGCTTCGAGGTGATCCGCCAGCGCGTGCAGCGTCGCCTGCACGTTGGCCATCACTAGCGCCGACGCCGCGCCCTTCCCTTCCACGTCCGCTACCACCAGCAGTAGCGCTTCCGCTCCATCCACCTGCACCGGAAGAAAATCGTAATAATCTCCGCCAACCATCTGCGAAGCGCGGTGCGACACCGCAATCTCAATCCCTGGAAACGCGGGCGGCGCTTCCGGCAAAAGTCCCGCCTGAATTTCCCGCGCCAGCGCCAGGTCGCGCTCCATTTTTTCTTTTTCGACGCGTTCGCGGTGCAATTGCGCTTTTTCCAGCGCCAGCGCAACATGCGCCGAAAGCGCATCGAGAAACGCTTCGTCCTCGTCCGTGAATCCTTCCGCTTTGTTGAGCAGTTGCAGCACGCCGATGATGTCGCCGCCTTCATTGCGAATGGGCAGGCACATCAGTTGTTTCGTCTTGAATCCCAGCTTGCGATCGATGTCCGGTTCGAACCGCGGATCGGAGTAAGCATCTTCCAGCCGCACCGCGGAGCCTTCCCTCGCGACCCATCCGGCGATGCCGCGATCCGCCGGCAAACGAATCACCTGTTGCTCCAGCCCCAGGCCAACCAAAGACCAAATCTCATTGCGTTCGCGATCCACCAGAAAAACCGTGCCGCGCTCGGCGCCCGTTTGCCGCGTGGCAATCTGCAAGATGATGCTGATCAGCTCGCCAAGATCGAGCGTGGAGTTGAGCTTCTTGGTGGCTTCGATGATGCTGGAGAGTTCTTTCATTGCGCCGCGGCGCTCCGCCAGCGCCAGCACCACGGCGGAAAAGCGCGCGAGCAAATCCATCTGGCTGCGCACGCGCTCCTCGAGCGGCCCCGCGCCGCGCACTTCAAGAACGCGCACACGGAAATCGTCGCTGCCGAGCGCGCCCGCCCAGATCGAAGGATCCTTGCTGCTGTCGCTCGGCAATCCCGGCTTGATTCCCGCGGGCGAGGACGCGGGTAGTGTTCCCGCTTCGGCCCAGACCTTCGCTTCGCCGCTGTCGGCGCGCCAGAGCCTCGCGCCTATAACGCCGGGCTGTCCCATGGCGGCGCGCACCACACGATTGGCAATCTCATTCGCGGGGAACCTGCCTTCAAGCAGGCGCAAACCTTCGAGCAGTTCGGGGAAGAGGTCGTTCACCTTTTGACGAACGGGCGATTCACTCATAGCGTGCAAGGCGGAAAAACAGCCGCCGCGTTGGACGTAAGCCTAGCAGGAGTGCGGGGGGTTGAAAAGGAAGGATCTTGGAGGCGCGGAAGAGTGGCTGGGAATGGTGAGTGAGTGGAGAGAAGTGAGCAGTGAGTAGTGAGTAGTGAGCAGTGAGTAGTGAGTAGCGAGCAGTGAGTAGTGAGTAGCGAGTAGCGAGTAGCGTTGAATGGGGCGCAGCATGCTGCGCCCCTACAAGAACACTAGGAGCATAAGCAAGAAAGGCAAACGCGCGTGCGGCAAGGCATCAGTTGTGGACGGCGGGCTGGCGCGATTCCCATTCGGTGCTGAGGCGGCGCACGGATTCGCGCAAGCGAACGGCGAGAGCGGCGATGGTTTCGAGCCGCTGCGGAGCGCCTTGCGGCAAACGACCGTCGCTTTTCCTCCGAATCTCGGAAAGCAGAAGTTCCGCGTTTCCGAGAATGCCCGTAAGCGGGTTGTTCAATTCGTGACGAAGCACTTCGCCGAAATCTTCGCGGTCCAATTCCATGTCAGTTTCCTTTCTGGGCGTCTCGAGCGATTCTTCGGGAGATGACAAGGCCAGCGCGTCGCTCTGGGCTATGCGCAGCCTGCGCTCGACGAGGCCGAGCGCGATGGTCAGGCATCCGCCGGTGCGCACAACGTAATCGGCGCTTCCCGCGGCCACCAAACCCGAAAGCTCCGTCTGGTGCTGCGCATCTCCTATCACCACAACGGGCGCGTAAGAGGCCAGCGACGTGACGGCAGCGTCCAGCCGCTCGGGAGGCGGGCGCAGATCGCCACCCTGGGAAGACTCCGCTGCTTCCGTGAGCAAAATCACGGCCGGCGCGGCGTCCTCGACGATGCGGCGCGCCGCGTCCACAGTGCTGACCGTGGAGACGCGACGGCGTTTGTCGATCGATTCCAATTCGTGGCGCGCGGCATCGCGCAGCGCCACGTCATCGCTTACCAGAAGAATCGTGTGTTCCCGTGGTGTCATGTCCTTATCCGCCTCCGAAGGCTGTTAATGGGCTTTTTTGGCAGCCGCCGCGCGGCCTCGGCGCGCGAGCTGGCCATCCAAAAGGCTGAATACTTTCTCCGTCAATTCCTCGACGCGGAAAGGCTTGGCGACGTGAGGAAGGCTGTTTCGCTCGAGGAATTCCTGGGTTTGCTGGGCGATCACGTCGCCGGTCACGAACAGAAATTTCTCCTGCAGCGGATTCCGGGCGCGCGCCAGCGACTTGAAAAATTGCTGGCCGTCGACTCCCGGCATTTTCATATCGCAGACCACCAGGTCAAATGTCTCGCGGCCGGCGCGCTCGAGCCCTTCGCGGCCATTTAGAAGAACATCAACGTGGAGGCCTTCGTCTTCCAGAACGTCGGCGATGAGGCGGGCCACGGTGGGCTCGTCTTCCACAACCAGGACGCGGGCTCCGCGATGGTTGGAGCGCAGCGCGCGTTGCGGCAGAAGGTGAGCGCGATTCCTGGGAACGGAGGAGCCACGGGGAATCTGCATAGGACGGGCTTCGGTTTCCGGGGAAAGGCGAGCCGGTTCGGCGGAAGACTCCGCCGCGACAGGAAGTTCAACAGTGAACACGGAGCCGCCCTCGGACGGGCTCGCGACCTTAACCTGTCCGCCGTGTTCGCGGACAACACCGAGCACAACCGCCAGCCCAAGACCGGTACCGACGCCCGCGGGTTTGGTTGTGAAGAAGGGATCAAAGATGCGCGCTTGAATCGTTTGCGGAACGCCCGGACCGTCATCCATGACCTCCAGCATGATGTGGCTGTTATCGCTTTTTGCGGTGCGCAGGCGGATGGTTCCGGCTTTTCCTTCGAGGACGATGGCCTGCCGGGCGTTTCCGATCAGGTTCATAAGGACTTGCTGCAATTGGCCGGGATCGCCGGTGACGAAAGGAAGAGTGGGGTCGAGGTCCAGCTCGATACGAATTTTTTCCGAAGCGGAACCGAAGCGCTGCAACTCCATGGCGCGCTGGACGACCTGGTTGAGAGAGACGCGTTTGCGCTCGGGGCGCGCTTCGCGGGCGCTGAGCAAGAGCTGGCGAAGGATCGTGCTGGCGCGTTCGGCTTCTTCGTAGATCTGGCGGGCTTCTTCGGTGCGGCCGGCGAGGTCTTTGCGGACCAGAAGGCGCTGCGAGTATCCCAGAATGCTGGTGAGTGGATTACTCAGCTCATGAGCGATGCCCGTGACCATCTGGCCAAGCGCGGCAAGTTTTTCCGTTTGCAGCAGCTTGGCTTGAAAGACGCGCTGGGCGGTAAGGTCGCGGTAAATTTCGACGCGGCCGAGGCGCTGGCCGGCTTTGTCCAGTACAGGACGCACGGAGCGTTCGAGGATGCGGGGGACAGGGCGCGCCAACTGCAGCTCTTCCCGAGTGCCGCCATCGGCGCCGCGAGCCAATTCGCGCCAGCGGTCTGCAAATTGTTGCGGCTCGGCGGCGCGTTGAGCGAGGTGCGCGATCAGGTGGTCGAGAGTGGTGCTGGCCGCGGCTTGTTCCGGAGAGAGCCCGGCGATTTGCGCGAAACGGGTGTTCATCGCGCGGATGCCATGATTCGGCCCAAAGAGCAGAATGCCTTCTTCGACCCATTCGAGAACGTTTTGCAGCTCGGCGTCGGAACGGCGGCGCTGTTGCGAAGCTTCCTCCGAGGCAGCCTGCGCAAGAACCACAGCCACATGATCTTCGCCAGCGTAGAGAGGGGCGTGAAGGCGTACACGGACCCCGTTGACGAGCTCCGCTTCGCAGATATCGTGAAGCTCGAGAGCTTTCTGGCGGTCACCGGCCAGGGAGCGGCTGCTCCATTCTTCGATGCGCGGCTGTTCCCGCGCGCAGAAAAGATTCGCAAAACGGCCGCCAAGAACCCAGAGCGGCTCCGGCGGAGTTGTCTTGCGGTCCTGCTCGAGCAGAGATTCCGGGGTACGTTCAACGCGTTTTTCCTCGAGCAAGGCCTTCGCGGCGCGGTTCAGCCCCGCAATATTTCCGAGCGTATCGAGGAGCAACGTAGGCTCGGGACTGAAATCCAGAAGGGCGTGGCGGCGGGCGGTGCGGCGGATCTGTTCCGCGCGAGACTTGCGGCGTTCGAGAGCGGTGACGGCCAGAGCGGCGCGCAGTTCGAGGCGTTCGAGAGTGATGAGCGCAGGAGACTTTTGGGAAATGCCAGCGACCAGGACGCCCAGCGTTTCCCCTCCGGCAAGAAGGGGAATGGCAACGAGGCGCGCGAGACCTGCTTTGCACCACGTTGCGGGGGGTTCGGCTCCGACGACCATTCCTGCCTGGACGGCGCCGCGCCACTGCGTGGCCAGGGGCTCGCGCTCCATCGCGCGAGTCCACTCGGCATCGCCGCTTTCCCAGGCGAAGTCCAGCTCCGCGGCGGGAGAAGCGGAGGAAGCTTGCGGTGGAAGCTGGGCGATCACCGCAAAAGATGCGCCCGCTCCGCTGGCAGCTTCAGAAGTCTCCGTGCAACTGGCGGCGAGCTGCGACAAAATCGTGTCGGGAGAAGCGCCGGAGCTCAGAGCGGCGAGAATCTGTTTGCTTAGCCTCACGTCTGCCTGGCGTTCCCTGGCAAGACGCTGCTCCAGCTCCCATTCGAGCGCGAGCGCGAGTTCGGCGGCAAGCGTTTCGGTGAGCTCGCGAGGCAAGGATGGCTGCCTTCTGCGCGAGCCAGTCAGGATGACGCCGCAAAGGCGGCCTCTGCCGTCAATGGGCGTCCATAGCGCGTGACGAAGACCGACAAGAGGCCCGATCATGGGCCGATTGGGAAGCTGGCCGTGTGAGTCTTCCAGCACCTGGTAAACGCTCTTGCCGGACGCAAGCAGTTCCTGCGGCAAAGGAGGTTCGAGGGAGAGCTTCTCCCATTCTTCGGGAGTGTCGTCGCCACCGGATTCCCAGAGTAAGCCGCGAAGGCTGGAGGCGGCGAGCGGGTCCGTGCAAGGAAAGGAATCCTGTTCCAACCAGACACCGATGCGGTCGGCGCGGCCATCCTGGGAAAGGGAGTGCAGCGCTTCGCGCATCAATTCTTCCCGGGTCGCACCGGCAAGGCCTGCGCGTGCCGCGCCCCTCCACGAAGAAATCTCGTCCTTGCGTTTTCGCCGGGCCCACATCTGTTCGTTCGCGTCTCCAAAATTTTTCTGGAGAGAAGGCCGCTGGGTAAAAGCCACCCGTGTGTACTTCTTCCGAAGTAGGCACTTGCACCGATAGGCCCAACCGAGTTGCTGTGTAAGAGTTTTGGAATCAGCGACTTAGATCGGCACCAGGAAGCGTTTTTCCAGTGTCCGAGTCCCATGACGAGATTTGCGTGGTTCTTGTTCCCAGAGTGGGCCGGATCGCGCGGAAAAGAGAGGAAGAGGGAGCAAGCAAGGAGAATTCGACGAAGAGCGACCTTGAAGAGGAAGGGGCGCGGAAATGGCATGCCTAGGCTAGAGGTTCACAGGCCCCGGCGGAGTGAGATGGAAAAATTTAAGGTTCTACTTGTTCCATCTGATATTGCTTGAGCTTACGGTAAAGCGTGGTTTTTCCAATGCCGAGCATGCGGGCCGCGGCAAGCTTGTCCCCTCCCGTTTCGCGTAGCGTGCGGAGAATGGCGCGGCGTTCGAGTTCTTCCATGGGCAGGAGTTCGTCCTTGTCGGGCGCGCGTTCGCTGCTCGGATAATGCAAACTCGAGGGCAAGTCGCCGACATGGACAATCGGGCCGGAACCCATGGCTACGGCGCGTTCGATGGCGTTCTCAAGCTCGCGCACGTTGCCCGGCCAGTCGTAGGCGATCAGCCGACGCATGGCGTCGTCGGAGATGGTGCGCGGAGGGCCGTGCGGATCGGAGAATTTTTCGAGGAAAGAGACGACCAGAAGCTGGATGTCGCTCTTGCGCTCGCGCAAAGGCGGAAGCTTGACCTGCACGACGTTAAGCCGGAAATAGAGGTCCTGGCGGAAGGCCCCTGCGCGGATCGCGGTTTCCAGATCGCGGTTCGTGGCGGCAATGATGCGGATGTTAATGTGGCGGCGCTCAGTGGAGCCGACAGGTTTCACTTCGCGTTCCTGCAAGGCGCGCAAGAGTTTGGCTTGCAGGTCCACGGGCATGTCGCCAATTTCGTCGAGGAAGAGCGTTCCTCCCTGGGCGGCTTCGAGCAGGCCCTGCTTGGATTGCATCGCTCCCGTGAACGCGCCCTTCACGTAGCCGAAGAGTTCCGATTCGATGAGTGTGGGCACCAGGGAAGAACAGTCCACCGGGGCGAAGGGGCGTTCCTTGCGCTTGCCAGAATAGTGGATGCTTTTGGCGACGAGTTCCTTGCCCGTGCCGCTTTCGCCCAGGATCAGCACGGGATATTCATGCTGGCTGACTTTCTCGATCATTTTGTACACGCGCTGCATTTTCGCGGAGACGCCGATCATTCCACCGAATCCGGGCTTGGAGTGCAATTGCTCGCGCAACAAGCGGTTCTCCCGGTCCAGGTCCATATCGCGGGCGACGCGCTCGAGACGCGCGCGGAGATCCTCGATGTGAAACGGCTTGGTAACGTAGTCGACCGCGCCCATACGAGTGGCGGCCACGGCAGAATCGATCGTTCCATATTGCGTCAGCATCAGGACGGCGACTCCCGGATACATTTCATGGACTTGCTTGAGAAGCTCGAGGCCGCTGGAAGGCGGCAAGATCAAGTCCGTAATAATAATATCGACGGCGCTGTTCTCCAGCCGCCGAAGCGCTTCTTCGACGCTTCCGGCGACCATGGCTTTCATGCCGCAAGACTCGGCTACGTCCGCGCAGAGTTTCCTGGTGCTCTCTTCGTCTTCCACAACGAGGACGCTGATGGGGATGGGGGCCCGCTGGACTCCGGCTTCTTCGCTCATAGGTCTCACCTCTGGGAAGACGAGTGCAGGTTTCAATTGCACCCACAGTGCCAATTCAGGAAATCAGGCGCGACTTATTCATAACTCAGCAACTTAGACATATTAGCATTTTTTTGCAACTACGGATTCGGGAATTACGATTCGTACCGTTCTCCCTCTAGGGAACCAACAAACACTGATAAGTAGCAATGATTCAGCGGTTTGCCAGATTGGAACCAAATCGGTTCCCGCGTTGGGAATGGAACGGGAACGGGGCTGCCTAAATATCCCAGCCAGCCAGGATTTGAATCCAAAACCGGCTTTTACTCTTGCCGGACGTCCACTTCCAAGGCCCTCCAGAGGAAAACTCCATGTCAACTGGTTAACCGAGCTTCATAAAAAAGAAAACAGGCCCTCCCGGACATATCCGAAAGGGCCTGCTTGGTGTGCCGTGATGTAAGCCGCCGAACTCGGCGGGCTAGGTTTCGAGGGTCAGACGAGCACCTTTCGTCCAGCCCTTTGGGCCAGTCTCCCGATTACGGCTTCGGTGCCGGCTTCTTGGCTGCAGGCGCGGGTGTCTTCGCCGCCGTGCCGGTTCTGGATCCGCCTTCCCTGCTGAGCAAGGTCAACGCATCCTTGGCGTTGAAGGGAAAGCGCCGCACGGACTGTTCGCCGGTGGTGCTGAGTGTGACGTCCACGCGCCGGTTGTTGGCCAAGCGCACAGTGAGAAGATTCTTCAGGAACTTGGCTTTTTCCGGCGCGGTGAGGTCGGGATCGTCTTCGAGAAGTTTCTTGACCTCTTCGTCGGTCATGTTCTGTTCCTCGCCGTAGGCCTTGGTGTCGATGTGATCGGCAGGAACTCCCTTTTCAATCAGGTAGCTCTTGGTCTTTTCGACGCGGCGCTCGGAGAGAAGCTGGTTGTATTCCTTGCCGCCGCGAATGTCGGCATGTCCGCCAAGGATCAGGTGAGCACCCGGTTTGTACGTCAAATACTGCTTGAAGTCGGCCGCAAGCGTGTCGAGAGTGACCGCCTGGCTGGCCATCAGACCGCCCGTGGGCTTGGCAACCGTGGGCTGCGCCGTCGGGAAGTAGATGCTGTGCAGCGCCAGTTTGAGTTCCAGTTGATGCACCTGCGGAGGCTCCTTGACCTCGACGCTGCCCGAGGCATCGGCCGTGCCGCCGCGGCCGTCGTTCACCGTGCACTTCACGGTGTACGTTCCGGGTTGCAGGCCGGTGGCGTCGAACGAAGCGTTCGAGCCGGTGCCGCTAACCTGGCCGCCCGAAGCGGAATAGCTATAGGTTAGCGGATCGTTGTCCGGATCGCTGCCGTTGCAAGTGATGCCGGTATGTTCGCCGGGCAGAATGGGGCTGCGCTCCACCGTGAGCGAGGCAGTCGGCGGGCGATTCGGGCGTGGACCAACCTTAATGTCGGTTGCGCACGAAGCCGTGCCACCTTTGCCGTCGTTGACTTGAGCCGTGACCGTGTACACGCCCTCATTCACGCCCGTCGAGTTCCAACGTGCGTCGGGGCCGGAGCCATCCACGGCGCCGCCGGTGGCTGTATAGCTGAAGGTCAGGGGATCGTTGTCCGGGTCGCTGGCGTCCACATGGACGGCGACGGTGTCACCCGAACCGGCAAACACGGACGTCGGACTGGCCGTGCAGGCGGCGACGGGCGGAT
>Ga0210403_10002542_pt1 | contig 16415 bp, 11 predicted proteins | sample IncBWC19MmetaG_FD_150863 | JGI IMG/M metagenome (GOLD analysis project Ga0210403, IMG submission 150863) | Forest soil microbial communities from Barre Woods Harvard Forest LTER site, Petersham, Massachusetts, United States - Inc-BW-C-19-M | ecosystem: Environmental > Terrestrial > Soil >... | reverse complement strand
GCCGAAGACTTGCCGAACGCCGCCGAATAGCTGAAGTGCATATCCACCGGAGACACATTCGTCGTCGGCCCCGGAACCTTGGTGCCAAAGCGCAGCGAGATGCCCTCGTCCGGCTGAATCCGCATGCTGATCACATTCGGCTCGATCGAGTCACTGCCGGCGTTGTTGCCGAACAACCGCGTCGGCGGCTGCTTGAACACGATGTTCACCTCCGTCACCCGCTTGGCCAGCCGCTTGCCAGCCCGCAGGTAAAACGGAACCCCCGCCCAGCGCCAGTTCGCGATGTCCAGGCGAATCGCCGCGAAGGTCTCAGTGTGCGAGTTCGGATCGACGCGATCCTCCTGCCGATAGCCGACAACCTCCTTGCCGTCCACCACGCCCGCGACATACTGTCCCCGCACCGCGTTGTTCAGATTGATGTCCTCGGTCGAACGCCACACCTTCAGCTTCTCGGTGCGCACCGCCTCCGCATGGAACGAGTCCGGTGGCTCCATCGCCACGAACGACAGCACCTCCATCAGGTGGTTCTGCAGTACGTCGCGGGTCGCGCCCGCCTTCTCGTAGAACGGTCCACGCCCCTCGATGCCGATGCTCTCGGCCCCGGTGATCTCCACATGGTCGATGAAGTTCCGGTTCCAGATCGGCTCGAAAATGCCGTTTCCGAAGCGGAACACCAGGATGTTCTGCACCGTCTCCTTGCCCAGATAGTGATCGATGCGGAAGATCTGGTTCTCCGACAGCACCGCGTTGACCTCATCGTTCAGCTTGCGCGCCGACTCCAGATCCGTGCCGAACGGCTTCTCGATGATCACCCGCACCCACGGCCCCGTGCCCGCCGCCGCCGAGGCCACCATCCCGTGCTTGCCCAGCCGCGCAATGATGTCGGCGAAGAACTCCGGCGCCACCGCCAGGTAAAACAGGCGATTGCCCTTGGTCTTGAACTTCGTGTCCAGATCGGTCAGATACGCCTTCAACCGCTCGAAGCCGGCGTCATCGTCGAAGTTGGTCGCAAAGTACTGCACCTTGTCCATGAACGGCTTCAGCTTGGGATCGTTCTCCTCCACGCCGCCGCCCTTCAGAATGCCGTCCTGCATATCCGGACCGAAGGTGCTTGAAAGATCGCGCCGCGCCACACCCACCACGGCAAAGTCCTCCGGCAGCAGGCCCGCCTGCTCCAGGTGATACAGCGCCGGCAGCAGCTTGCGCTTGGTGAGGTCTCCGGAGGCGCCGAAGATGACGACCACGCAGGGCTCGGGAATCCGCTCACCCTTCTTCTCGGCCTCTAACTCCGCTGCTGACGCGCTTCCCGCTGTGATTACTGACGCTGCACTCATACTCTAACTCCCTACTTATCCTGATTCTTTTCGTGTTGCTTGTCGTAACTTCCGATTGCCTGGAGCTGCGTGCGAAGCCAGACCGCCTCCGCACGCGACTCAAACAATCAAGCCTTCTTGACAGCGTGACCGCCAAACTCGTTGCGCATAATCGAGATCATCCGGTCGGTGAAGTTATTCTCCTCGCGCGAACGCAGCCGGCGGATCAGCGACTCCGTGATCACCGGCGCCGAGACGTTCAGATCGATCGCCTCGAACACCGTCCAGCGGCCCTCGCCCGAATCCGGAACATACGCCTCCAGACCATTCAACGTCGGGTTCTTCGAAAGCGCATCGGCGGTCAGATCCAGCAGCCACGAGCGCACCACCGACCCCTTCTGCCAGACCTTCGCAATCTGGGTCAGATCGAGATTCAGCTCGGTCTTCGCCTTCATGATCGAGAAGCCCTCGGCGTAGCCCTGCATCAGCGCATACTCGATGCCATTGTGCACCATCTTGGTGAAGTGCCCGGCGCCGCTCGGTCCCACATGACCCCAGCCCTCGTTCGGCGCGGGCGCCAGCGCCTGGAAGATCGGCTTCAGCCGCTCCACCGGCTCCTTGTCGCCGCCGACCATCAGGCTGTAGCCCTCCTTCAGGCCCCAGATGCCGCCCGAGGTGCCGCAGTCGATATAGTTGAAGCCCTTCTGCTTGGCCGCCTGATGCCGGCGCTGGGTGTCCTTGTAGTTGGTGTTGCCGCCGTCAATAAACGTGTCGCCCTGCTGCATCAGGGGCTCCAGCTTGGCAATCGTCTGGTCCACCGGATCGCCCGCCGGAACCATGATCCACACCGCGCGCGGCGCCGCCAGATTCTTCGCCAGATCTTCGAGCGAGTTGACGCCCACCGAACCCGAGGCCGTCAGCTTGGACGTGGCCTCCTGGTTGAAGTCAAAACCCACCACCTTGTGGCCGGCCAGGCGAAGACGCTCCGCCATGTTGAAACCCATCTTCCCAAGTCCAATAATTCCGAGTTCCATAACTCTTCCTCTCAGTTCTTAGCGTTCACTTCAGAAAACCTGTTCAGCACGACTTCTGCGTGTCCAGCGCAACGCCCAGCTCGGCTAATGACGACCGTAGCTGCGCCGGTGATTCGAAACAGATGGCCTGCATGCCATGCGCCCGGGCTGCATCAACATTCTCCTGCTTGTCGTCGATGAAGACCGCCGTCGCAGCAGGCTGGCCCGAGATGAGAATCGCGGCACGGTAGATATCTGCCAGCGGTTTCATCTCATGCACAAAACCGCTGCAGATGAAAAAATCGAAGCTCGATCGCAGATGAAAAGCGTCGAGACGATATTCATTCAACTCCGTACTCTCGTTGTTCAGAGTCGCCAGTTTGAACTCGCCCGAGGCCCGCGCTGCCTGTAATGATTGGAGAATATCAAATGAACCCGGATGCAGCACCTGGCTCTCCGCACACACCCGCGGCCACAGATCGGCAAAGCTGAAATCCCGCGGCTCGGGAGCGAACACCGTCTGCTCGAAGAACGTCCGCGCGTCGATATGCCCGCGCTCCCAATAGTAGTTCGCAACCGCGTGGCGCGGCTCATAATCCGCCAGATCCACACCCAGCGGAGTCAGCACCCGGGCGCGCTGATTCCGATCCCAGCCGTTGCTCAGCAGCACCCCGCCGATATCCCAGAAGATGGTCTTGATAGAGCTCTGCTTCGCCATGTCGGACCGGGTCACCGGCTCCCCACGGGATTGCCGTCCGGCATGCCCTCCGGATAGTCCGCTCCCAGCGTGGTCGCCTCCCAGCGATCCAGCTCCGCCGTCCAGTCCTCCAGCCGCTTACGGAAGCGCGTCAGCGCCGGCTGCCCCAGCAACAGGTGCTTGGGTGGCTCCGGCGACTTGACTGCGGCGATGATCGCCGCCGAGCCCCGCTCGGGATCGCCCTTCTGCTTGCCTGCCTGAGTCTGGAAGTACTCCCGGGTCTTGCCCGCGGTCTCATCGTAGTCCGCAATCCGCGCCGCCGCCTCCACGCCCGAGCGCCCCAGGAAGTCCGTGCGGAACGGTCCCGGCTCGACCACCATTACCTTAATTCCCAGCGGCGCCAGCTCCGCCGCCAACCCCTCGGAGAAGCCATTCACCGCGAACTTCGTCGCGTTGTAGTACGCCCAGCCCGGCGACCCGATCAAGCCGCCGATCGACGACACATTCACAATGTGCCCCGAACGCTGCTTGCGCAGTTGCGGCAGCAACGCCCGCGTCACCCGGATCAGGCCAAACACGTTGGTCTCGAAGACCGGCATGAACTCCTCTTCCGTCGCCTCTTCCACCGCGCCGGCTAGCCCATACCCGGCATTATTGATCAACACATCGACCCGGCCGAAGCGCTCGATCGCCGCCTTGACCGCAGCCTCCACCGACGCCGCGTCATTCACATCCAATGCCAGCGCCAGCGCCGTCGCCGAATGCCCCGCGATCAGGTCCGCAAGCTGCTCCGGCCGCCGCGCCGTCGCCACCACCCGCTCTCCCGCCTGCAGCAACTGCTCGGCAAGCTCTCGCCCAAAACCGGTGGACGATCCCGTGATAAACCAAACGCGCTGACTCCCCGACTGACCCATTTCAACTACTCCATCTCTACTTGTTCGTTGTTTCTGTTCTGTGTAAAGCCGTCATCCCGAGCAAGCAGGGGGCAGCAAGATTAGCAAGTCGTCTTCCGACCGAAGCAGTGAACAGTCGCATCGCTCACCGCGCAGCGGAGGAGCCCCGTATTTGTTCTTAGCCCTGCCGTCGCAGAACTAAGAGCCTAAAGTCGTTCCCGCAACCGCCGGCATGTACTGCCTCTCGATCGCCTTCACCTTGTTCAGTCGGCGAACGAAGCGCTCCTCGGTGGCCACGAAGCGTGCATCGAGATAAGCCTTCACGCACTCGAACGCCAGCGCCGACCCGATGATGCGCGCGCCCAGAACGAGCACGTTCATCTCGTCATGCTCCACCCCCTGGTGCGCCGAGTAGGTGTCATGACACATGCCCGCCCGCACCCCCGGCATCTTGTTCGCAGCCACGCAAACACCCACGCCGGAGCCGCAGATCAACACGCCGCGCTCAACCTCGCCCGACATCAAAGCCTTCCCCACCAGCACCGCAAAGTCCGGGTAGTCGGACGGCTCGGTGTTGAACGCGCCCAGATCCTCAACCTCATGGCCGAGCTTGGCAATAAAGTCGCGGACCTCCTCCTTCAACGGGAATCCGGCGTGGTCCGAGGCAATCGCAATCTTCATAGGTCACCTTTTCGTTTGATGCGGCCTTAACCGCGGAAGGAGCAGAACCAACACAAGCAGCAACAGAGCAGCAAAATCAATAAAGACCAAACAGCAGGAGGCAGACAAACCAGTCATGCCGCCGCCAGAGCAAATCACATCACCCGCGCATCACGCCCCGCGCGAAGAATCCCAACGGCTTAGCCCAGCCAAACGGCGCAAAAAATGGCCGAGGCAAAAGCCCCGGCCATTCTGGCTACTTCTTCACCAGCTTCTTCGCATACTCCACGACATGGGCGACGCTGACACCCAGCTTCTCCATCACGATCGGGCCCGGCGCCGATCCGCCAAACCGGTCCACGCCGATGATGCCGCCATTGTGGCCGACGTACTTCCACCAGCCCATCGTCGCGCCCGCCTCGACCGCCAGCTTCGGCGTTCCCTCCGGCATCAACTTGGCCTTGTAGGCCTCGTCCTGCTCGTCATAGATGCGGAAGCTTGGCATCGACACCACGGTGGCATTGACCCCCGCAGCCTTCAGCTCGGCGGCGGCCTTCATGATCAGCTCCACCTCGGAGCCGGTCGCGATCAGGATGATGTCCTTGCCCGAGTCATCGAGCGCATACGCACCCCGCTTGACGCCCTCATGCACCTTGTACTTCTCCGCGTCGAGCACCGGCAGATCCTGCCGCGACAGCGCCATGAAGCTCGCGCTCTTGCGCTCGAGCGCCAGCCGCCAGCAGGCAGCCGTCTCGTTCGCGTCCGCCGGCCGGAAGTCGGTCAGCTGCGGAATCGCCCGCAGGCTCATCAGGTGCTCCACCGGCTGGTGCGTCGGACCGTCAGCGCCCAGACCGATCGAGTCATGCGTGAACACGAACAGCGAGTGCACGCTCATCAGCGCCGCCATGCGCAGCGCCGAGCGGCAGTAGTCCGAGAACACGAAGAACGTCGACCCATACGGAATCAACCCTCCGTGCGCCGCCATGCCGTTCACCATGGCGCACATGCCGAACTCGCGCACGCCGAAGAACACATTGCGCCCTGCCGGATTCACATGGAAGTTCGGCGAGTCCTTGAAGATCGTCTTGGTCGAGCTGGTCAGGTCGGCCGCGCCGCCAAACAGCTCCGGCACTACGTTCTCGATCGCCTGCATCACCGTCTGCCCGGCGTTGCGGGTCGCAATCGGCTTGTCGGTCGGAAACACCGGCAGCTTCTTCTCCCAGCCTGCCTTCAGCTCCGCCTTGATCGTACGGTCGAACTCCCCCGCCGGCTCCGGATACGCCTTCTTGTACTCCTCGAACTCCGCCTGCCACGCCGCGTGAGCATCCTTGCCCTTCACCTTGGCCTGATCCCAGTTGGCCCGCGCCGCATCCGGCACGTAGAAGAACTTGTCCTCCGGCCAGTCCAGATTCCGCTTGGTCGCCGCCACATTGTCCGGCCCCAGCGCCTCGCCGTGCACCTTGCTCGTGCCGGCCTTCGGGCTGCCATAACCGATCACCGTCCGCACCTTGATCAGCGACGGCCGCAGCGTCTCCGCCTTCGCTGCCTTGATCGCCGCCTCCAGCGCCACCAGATCGTTGCCGTCTACCACCGTCTGCACATGCCAGTGGTAGGCCTCGAACCGCCGCACCACATCCTCCGTGTACGACAGATCCGTCGGCCCATCCAGCGAGATCAGGTTGTCGTCATAGAAGACGATCAGCTTGCCCAGACCCAGGGTTCCCGCCAGTGACGCCGTCTCATGCGAGATGCCTTCCATCAGGTCGCCATCGCCGCACAGCACATACGTGTAGTGATCGATGACCTTGTACTTGTCGCGGTTGTATACCGCCGACAGATGCTTTTCCGCCGTCGCCAGGCCCACCGCCATGGCGAATCCCTGGCCCAGCGGACCGGTCGTCACCTCGACCCCAGGCGTCTCGCCGTACTCCGGGTGCCCCGGCGTATGCGATTCCCACTGCCGGAAGTTCTCCAGCTCCTTCATCGGCAGGTCGTAGCCCGACAGATGCAGCGAACCATACAGCAGCGTCGATGCGTGCCCGTTCGACAGCACGAAGCGGTCGCGATCAATCCACTTCGGGTCCGACGGATCATGCTTCATGTACTTGTGAAACAGCAGGTAGGCAATAGGCGCGCAGCCTAGGGGAGCGCCCGGATGGCCGTTCTTGGCCTTCTCCACCGCATCCACCGCCAGGAAGCGGAGGGCATTGATGGATAGCTGGTCGAGTTCATTCTGCTGATCTTGCTGCTTCTGCTGTTCGCTCATTCGGTTCCTTTTCAAGGTGATACGTACGGTAGAGTGCCGAAATCCCGTCCCGACACGTTAGCCTTAACAGTGTACAAGCGCTCCCCGCTCCGGCCATGTATGCGGCGTGAAGATCGCCGGTTATCGAACACCGCAGCCACCGTCAGGGCTGTAGCAGCTCGACCTCGACGTTCCGCCCCAGCCAGCGATTCCCGCCAGGCCAGTACAGCGTAAACACGATCCTCCCACGCTGCTCCGGCGTGGTCAGAATGTCCGCATACGATCCCGGATACCCCACCACCTGCGCCTCGACCGTCCTGCTTGTCGCCCAGTCATCGACCGTGTACACCAGCCGGAAGGGGCTCGGATCCATCACCCGCAGCATCTTCCCCGCAGTCAGCTTCTGCACCGGCCGCGTGGTCTGGTACACCTCCATGTAGCTGACAAAGCTCCGCTCCCCCGGCGGCCGCGCATACCGCTCCTCGACCACCGAGATCCGGTCGAACACCCGCCCATCCGCCCTCGACCGCAGCAGCTTCAAATACTCCGAGTGCGCCCACACCAGCGGCTGCGCCGCCCCCGCCGAACGCCCCAGATACAGCCCCTCCGACGGCATATCCGCGTAGTCCCAGATCTGCTCCGGCAGCATGCCTCCAATCGAGCTGAAGCGCTCAAACGACCGGATAAACCCCGACACGTCCTTCCCCGCGGCAAGCTCATAGTGCGCCCGCTCGCCGCCCAGCAGCGGCCACGCCCGTCCCTGCCCCCAGCCGTCGTACGGTCCGCCGTCCTTCTTCTGCCCGTAGCCATCATGGTTGTAGCGCCGCCAGGCGCTCCCATAAGGTGTCTCGATCCGCAGGCAGCAATCCACCACCTTCAGAGAGTCCACGATCAGCGGATCATCGGCGCGCCGGATCCCATACCGCACCAGCTCCAGGAATCCCGCATCGATCACCTCCCGCGCCGCGTACTCGTACCTCTCCCCCGGACCGCGGTTCGCGATATGGATCGACCCCGGCGCCGCCTTCGGGTTGTAGAACGGCTCGCCCTCGGCCGGCGGCCGAATCCGCATGTAGTGATACTTGATGTCGGGATGCAGCACCCCCTCCCGCGTCGTCGTCCACGGATCCAGATTCGCCTCGATCCAGTCCGCATAGCTCTCGAGAAAGCTCGCCAGCTCCGTCGCCTGCGAGGCTCGCGCAATATCCGCCGCGCAGACCAGCGCCGCAATCACCGCCGCCAGCGTCGACGGCGAGTACCCCGCAACCTCCTCCCAGCGCTCCTGCTGCGTCACCGGTGCATAGCGCACCAGGAAGGCAGCCGCGCTCTCGACGAACGAAAACACATCGAACTTACCCAGCCCCTCCAGCTTCCACAAACGCCACGCCAGCAGGATGGGAAACGCCACCTCGTCCAGCTGAATTCCCGTCCAGTACGGCGTCCCATCGATCCAGAAGTTCTGCGCAAAGCTCCCATCCGGCCGCTGCGTACACGCCAGATACACCAGAGCGCGCCGCGCCGTATCGATACGCCCGCACGCCAGCAGCGCCGTCGCCGTCTGCACCATGTCGCGCGTCCACACCAGGTGATATCCACCCAGGTCATCGTCGCCCTTCGACGCTCCCCAGGGTATCGAAGCCGACGCGATGAACGCCCCCGGATACGTCTTGTCCTCATGCGCCAGCAGAACATTCTGACTGGTCCGCATCAGCTGCCCCTCGTCCATCGACACCGCCGCCAGCCGCTCCGGAGCCACCGCTCGCAGCCACTGCTCGATGAACCGCTTCTGGTGCAGCGCATACGGCGTCGACAGCGTCTGCATCAGCCCCGACAGCGCCGCATGATGGCCGTCCCCCAGTGCGATCGCGATCGTGAACTCGCGCGTGTGGCGCACATTGATCTCCCCCATGATCGCGATATTGCCGTCGATCGCCTGCCCGAACTCCCACTCCATCTTCATGTTCCGCGATAGATCCTGGTAGCCGTCGCTGGCCCCCACGTAGCCGCACGAGGTCCTCAAAAATCCGCAGTCCACCCCCATCGCCAGCGACGTCCCACCCTTCCAGGCCAATATCGCCCGCTGACCCGCCACCTCGATCGACCGCGCCGAGTTCCCCGCCCCGCCGCCGTTCAAATGCGGCGCCAGCAGCGCATAACACCTCAGCCGCGAGATCACCGCCTCGTCGCCCGTTATCTTGACGTTCATCAGCACCACCGGATGGTGCGGATCGCTGATGAACTCCTTGGTCACCGTGTAGCGGCCATCCAAATCGTTCGCCACCACCCGCACCGCCAGCGCGTTCCCATGCACATAGTGGAAGTCATACTCGAAGTCCCGCTTCTCCTCATGCAGAAACGTCTCGCCGTCGGTGAACAGCAGCTCCATGTCTCGCGTCTGCGGACGATCGATCGTCGGATAGTAGATCTCGTTCAGCGTCCCGTGCGACACCGTGAACCACACCCGGCTCGAGGCCGAGTAGGCGGTCGACACCGCATCCTTCTTGCTCGACGTCCAGCGCGGTTCCAGCCCGGGCGCCCCAAACGCTGCGCCATCATCGTCCAACCAGCGGTACGAAGCCGTGAGTTCGCTCATTGACGCCATTAAACCTCAAATCGCCGCCGCGCGGGGCGCAGCCCCCTCACGCCCGCATGCGGTATCATGCGATGGGCCGACCTTCCGGCAGGTAACTCATTGCGTCCGTTGCATCACCGCATCGCCGGGCGGCATCGAAGCTAAGTTGACCGGGGCCACCGCCTCGGCCACCCAAACACCAGAAGAACTACGACAGGAGATCCAACGTGGCCTACGAACTTCCCCCACTGCCCTACGATTACGCGGCGCTTGAGCCCCACATCGACGAAGCAACCATGAAGCTCCACCACGACAAGCATCACCAGGCCTACATCACCAACCTTAACGGCGCCGTCGAGAAGCACCCCGAACTCGGCAAGAAGAGCCCCGAAGAGTTGATCAAGGATCTCGCCAGCATCCCCGAGGACGTCCGCACCGTCGTCCGCAACAACGGCGGCGGCCACGTCAACCACACCATGTTCTGGGAGATCATGAAGCCCCAGGGCGGCGGCGAACCCACCGGCGCCATCGCCGACCAGATCAAGGCCGACTTCGGCGACTTCGAGACCCTCAAGAAGCAGTTCAACGAGACCACCGCCAAACAGTTCGGCTCTGGCTGGGGCTGGCTCATCTTCGAGGCCGGAAAGCTCAAGATCGTCACCACCCCCAACCAGGACAACCCCCTCTCCCAGGGCCACTACCCCATCCTCGGCAACGACGTCTGGGAGCACGCCTACTACCTCAAGTACCAGAACCGCCGCCCCGACTACCTCGCCGCCTGGTGGAACACCGTCAACTGGGCCGAGGTCAACAAGCGCTTCGAAACCGCCAAGAAGTAACCTCCCAGCTCACTTCCCCGCTCAAAGAAGAACGGCCAGAAGGTTCCCCTTCTGGCCGTTCCTGTTTTGGCGCCTAAAGATGAAGCGTTACGCGTGGACGCCGTGCTCTGCAGCCGCTGCGGCCTCGCGATCCTTCTCCGCCTTCTCTGCTTTCTTCGCTGCGGCAGTGTTCTGTCCCAGCTCGTCGGCCATCTTCTCGGTGGTGAAGGTCTCGATGATATCGCCAACGCGGATGTCCTTGTGTCCAGCGAGGTCGATACCGCACTCCACGCCATCGCGAACCTCGGCGACATCGTCCTTGAAGCGCTTGAGCGACGCGATCTTGCCCTTCCAGATCTCCGCGCCATCACGCAGCAGACGAGCCTGCGCGGCGCGCTTGATCAGACCGTCGGTCACGCGGCAACCCGCAATCTGACCGACCTTGGTGATCTTGAAGACGTTGAGCACCTCAGCGCGGCCGGCGTAGTTCTCCTTGTAGACCGGCTCGAGCAGGCCATACATCGCCTTGGTGATCTCGTCCTGCAGCTCGTAGATGATCGAGTGCAGCCGGATCTCTACGTTCTCGCGCTCGGCGACCTCGGCCGACTTGCGGTCAGGCCGCACGTTGAAGCCGATGATGACCGCGTTCGACGCAGAAGCCAGCAGAACGTCGGACTCGGTGATCGCGCCCACACCCGAGTGCAGCACGCGCACCCGCACCTTCTCGGTCGACATGCGCTGCAGCGAATCGGCCAGCACCTCGACCGAACCCTGCACGTCGCCCTTCAGGATCAGGTTCAGATCCTTCATGCCGGCCTGCTTGATCTGCTCCGCGAGGCCTTCCAGTGAGACCCGCGAGCTCTTCGCCAGCTGTGCCTCGCGCTCCTTCATCTTGCGGTACTGCGCAATGCCCTTGGCCTTGTCGCGATCCGCCATGACGAGGAAGGTGTCGCCCGCGTCCGGCATGCCTTCGAGACCCAGGATCTCGACCGGAGTCGACGGTCCAGCCTCGGTGATCGCGCGACCGCGATCGTCGAACATGGCGCGGATCTTTCCGAAGGTGTTGCCGACGATGTAGCTGTCGCCGAGACGAAGGGTGCCGTTCTGCACCAGGATCGAGGCGACCGCACCGCGGCCGCGATCGAGCTTGGCCTCGATGACCGTACCGACCGCCGGACGATCCGGAGTTGCCTTCGGAGACGCGATATCGGCCACCAGGCAGATCATCTCCTCGAGCAGGTCGAGGTTCTGCCGCTTCTTGGCCGAAACGTCGACGAACACCGTGCTTCCGCCCCAAGCCTCAGGCTGCAGACCGCGATCGGCGAGCTGCTGCTTGACCTTGTCGGGATTCGCTTCCGGCTTGTCGATCTTGTTCACCGCCACGATGATCGGCACGTTGGCCGCCTTCGCGTGGTCGATCGCCTCGAGCGTCTGCGGCATCACGCCGTCGTCCGCTGCGACCACGACCACGACGATGTCGGTGATCTTGGCGCCGCGCGCACGCATGCGGGTGAAGGCCTCGTGTCCCGGAGTATCGAGGAAGACAATGTCGCGGCCAAACGCCGGCGAGTCCGGCTTGGTGACGTGAACCTTATAGGCGCCGATGTGCTGGGTAATGCCGCCAGCTTCGCCCGCCGCCACATCCGACGAGCGGATAGCATCCAGCAGCGAGGTCTTACCGTGGTCGACGTGACCCATGACCGTGACCACCGGCGAGCGGTTGATCTCGACCATTCCGGTCGTATCCTCGAGCAGACCCTCGATGGCCTCGTTCTCCAGCTGCTCCTCGACCGTGATGACCTGGGCGTCGGCACCGAACTGGCGCGCAACCTCCTTCACCAGCTCCCCATCTAGCGACTGATTGACGGTGACGAACACGCCCTTCATCAGCAGCACCGCGATCAGGTCCTTACCGCGCACATCCAGCTTCTCGGCCAGATCCTTCACGCTGATACCTTCGGTCACCGTGATGGTCTTGGTGATCGGCAGCGGCTCGCGTGAGAACTGCTGGCCGCCGTAACGCGGTGGCGGCTGGAAGCCCTTCATCGGGCCTTCCTTGGTCTTCTCGTAACGCTGTCCGCCGCGGCGCTGTCCAGGCCGTGCCGCCGGACGCATGCCGCCAGGAGTCTCGCCTGGTCCCGGCATCATCCCGGGAGCTCCAGGAGCTCCGCCCGGGCGCGCGCCAAACCCTGGGCGAGCGCCGAAAGGAGGACGTGGTCCACCCGGAGTAAATCCAGGACGTCCCGGTGCTCCGCCCGGTCCACCAGGACCGCCCGGGAAGGAGCGCGTCGGATGCATCGGCCGGCGCGCTCCAGGCGCCATATTCGACGGCGGACGCGAGCCCGGAGGTCCACCAGGAGTCTGCGGCCGCGGCCGCTCGAAGATGGGACGACCACGCTGCACTCCGCCCGGAGGCGTCGGGGGCGCGGTGTAGATGGGCCGCGGTCCGGTCTGCGGCATGATCACGCGACGCGGAGCCGGACCGGGAGGCGGTGGAGGTGGCGCGGGAGCTGCAGGCTCGGCCGGCTCAGCAGCAGCGGCTGCAATGACCGCCGGAGGAGCTTCAGGAGGAGTCGGCACGGCCTCGGGTGCCGGCGCAGCGGGAGAAGCGGCTTGGGCCGCCGGAGTCGAAGGCTGCGGCGGCGGAACCGGCGCCACTGGAGCCGGAGCTGCGGGCGCAACCGCGGTCACGGGCGACTCGGCAGGAGCCTTGACAACGGGAGCAGCGGCAGCAGCCGGTGGGGCGGCAACGACCGGACGGGCCGGTACGGCCTGCACCGCACCGCTTACGGCCGACGGACGAGCGACCACAGCACCCACGGGGGGCTTGCCGGCGATCGCAGGAGTCACAGCCGGCGGGGGAGCCACAATGTGAGCCTGCTGCCTGGGCAGCGGTACGATCCGGCGCGGCGCGGGTGGCGTCGCAGCTATCGCTGGGGACGCAGCGCCGGCCGGCGCAACTGTGCCGGTCGGTCTCGCGGCGGAGGACACCGGCGGGACCTGGGACGCAGCCGGGGAGGTCGTTGCGGCAGCCTGCGGGGTACGGGGCGCGGCCACGGCGACGGCGGGCCTCTGCAGCTGCGGCGCGGCCTTCGCGGCGGCCTCGGCACTCTTCCGCTCGAGGATGGCGCGAAGCGCGTCGCCGGGCTTCGAGACATGCGACAAATCGAACCTGGGCTTAGCTTCTACGGCGGCGCGAGCGCCTCCGCCACGGCTCCCGGTCTTGAAGTAGTCGCGTACTCTTTCGGCTTGGTCGACATCGATGGAACTGGAGTGCGTCTTTCCGGTCACGCCGATCGCTTCCAGCGCATCCAGAATCGGCTTGCTCTTTACTTCCAGTTCTCGTGCCAGATCGTTGATTCGAACCTTGGTCATCCGTCCCTTTTCGTCCCCCGCGCGTGTCAGCTGGTCATATCAGCCTCGTCGAAGTGGGAATGTCGTAATCTCTATTATCTCTGAAATCGCGGCGTTCGCGAATCAGACAATGGTGTAATGCGTGGCCGGTCAGGCTAACCACGATCGTGTCCGTCGGCGTCGATGCCCTCGTCGGCGGTCTCCTGGGCTTGGTTCGCCAGTTCGTCGATGGCATCGTTCTGCTGTTCAATCCGTTCCGTGCGGGCGTCGGCGTCGCTGATGGCATCGCTGGCCGAAACTTCCTCTTCCGCCTTGGCGATATCTTCGGTCGAGAAGGCGGTCACCTCTGCGGCTGGCCCCTGGTCTGCATTTTCGGCGAGCAGCTCTTCCGGGCTCTTCTGATTCAAGATGGGATCTTCCTGGCTCGCTACATCCTCAGATGCGACTGCAGGGGTAACGGCAGGCCGCTCTTCGCCGGCTTCGTACTGGCCAAAGTAGTGGCGCACGGCGACCGAAATCTTCTCCACCGTCTTTTCGCCAATCCCGGGAACCTCTTCCAACTGCTCCGGAGTCATGTCTGCGAGCTCTTCGACCGTGGTAATGCCGGCCGCGATCAGCTTCTCCAGCACAGCGTCGCCCAGTTCGGAGATCTGTTCGACAGGCGTGGTCGGACCGCCGGACATGGCCTGCATCTGCTGCTCGACCTCCTGGCGCTTCTCTTCCTCGCTCTTAATATCGATCTTCCACTGCAACAGCTTCGCCGCGAGCCGGACGTTCTGGCCCTTCTTGCCAATCGCCAATGAGAGCTGCGTATCGTCGACAATTACCTCGATCTGCTTCTCGCCGAGGTCGACGATCGAGACGCGGCTCACCTTCGCGGGCTGCAATGCCTTCTCCGCAAAGGTCGTGATCTCATCGGAGTATTCGATGATGTCGATCTTCTCGCCACGCAGCTCGCGGATGATCGACTGGACCCGCATTCCCTTCATGCCGACGCAGGCGCCGACCGGATCGACGTCCTTGTCCCGGCTCATGACCGCGATCTTGGTGCGTTCGCCGGCCTCGCGAGCGATGGCGCGGATCGACACCGTTCCGTCATAGATCTCGGGCACCTCGCTCTGGAACAGGTTCTGCACCAGTGCCGGCGCGGCGCGGGAGACGATCACCTGCGGGCCCTTGGCAGCGCGGTCGACGCGCAGAAGAACGACGCGAACCCGCTCCCCAACCGCGAACTGCTCCAGGCGGGACTGCTCCCGCTTGGGCATGCGGGCCTCTGCCTTGCCGAGGTCGAAGATAACGTCCATCGGCTCGAGGCGCTTCACGGTCGCGGTAAGCACCTCACCTGCGCGGTGGTTGTACTCGAGGAACACGGTGTCGCGCTCCGCCTCGCGCACCTTCTGGAAGATGACCTGCTTGGCCATCTGCGCGGCGATGCGACCGAGCGGAGTGGTGTCCTTGTAGAAGCGCAGCTCACCGCCGACCTCGACCTCAGGGGCCAGTTCACGCGCCTGCTCGAGTGCGATCTGATTGATCTCGTCTTCAATGTCCCCGGTCGTTTCGACAACGGTCTTGAACACGTAAGCTCGGATTTCGCCGGTATCGCGGTCCATCTCCGCGCGCATGTTCTCCTGCGTCTTGTAGTACTTACGGGTGGCGAGCGCGATGGCGTCTTCAACCGCACCGACAACGATGTTGGGATCAATGCCCTTATCGCGGCTCAACGTCTCAATTGACTGATACAGAACACTTGCCATTGCTCACTCGTCCTTCTTGTTTTGACCCTTCGTATCGCGATCGCCTCGAGCATCGCCCGGGTTCGCATCGCCCGATTGCACTGGCCCAGCTATCTTGACACCGATCAACTCAACCGGCTGGAGGCCGCTAAATCTCGGCGACCAGATTCGCCTTTTCCACATTTGCCAGAGCGATCGTCACGATCTGGTCGCTCGCCGACTTACGGGCTTTGCCCTTCTGCCTCACCGCGGATAGGTCCAAGGTCAAGACCCCATCCTCGTACTTGATCAAGCGGCCTTGCCAATGGCGATTACTGTTGACCGCCGTAAACGTCTGCACCTTCACCAGGCCGCCCTGGAAGCGCGAGAAGTCCGACGGCTTCGTCAGCTTCCGCTCCAGGCCCGGAGAAGAGACCTCCAACGTATACTCGGCGCCCGGAATCAGATCCTCGACATCGAGGAGCGTTCCGAAGTCTCGAGCGAACGACTCACAATCCTCGTGCGTTACCCCGGAGAGCATCTCGGCGGGAACACCCTGCGGCAAGACGCCCGATTCAACCTCTCCCGCGGCCGCCAGTTCGGCGAGTGCGGCCCGAGCCTGCGCATCTTTCTCGATAAATACACGTAGAGTACGGAACTTCGCTCCGCCTTGAAACTCGAGATCGACCACCTCAAGCTGATGCGAAGCAGCAACCCGCTCCGCCATCGTCCGAATTGCGTCCAACTGAACTGCCATAACTTCCCGAAATGCGCCTGTCGAGTGCTTGATGAAGCGTCTTCCAATGCGCTTTACTTCGCAAGTCCGGCGCATTTTGGAGCAAATAAAAAGTGGGCTTTGGCCCACTCCTCTTTCCCGTCAATACCGGTACGATCACGGCTTCGTGCAACGGAACAAATTCGTCTGCAAACCCGATAGTACAACGAGCATGGTCTAATTTCAATAGCAACCTCGAACAGCACCATATCCGCGAAACACATCTGCCGGCGATTGCTGAGAACCGGTCGCGAGAGTGGCGATTTCCGGGCAGCCGCAGTGGGGATCGCAGGCGCAGCTAGTTGCCCTCCCTGGCTGGCAACTCTACAATCGAGCAAACACGTCAAGCGACGCAGTGTAGAA
>Ga0210403_10002541_pt1 | contig 16421 bp, 10 predicted proteins | sample IncBWC19MmetaG_FD_150863 | JGI IMG/M metagenome (GOLD analysis project Ga0210403, IMG submission 150863) | Forest soil microbial communities from Barre Woods Harvard Forest LTER site, Petersham, Massachusetts, United States - Inc-BW-C-19-M | ecosystem: Environmental > Terrestrial > Soil >... | reverse complement strand
CGCCCTTGAAAATGCTCTTTGCTGGGACTACTGTGGGCTGCTGAAAACCCCCGCCCCGCCTCAGTCTGTCGCTGAGGGCTGGTCCGGGGGAAGCACCCCTTGGTGCGCGCGCCCAAACATGATGCCGGTTTCCACCTCGGCCCGCTCCCCGTTACGGATGAAAGGCTTGAACCGCCATTTCTTCAGGGCTTCGGAGATGGCTTGGGCTTGGTCGGGAAAGGCGCTGATAAAATGGACATGCTTCACCTTGCCGGCTTTATCGATGATGATCCTGACCGGCACAGCGTTAAACCGGTGGTCGGTGAATTGCGGATCGACCCTCTCGATCACGTTCTCCGTGTTCGCATAATCCTTGACGCAAACCGGGGCATCGCCCCCGCCCGTTCCGGCCGTCGGGCCCGCTTCCGCCGGCAATCTCATCTTGTTCAAGCCCGCGAGCAGGCCCTCCAGCAGTTTCGTGTCCTGGCTGGAGAACACCATCTCCACCGTGTGGCAGCGTATCTGGGTGGCCAGCACGTACCAATGCAACTCGGCTACCGGAGACCAATACGCGAAGAACGTAAACGACTGGCCGGCAACCTTGGTCTCCGTCGGCTTGATTTCCACTTTGTAATCAGACTGCAAATGGTTCTTGGTGTAATTGACGAGCTGCAGCGCGTTGGCCGCCGGCACCTGCGTGAAGAACATGTCTTGCGCGGTGATCAAGATATTGCCCCGCGTGGGCCCTTTGAAGGTGTCCGCAGGCCTGATCTGGGCCAGCACGTAGCGGCCAGTCTCGGAGGGAGGCGGGCCCTGGTGTTTCTGGAACCAATCCTCAGGAAGCGGATAAGAGAGACCGAAATATTGGCTGGTGTAGACCTTGTTGGCGATGGTCCCGCCTTCCGGCAGGGGAGTCACCGAATCGCTGGCGCTCGCCCACGCACCCTTGATCAGGATGACGCCCGTCGGGACCTTCTGGATTTCCGTGGGGTGGGTGTTGGTGGAAAAGTCGCCGCCGTTCCCGTGAGGATCTTGCGCTCCGGCCCTTTGACTCCAGGTCAGCAACGACAGAGACCAGATGAAAACCGCCAGGACACGTAAAAATCCAGAGTGCATATTTCCTCCGCGCATTCAGGGAATTTCTTGCCGGCACGGCAAACCCATCGTGCATCATCGTCGTCTGTGGAAAGACAATTTTACTATAAAACTGGCGAGATACCTGGAGTATCTCGCCAGCAAAGGTTGCGGCGGAAAGATTACAGCGAGCGTAGGAAGTTCAGCACATCCTGCTTCTGGCTGGCAGAGAGGTTGGCGTCGAAGGTGAGCTCCGAGTTGGTGGCTTCGCCGCCGTTGCTATCATGGGCCTCAATGGCGCACAGCAGGTCGCTGCAACGGCCATCGTGCAGGAAGAAGATCCGCTGTCCCAGGCCCCACAGCGGTGCAGTGCGGAACTGGTCTCCGCCGGCGCCGCCCTGCGACACGTTATCGTTCAGCACTGTGCCCATGTGATGGATCTCAAGGTCGCTGAACAGGTTGGCCGTGGCGCTGCCCAAGCCAGCCGTCAACCGCGAAGGCTGGGTCTTGAGCGACGGCGTATGGCACACGGCGCAGCCGACTGTGCTGAACAGAGAGCGGCCGTTGGCAATGGAAGTGGCGCCGCCTGGAGCCGTGGTCGAGGGTGTAGGCGGGGCCAGAAACTGCATGAAGGTCGCAAACAACCCGATATCGCTGGCCACCGTCGAGGCGCTAGTGCCATCCGAGTGCGTTACGTCCTCCGGGTAACCTACACCGGCGAGGTTCAGGCAATTTGCGGGAAGCCCTCTTCCCAATTGGTCTTCACCTGGCAGCGGCCGGTCTTGTCCGAACAGCTCGTTGCTGATGCCCATTTCCACGTTGTAGGCTTCACCCGCGAACAGCAGCAGCGACTTGTTCTGCGCCTTCCAGCCAAAACGGCTGATGGTGCCATCGTTGCCGTTGCGGTTGAACCCGCCGGCAATGCCAAAATTGTTGCCGGCCTGCGCCGCCTGGTTGTTCAACAGCGTGGAGTCGTCAATGTTAGACATGAGTCCCGAGCCAAACACCGGCGTGGGAATGCGGAAGATGAGGTTGTTGGCGGCGCTGGCAGCATTAAAGCTGGGCTGCTGCAAGCTGCAGGCGCCCGCATCCGCGCGGCCAGATACCGTGAACAGGTCTTCCACGCCGCCATTGGGCGCATTGGTGTTGGCCGTGCCGTTGGCATTGAAGAAGAATGGGAACCGCGCTTCACGCACCGGGCCGTTGGCCGTGATGAAGAATGGAATGGTGTTGGTGTTGCCGCTCACCACGCCATTGGCGATCACCTGGCTTTGGGGATTGGCCCCTACGTTGGGGAAGATATTGGCCGACGGGCTGCTGCCGCCAATGGCCGGCTGTGAATGGCATCCACCGCATCCATCAAGGTTAAACCGCGGTCCGAGACCCACGTTGTTTCCCGTTACCGTTTGGTGTTCGTTGAACTGTGACAATCCAGTCTGAAAAAAGGCCAGATCGTTGGCATTGGCAGAAACGGAGGCCAGAGGCTGGCCGGAGTTCACGCCAGTGGTGCTGCGCACCCCTGGATCGGTCTGGGCGATTGCCATTCCCGAAAAAACGAGCATGGCTGTGCCTGCTACGATCGATGCTAGCTTGAAAACTTTCATTGGGAGTTCTCCTTTTGTTCCCTCTAGATATGGTGCGGTGGATCCATGGATCCCGCGCGAATGGCAGGCGATTTGACTGCTTGTCAATGTACGGGACGAGCGCTGGTTGCGGAACCCGGAACAGACAATCGGAAGACACCGGTTGTCCCGCGGCCATTTTTCCCGCCCATACTTGCCGATCTCAAAAAGCTGGGATCTCGTGCTAACTAGCCTAAGCCCCTTGCATCCCAGCGGCAGCAAGTGTGTCGGGAAACGGCGCTATATTAGCATTTTCTAATTCAATGTCAACGGAAATAGAAGGACTTATCCATAGTCGCAGACTATATGTGACATCGATAAATGATGATAGGTGGGTGTCTGGATGGTATTTGCAGGACCGGCCAGATCACTCTGCCACCGCCGATTCTGATACGGAAGGTTGCAGATGTTAGACTGGCACGTATTTGCTGAGGCCCTGTGACCATGATCACGATCTCCAAAGAGGATTATCTGAAGGCCGTTGCCGAGGCTGAGGCTGAAGGCCTGACCGTGATCGCCGCCACCCTCTCCCATTGGCTCTCGGTGACGAGAGCGGCAGTGGCCTTTGCTCTCAAACGACTGACAAAAGATGGACTGGTTTCGATCAAGGCGGATGGACATATCCAGCTTACGAAACAAGGCCGGCAAGTTGCGGAACGGACGATCCTGCGGCACCATCTTATTGAGCGTATGTTGTCTGAGATGTTCGGGATGGCATGGTATGAAGTCCACGACGAGGCCGAGAGGCTCGAACATGCTGTTTCCCCGGCATTTGAGAAGAAGCTGATGGAAAAACTTGGCCACCAGGATACTTGTCCTCACGGAAACGAATTGGCGCTCCGCAGCCCTGCCGAGCGCCGGAAAAGGGGCCTGCGTCTGCTGAATGAAGCGGAAGCCGGTCCGCGATACCAGATTGCCAGTGTCTATGAGCGGGACCGGAAGTTGCTGGAGTTCTTTGAGAAAGAAGGAATTCGCCCTGGGGTCCGTGTGGGTATCGAAGCGCAAAACTACGACGGCACGGTGTCGGTCTTGGCGGGCAAGCGCCAGATTCGCCTGGGTGCGGCTGCGGCCGGCAAAATCTGGGTGAGGAAATCTTAATCCCGGTATCGGTATTTTTGTTTACTGTAGTTAACAAAACTGGTATATTCCACTTTACGAGGAAGGCCGGTCACGGCCGTTCTTCGCTCTGGATCTCAGGAGGAATATATCGTTACCTCGCGCTTCAACGTCCTCTGCCCTGTATTCCGCCTTCTTGCTCTGGTGCTCGCTGCGGCCTTTTTGGTTCCTGCGGAAGCCTTCCCTCAAGGTGAGACCACCAGCGCCATTGTTGGAGAAGTCAGAGACACATCCGGTGCGCTTGTTCCACGAGCGGTGGTGACGATCGCCAACAGGGAAAACGGCCTCAAACGCGCGGCCCAGACCGATGGCGCCGGGCGGTTCAACTTCCCTCAGTTAAAACCAGGCAGCTACAGAGTAAGAGTGGAAGCGCCGGGGTTCGCTCCACAGCAGGAAGAGAATGTTCTTGCGGGGTTGGGGCAGAAGCAGATCGCCAATTTCACGCTCAAGCTGGCCCAATCGAAAGAAACCGTGGAGATAAGCGGCGAAGCGCCGATCGTCAATCCCGCCAACGCCAACACCTCAACCACGCTGAACGCGTCCGCCCTGGAGGACTTGCCGAATCCCGGGGGTGATCTGACCTGGCCCTTGCAGTTTGCCACGGGGGCCCTCATCAATACCGCGGGCAGCAGCAACGATTTCGTTGGTGGCGCGAATGGGTTTGGCAACGTGGAATTCAACGGGCTGCCCGCTCTTTCAAACGGCTACATCGTCGATGGCCTGGAAACCAACGACCCGCTCACCAACCTCAACAGCGGCCTTTCCACCAACCTGGTCTTGGGTCTGAATTCGATCTCGGAAGTGACCGTCAACACTCTTTCGTACGCTGTCGATCAAGGCCGGTATGGCGCGTCCCAGGTCAACTACGTCACCAAATCGGGCGCCAATCGGTTTCATGGAAACCTCTACGAACTGTGGAGTGGGTCGGTCCTGAGTGCGGCGGACTATTTTACGAACGCGACTCCCGGAAATCATAAGCCCCGCTCGAACGTAAACCACTTTGGAGGCAGTTTCGGCGGACCGGTTGTGCATGACAAGCTGTTCTTTTTCTTCGACAGTGAGTGGGTGCGGATTGCTCTGCCCATCTTCTCCACCATCACGGTCCCGAGCGCCGCATTCCAGCAATATGTGCTGCAACAGCTTCCTTTAGGCGGGACTGACTCAGTGACTGGATCGGTCTATGCGCCCGCTCCGCAACTGGCGCCCTTCTACCAAAAGCTGTTCTCGTTGTATGGGAACACCCGTGGAACGCCCCTGGCGGTGCTCGGGTGTCCTTTCAACGCGGATGGTAGCTCGGCATCCGGCAGTCCGCCGGGCGGGAACGGCTGTGCTAACCGGAGAGGTGTTTCCCACTCCAGCGCCGACCACGAACAGGTGCAGACCGCCCGCATGGATTACAACATCGGCAAGAAAGACACGGCGTGGTTTCGTTTCCAGGCCGATACCGGTGTACAAGCGGCCTACACCGACCCTATCAATCCGCTGTTTGATTCGGTGTCCCCGCAGCCGCTTTATTCGTTTGCGGCCGGCCATACGCGCGTTTTTTTCCAGAATCTGGTGAACTATTTCAATCCGGCGTTTTCGTGGTACGAGAGCCTTTTCGGCCCCCAAGACTTCCAGAAGACACTCTCCGCATTTCCAATCGTGTTGCAGGGAAGCGGCGCCAATGCGCCCTTTACCACGATCGGCGGACTCGATAACAACTGGATCCAAGGGAGGCGGGCCTCCCGGCTTTTTATCAATGACAATCTTGCCTGGAGCCGGGGCGCTCATGAGCTGCGATTTGGCACGAATACCAGAATTTTCCGGCTCAATGACTTTGACTTTGGCCAGGGTACTGTGCCGGCGGTGACCTACACGACTCTGCCGCAGTTCATCTACGGTGTGGCCTCTACCGCGACCAAGACTTTTCCGCTGGCGCCCAATGAACCATTCAACTTCCTCAATCTTGACCTGTACGCCCAGGACACATGGAAAGTGGCCCCGAATCTGACCTGGACATTCGGTCTGCGCGATACGTTCAATTCCAACCCGTTGAATCCGCATCGGCAGGTTGCCCGCCTCCACGGATCGTTTGCCACAATTTCCCATGATGTCAATCAACCTTTGAATGCTGCCATTCAGACGAATCTTGGCAAGCTGTTCTCTTCCACGCCCGTTGCCATCCTGCAACCGAGAACGGCAATCGCCTGGCAGTTGAGAAAGGATTCAGTCCTCCGGGCCGGCTTTGGCTTCTTCAGCGATATCATGCCCGGAAGCATTGCCGACTTGATTGGGACCAACCCGCCTTACGTGCGGACTTTCCAGGGCGGCCTATTGGGTACCGTGGGCGGCACAGCTATTGCACCAGGAGTGCCAAACAGCGCGGTGGATGCAACCGTCGCTGCGAACCAGAGCTTTGGGTCGGGATTTTCGCAAGGGCAGCTTTCGTGTGCGTCGCCGCTATCCAATGTGGCAACTTGCCTCCCGCCGCTGAATATCACCGCAGTCCCGGATGGCAAGCTCCACGCGCCATATTTTATGCAGTGGAGTTTCGGTCTCGAACATCAATTTGGGGCGAACGCCAGCGTCAAGGCGCAATACGTCGGTACGCGCGCCGTAGACCAGCCCTATGTCACACAGGTCAATGGTTATCAAACCGTATGCTCGGGATGCTTCGCCCCATTTCCCTTCAAGAAGCCGGCTGATCCCAGGTTCGCTGCAGTCACCCAGTTTTCAACGGGCGCGGGCAGCAATTACAACGGGCTGCAACTCACGGCGATGAAGAGGCTGGGCCATGGCTTGCAAGGTCAAATCAACTACACATGGAGTCATTGTCTCGACCAGGTTTCCAACGGTGGGTTCCTGCAGTTCTCTGCCGGAGCAATCCTCTCGCCTCTGCCGGGTCAGCTTGCGCGGAATCGCGGGCCGTGCGATTACGACATCCGGCACAACCTCACTGCCCAATATGTATACCAGTTGCCGGTCAAGGTGAAGGGTCCCGCGCTTGGATATGCGTTGAATGGTTGGCAGGCTTCGGGCAGCGTATTCTGGCACAGCGGCGTGCCCTTTTCCGTCCTAAGCACCCCTTATTCAGCGGACGGAAACGGCATCGTGCAAGGCGCAGGGCCGCAGTTCGCAAGTGTCGTGCCCGGCGTGCCGCTCTATCAGCATCATTCCATTCCGGGAGTAACGCAGCCGGGAACGGTCCAATGGCTCAATCCGGACGCCTTCGTCTCGGCCATCGATCCGGGTACCGGCGCTTGCAACGGAGGGGACAGTCCACAGAATTGCCAATTCGGAACCCTTGGCCGTAACGCCCTGCGCGGCCCGCATTTCTTCTGGAGTGATCTCGCCCTCACCAAATGGTTTCCGGTGAGGGAGCGCGTAAAACTGAGGCTCGACGCCCAATTCTTTAACCTCTTCAACCGTCCTAACTTCGCGACCCCCAGTGCGGTGCTCGCCGGCGTTCCAGGGAAGCGTTCCACACAAACTGGTTTCGGAGCGCTGACGTCTGCGACATCTCCGCCGACCGGCTTGCTCGGAGTTGGTCTGGGCGGCGACAGCAGCCCCCGGATGATTGCGTTCCAAGCAAGAGTGGAGTTCTGATGAATTGCCAAAATTGCCAAAATCGCCGGAATTGCCAAAATTGAAAATCAGCAATTGGCAATTAAACTAGTGCCGTGACCGTGTGAAAACGGTAACGGTCTTCCAGAGATGGGTGCCCCACTCTTCGCGCTCTTTGCGAAGGGTGGGACTCGATGCTCTCCGATTTGAATGTGTAACAATCACGCGGTCAAGGCACTAGATTAGCACTCAGCCATGGGACGTTTTGGTGGCTTCGGTGGTTTTTGTGGTTCACGTGATCGTTTCCTGGCTGAGTGCTGAGTGCTAATTGCTAATTGCTATTTGCCAATTGCTGCTTTTCAATTTTGGCAATTCCGGCGATTTTGGCAATTCTGGCAATTCCCTCATTTCTGCGTGACCGTCAGCTTGTGATATCCGACTGTGGCTGTGTCGATTCTCTCCGGCAGATCGAAGACTGAATCTATTCCAACGTCGGGATATTTGGGTTTTAGGAATCTGTCCACAAAGATTTCCAGCGCGAAGTTGGGGACGGCCGTACCGTCAATGGAAACGCTGCGCACGTGGACATGGCCACGGTGTTCGCTGCCGGAAGCGTCGGTGTCGATTTCGACATTGTGCGTTCCGCTAAAGATCGTCAGCAGTGGATTGCTGGATCGCTGCCCGGCGCGCATCTGGTCGAAATCCACTACGGCCAAGGCGGTAACCTGGCCTGATCTGCCCCGGAAGGTGATCTTCGTAAGCCCCTGCGGCATCTTCACCTTGCCCGCGGCAAAATAGTCGTTTACCTCTTCTTCGGTCATGACGGTGGGCGCCGGGTCAGGCTTCGCCGCCTGCGCATTCTCGCCGATATATTGCAGCTTGCGCTGTAGACTGAGCGCGAGCCGATGTTCGCCGGCCTGCGGCCTGATCGCCGCACCCATGCCGGCCGCACCCATGCCGGTCAACAGCAAAAATGCCACGGTCAGTAAATGCTTCATCATTGCCTATTCTTGTCGTGGATGGGCGGACGCCGCCTGGGCGGCCACCGGCCGGGCGCTCACGCTGGGGTGAGCCAGTGCGCCCGAGATTTTCCACTGGGCCGCCCCGCTGCTGATGCTGAGATGGGTCTGCTTGTCGCTCAGGGAAATTGTGCCGTCTAAATCATAAATGCGCGTTGCCGCACGGATGCGCCCCGTTGAGAATTTTAAGGTTCCATGGTCCATCTGCAATTGACCTTGCAAGCTCTGATACTTGAATGGCTTGTCGGGTTCAAGGGTGAGCAGCCGGGAAGTTCCATTGGCCAACTGGAACTCACTCTGTCCGGTGGCGCTGGCCATCATTTCCGTGGCGGTCTTGCCGGTAAATTGCAGCCCATACTTGAAGTTGGCTTTTCCGGTGATCCAGCCGGTGAGCAGCGCGCTGTCTTCTGCAGGAAGGTCGAGCTTCTCGATGGCGGCGCCGGTTACCGTCCCAGCTCCGCTATACCGGGGCGGCTCTGAGCTCCAATCGATGGTCCACTTGCCGGTGGCTGCGCCGCCCCCAAGTTTCGCGTTGATGTGATCGATGAGCAGAGAATGGTTGCCGGCCTCCAGATGGGCGGTGAATTTTTCCAGGGGCAAATCGGCCAGCTTGAGTGACTCCAGCGAGAGCGTGCCGCTGGCCCGGAAATCCGGCAGCTTGCTTGAATCGGAGATGAATGGCAGGCTCCATGATTTCTGGTTCAGGCCGAGCAGGCTGGCCGCATTGGCCACCTCCAGTTTGCCGGCTTGAAGGTCAAACTGCAAAGGACACAGCGGTTCCGCCGCGCAGTGCAGGGGTCTTTTCACCGAGCCGGTCAACTCGATAGGAGAATGCTCGAACTGTGCGCGCAGGTGGTTCAATTCCACCGAAGAATCGGTCAGTTGCGCATCTGCTTCAGCGATCAGAAGGCGTCCCTTGATGCCGGGGATGGCGGCCGTCAGATTCTGCAGGCGGGCCGTGCCTGTGAGTTGAGGTGCGGCAAAATTGGCCCAGGGGCCGTTGATCCTGAGATTCATCACAGCGGAGCCTGTCGGTGCGGAGGCGCCCGGAAGAGGCGTTGGGAAGCCGCTGATCCGGCTGAGGTCAAAGAACCGCTCCAGGGGGGCCATGCCCGTCACTTCCAGGTGGTAGTCAGCCGGACCGAACACTCCCTGTGCCTGCGCCAGGCTGCCGCCTGCGAGTTCAATTGAAAATGCTTCCAGGGTGACCTGCGTACCCTGGCGGAGGGCGGGAGCAGACGGCGTTGCTTTGCCTCGAAACTTCGTCCGCGTGAGGTTGCTTTCGCCGCTGTTCTCAGGCACACCCATGTAGAAGTGCATAGCGCCGACGGGAATCGGATTGGCGGCTACGGCAGAACTCACGACAAAGGATGAAGTCAGTCCCGTGCCGTGCCAGTCTCGGGGTGTGTGCTCATGGGCGTGGAATGCAAAAGCCGCGTCTACCTGGCCGGTGGCGGTCAGGTCGTCGGGAAGGGTGCTCTTGGCGTGCAGCGCGAAGGAGGCCAGGGCCGAAAGTGGCACACGGCTTACCACCAGCGCCAGATCGTAGTTTACCGGATCGCCGGGAGAAACCTGCCCGCTGAGTTTCACTCCTCCGTTGCCCAGCGGCAGGTTGCAGTGGAAATCGAGCGAGCTTTGGTCATACTCACTCTGGCAGTGTGTAGTCAGTTGCAGCATGCCGCCCCGGTCAATGTCATAACGGCGCAGGTCACGGACCTCCATTTGGGAAGTCATGCGCACGTTGGTGAGGGTACCGGCAAGTTCGGCATTCAACTGCAGTTCGCCGCGCCAACCTTTGTCATGGCCCAGCGCCAGCCGGCTCACGGACCCAAGCTGTGCTCCCTGCCACGAAACCTGCATGTTGACCGGCGTCTGGCGCAAATTGGATGCGCGTTTGAGATCGCCTTCCACTTTGATCGTGCCGGTATCGCTCAGGTTCATGTCGAGGCGTGTGGGGCGGCCTTCCAGCCGCAGGTGCCACAGGTTCTCGGCCGCCAGCCAGAAAGCAAAATCGGTGTTGGTCAGGGCATAGGGTTTCTTTTCCGGACCGACCTTCAAATTGATCCGGCCGGCCTCGACGGCGACATAAGGGAAGCGGGCCCGCTGCTCGGCACGGCGCTTTGCGGTGGGGGCCGTCGGCACCTGCTCGGCGCGAATGAGCAGCGCCTCAATATTCCAGTGGCCGTCCGCATACACCAGGTTAAGGCTCGGGGGCGTACGGTCGGTGGCGCTTAACAGCTTGAGATTGGCGATTTCAAGCCGTCCCTTCCACAGGGAGGTGAGGCGCAGATCGGCGGTGACTTCACCGCACAGCAGCAGCGGTTCGGCGCTGAAGGCCGGATCGTCCAGCACCTCGAAATCGTGGAGGTCAAAACCGGGGCGGGGCAGAAGGCGGAAATGCACGGAGCCGATCTTCACCTGCCGTCCCAGGGCGGAGCTCAATTCCGCCGCCAGCCGCTTGCTGAAACGCGCTCCGTTGATCTTGGGTGGCAGAAAGATGCCCAGCAGCAGTACGAAGACGATGGCCGCGATAATTCTCTTGCGGGTGAATACCATTAGCGCACCAGCCGGAACATCCTTTTCCACCGCGTCATGTCGAAGAAGTGGACTATCACGTGACCGGCAAACTTGACACGTTCGGCGATCTCGGTATGTTGATATTGGTCTTCCGGTGTTTCAAAAGACCAGTAAACGAACAACGGGCGTCCGATGACGTTTTCCTGCGGAATGAAGCCCCAGTAACGGCTGTCGAGGCTGAGTTCGCGGTCGTCGCCCATGCCGAAGTAACTGTGAGGTGGCACGACCAACTCGCCATCCTTGACGTTCTCTCGGAGCATCGCCGGCCAATAGGGAGCAACGTTGCCGCCGGCTTCATCCGTACTCACGCTGGGAAACTCGTCACGGTAAGAATTATGGTCGTTGTAAAGATACTTGACGTAGGGCTCGGGATTGGCCACGCCGTTGACGTAGACCGTGCGATGTGTCAGGTGGATGCGGTCGCCGGGCACGCCGATTACCCGCTTGACCACGTACAGGCCGCGCTCGTTCGGAGAAATGAAGACCACGATATCGCCCCGATGGACCTCGCGGTAAGGGACCAGCGGCCCCACATAGCCGGCTTTGGACGCAGGCGTGAGCCGGTCGACAAAAACGTGGTCGCCCACCAGCAGCGTGTCTTCCATGGACCGCGACGGAATCTCAAAAGCCTGCACCACAAATGTAATGATGAATAGTCCGGAGACCAGCACCGAGGCAATTCCGGCAATGGATTCAGGCAGAGTTTCTTCCGGCTTGGGCGGTTTTTCCTTCTGCGTTTTCTTGAACAAGAATTTTTCCCTGGAATGGATTTTTATGGCCAAGGCAGCCCCGCCAAAACCATCCCGCTGGGCCTATTTGTCCTGAGATCAAGAGTTTACCACTGATGTGGGCGGGTTGAGGTGGAATCGCGTGATCTGGTGATTTAAGACATCGTATGGAAAATGAACTCTCAGTCCCACACAGCCCTTTGAGCTACCGGGTACCAATCATAGAGCCACTCTTGGCATGACAGAGAAAGCGCCGGCGCCCTCCGACGCGGTCTTTTTTCTCGTAGACAGGAGGAATTTTGTCGAAAAACGGAGAATTGTGATTTTGTCACATTTAAAGCCATTTATCTCTTCAAATCATTGTATTTTGTGGTATAAAGTGTGAAGAGATCGCTTGAAATGCCATGATCATCTCATTTTCTGTATCAAACTTTCGTTCATTTTGCTCAGAGGAAACTTTTTCGCTTGTTGCCAGTAATCGATTGTCCGGAAATCACGATGAGCATGCCGTTCCTATTCCCGATTCCAAGGAAAAGGTGCTCCGGGCTGGAGTTATTTATGGAGCGAACGGTGCCGGCAAGTCCAACCTGTTTAGAGCGCTTCAATACCTGAAATCGGTTGCTCTGCGGCCACTTGAAAAAGACAGCGGAACTGGCCGGGAAATCTTTCGTTTTAGGGAAGGAATGCAGGAGCCTTCCAGTTTTGATTTGCAATTCATTGCAGCCGGCAAACTCTATAGATTCGGATTCAAAGCCAACGATCAGCGGATCACTGAAGAATGGCTGGTTCAGGTATATGGCGGCAAGGAACGGGTGCTCTACGAGCGGATTACAGACGAAAATGGAAGAGTAAGCATCGATTTCCAAGGGCTTAGGTCCGCTGGTGAAAAGCTTAACGCCCTAGCGACGGTAGGTGGACCACAAAACCAATCTTTCCTCGCTACGATCCATGTGACTCTTAATAGCTCGGATTGCGGTGAGGAGTTGAATGCAATACTGGCATGGTTTAAGCGATTATATCTTATAGCACCTAGTGCGCGATTTGCCGCGCTCAGTGATTTCTTGGTGGCGGACCCGGATTTTAAGGAATTTGCTGGTGACTTTTTGCAATCTTCCGGGACAGGAGTGGATGCACTCAACATTTTCAAGAGAGAGATTACAGAAGATGAACTTCGCAGTTTGCTGTCGGAAAATGATTTCCTGAAGCTGCTGAATAACTTGCAAAAGAGCGATGATGGCATTGTGTCAACTCGATTGAATGGGGGCAACGAGTTGCTGATTGAGCGGGCTGCAGCAAACCGCTTTTTCCGAATCACAATTCAAGCGGTTCATGAACAGCCACTAGGGAAACCCATTCCCCTTGAACTCGCCGAGGAATCAGACGGTACACGGCGACTCCTGAATCTGATACCTGCTTTGTATGATTTGCAGGGCCGCAATGCAATCTACTTCGTCGATGAAATAGATCGTAGCCTGCATCCGATACTCGTAATGAAGTTTCTCGAGTTTTTCCTGAAGTCGTGTGAAGGTGGCCAACGCCAGATCGTCATTACTACGCACGAATCGAACCTGCTTGACCTGGATCTGTTACGCCGCGATGAGATTTGGTTTGCAGAGAAGGATCGCGATGCTGCGACGCGACTTTATTCTATGGCGGATTTCAAGGTTCGCAAGGATCATGAAATTCGTAAGCACTATCTGCAAGGCCGGTTTGGAGCCGTGCCATTCTTAGGTAGTTTTGATCATTTGCTGGCAGGCCAGGGTAAGGCGGAATGAGTCTTATACAACGCAAGCCTAGACCCCTGGTTCGGGATTCTGCCAGCTTCAGAGATGATCGATTATTCATCGTAGCATGTGATGATACCTATGCGCCAAAGCAATATTTTCAATTCTTCAGACTTTCACGGGTGCAGATACACGTGATTCCGGTAGTCGACGGTCTATCGGCTGCGGAGCATGCTCTGCAGCGGCTGCAAGGCATTGACCATGAAGAGTACGACGAACTCTGGATGCTACTGGACACCGATCACTACACCGAGGGTGCTCACCTGAAGAGTTTTACCGATGTCATCACCAAGGCCAAACAGCAGGGAATCAATCTTGCGCTGAGTAAACCCTGCTTTGAGCTGTGGTTACTGTTACACCATGAAGATGAATCCAACGTAGGGACGCTATCCAACGCTGCAGCTGTTGAAGAAGCTCTGCGTAGAAAGCTTAAAGAATACAATAAGAAGAATCTCAAACAGGAGCATTATCCTCTCAAATCCGTTTCGGAGGCATTCACCCGAGCTGAACGGCTAGACACGAACGTCGTTGGCGGCGAGATTCCCCGTAACAATACAACCCGAGTATATTTGCTTTGGAAGGCAATTCTAGCTAAAACCCGGCCCTCCCAGATACCTACTGCCCTCCGTAGTTTGCACTTCCCCGGAGAGGATTGACGAACACGAATGGGAATGGGCTGCAAATCATTACGCCAGCGACGAATCGATCTGCCCAGTAATCGTTTTCAGCGAGACGCTGGCGATTCCCGACGTTGATGGGTTTGGCCAAAATGCGATTGCACCATGTCGTTCCTGTGTGCAGTGGACTGGACACGACCCATGCTTCCCAATACCGCCTCCGCGGCGACCCGGCTTCCGGCGATGCATGCAACCGTGCCCAATCCCGGCCATGTGGAGTCCCCCAACCAGGTAGAAATTGGAAATCCCGATATCTTGGGGGAGTGCGAAGAAGTTCGTATTCCACAGGCTCTGCTTGACGCCGCCCACTGCGCCTCGGTCCCTGCGGGTGAATTTTGAGTATGTCCTGGGCGTGCCGAATTCGAACAGCACGGCCCGCTCTCCGAGCTGTGGATAAACGCGCCGCGCGTGTTCTAACAATCGCCGTTGGGCCGCCTCCTTCTTTCCCGTATGCCGCCTCACAACCCTAAAATCCTCTGTTGCCGGAGTTTACCCTGAGCGGTAGCGAAGGGTTCCTCTGTATTACTATCCCCCAGAATCTTCGCGGTACACGGCGATTCCGGGAGCAACGACAACCCATCTCTTATTCGTGTTTATTCGCGTCAATTCGCGGCTAATTGTTTTTGGTTGTGGCCACGTCACGCTGTGACTGTGTCCCGCCAGTTAGTTTCCTCTTATCGGCGTTGATCAGCGCAAATCAGCGGCGAATTTTCTTTCACTTCCTGCCCAGCAACTTCGCCAATCGGCCCCTCATAGTCCGGGGCATATTCTTACCCCGCCTCTCTTATAAATTGCTGCAGGGTCTGTCTGGTCGGCCTCGACAATAAACCGTTTGGCGCGTTCTGCAAGAGAATTGGCGCCTTTTGCTAGTTACAGCGACCCGCTTTTGGGCCATACTGAAATTGTGAGCTGGGGTCCTGAGAGCCATAGCGGCCTTGGTAAAGCCGAAACCTCATGAAAGGTACACAAATGAAAACACATGAAACCACGACTCCAGTAAGGGCCTTTGATCGCGCCTATATCAACGGCCAGTTCGTCACCCCCCATGGGACCCAGGTCGTCGATCTGGTGAATCCGGCCGACAACAAGGTTATCGGCAAGGTCACCATGGCAGACGAAATCGACACCCGAAAAGCTATCGGTGCTGCGAAAGAGGCATTCAACACCTTTTCGCAAAGTAGCAAGGAATACCGGATGGAGCTTCTGCAGCGGCTGCACGATGCCGTGGCCAGGCGAATGGATCAACTCGTTGAAGCGACGGTCGTGGAATACGGCGCACCGCAAGATCGTGCGAAGGGCTCCAACAGCCTCGCGGCGAACATTTTTCTGCACTTCAAGAAAGTCCTCGAAGATTTCGACCTGGTCAAAACTGCCGGCACATCGAAGGTCGTGATGGAGCCGGCTGGCGTGGTGGGCATATTTACGCCATGGAATTCAAGCGCCGGCTCGATCGCGATCAAGGTGGCGCCGGCGATCGCTGCCGGATGCACAGTAGTCATCAAGCCAAGCGAGATGAGCGCTATGCAAACGGAAGTGTTGATGGATGCCTTTCATGAAGCCGGGTTGCCTCCTGGCGTCGTCAATGTCGTGACGGGCCTCGGCGAGGTCGTCGGGACGGAGTTGACGAAAAGTCCCGACATTCAGAAAATCGCTTTCACCGGTTCGACGCAGATCGGAAAACTGGTCGCCAAGAACTCCTTGGACACAATGAAGCGCTTGACGCTGGAGCTTGGGGGCAAGTCGCCCAACATCATCCTGGACGACGCCGATCTCTCCACGGCGGTCCCGATGGCCATCAACGCCTGTTACCTGAATAACGGGCAGGCCTGCATTGCGGCTTCGCGTCTGATCGTGCCGGAACACCGACTTGACGAAGTGAAGCGATTGGCCAAGGCGGCCGTCGAAAAAATCAAAATGGGCGATCCGAGGGACAAGGACGTCACTCTCGGTCCATTGGCCAGCACAAAGCAGTACAAGCGCGTGCAGGAGTACATCAAATCTGGGATCGAGGAAGGTGCGGAGCTCGTCATTGGCGGGGAAGGCCATCCCCAGGGACTGGAGGGTGGGAATTTCGTCAAGCCCACCGTGTTCGCCAACGTCACCCGCGACATGCGTATCGCGAAGGAAGAAATCTTCGGACCGGTCTTGTCGATACTGACGTACAAGACGGAAGCCGAGGCCATTGAAATCGCCAATGACACCGAATTCGGCCTCATCGCCTACGTAAGCTCGGCGGACCGGGAAAGGGCCACCCGTGTGGCGCGCAAACTCGCCGCCGGCCGCGTCCTGATTAACACAT
>Ga0210403_10002540_pt1 | contig 16425 bp, 13 predicted proteins | sample IncBWC19MmetaG_FD_150863 | JGI IMG/M metagenome (GOLD analysis project Ga0210403, IMG submission 150863) | Forest soil microbial communities from Barre Woods Harvard Forest LTER site, Petersham, Massachusetts, United States - Inc-BW-C-19-M | ecosystem: Environmental > Terrestrial > Soil >... | reverse complement strand
AAACCATGAAGTCCGGAACATTGGTCCCGTCAGTCGGGAGATAGGCCGCAGATCCACCTACGGCAAGGAATTCTCCAAACCTAGACTGCGCATCCTCGAAGCCGTGCCCGAAAGCCCCCAGACCGAGTCCGAACGTTGATGCGGGAAACTTCAGCGATTGGCAATCTTTTGGACCGAATCCACACGACTTCAGTAATCCTGGATCTCCGATAAGCTCGAATGTTAACGGCTTTTGCGAAAAACATTCCAGCATCTCGAACGCCGCGGACGTTGATGTAAAGCGGCGTATTTCCGACTTGCGCTCGATGGGGTTCGCCGGCGCTTGACTGGTCAGCAGGATGGGTGAAAGTTTGCAAAGATCCAAGACCTGTTTGACCCGGACGGAAGGGCTCGCAATGGTCAGCGTGCCACCAATCTCTCTAAGCTGCCGATACGTCAGCACCAACAGGCCCACACCAGCAGAACTTAGGAACGAAACCTCTGACAGGTCCAGCCGGATAACGTGCGCGCCTCCCCGGACAAACTCCTCCAGGTTCGTGCGCAAGTGTTCTGTCCAATAATTGTCGAGGCGCCCCCTCAGCTTCACCGCGAGCGCGTTCTCGACCTGTTGTGTACTTATTTCCATGCCTGGGCTACGGGCGTACCTTCTGCACGAACTCGGCAGGAATCGTGATACCTAATTCCGCCGCATTGCTTCGGACGATCGCCATTTCCTCCACGGCAACTTCTTCGATAGGCATATCTTTCGGATTCTCACCAAGCAAAACGCGGCCCGCAAGCTTTCCGGCGACCAACGAGGAGTACTGCATTCCCACACCGAGGCATGCCAGACCACCGCGGGGGAGCGCGGAGCATATATCGGTAATCAGTGGAAGTCGCGCGTCTGTCGCACCTTTCACTGCGCCTTCATATCCCTGAATACCGGTATTGTCGGCGGGCAACCACACCACCTGAATGTCGCGTCCAGCCAGGATTTGGACTGCTTGTAACACTTCGCTTGATCCGCTAACGGCAATCTGCTCGAGTCTGATACCGCGTTTCTGAAATACTTCGCGCGCGACCCCTTGCTCCTTCACAGAATTTGCTTCCGCCGGGTTGTACATCGTTCCTACAGCACGCAGTCCTGGCACCAGTTTCTGCATGAAATCCAACATGTGGCTCACCGGCGGGAAACTGCCGACCCCGGTCACGAATGACAAGTGTTCCATATGGCTCTTTCCCGCTCCCGCGGCAATCGGGTCACTCACACAGGTGAAAACCACTTTTTTGTGTTTTATGTTGTTGCACGCTCCCGCAAGGCATGGCGTCGAAATGGTCATGATCAGGTCGACATCGGAGCTGTCGTAATTCTGAAGAATGGCGGGGATGTTGATCATTTCCCCTTGCGCATCTGCCTTCACAACTTCCAGGTTCTTTCCCTGTTCGAAACCACTGGCCTTGAGTCCCTCGAGGAGACCATTCACGCAATAGTCGTTACTCACACCATGCGCGTAGTACACAATCGCAGCTTTGAATTTCCGACCGCCTGCGCCGGCATTGGTGGCGGCAGCTGTCCGTCGATGTCCAAGGTCGGAAACCAGCAAGATCGATGAGAGGAGGGCGATCAACGCGAGACCTATCGTTAACCGCTTTAGTACAGACCAGACGGGTGACTGAGCGAATGCGCGCATCACCTTGGTAGCAGGCTCCTGTGGTGTGACGCGCCATTATACTGATCATTATGCAGAAGCGACGGAAATAGCGAGGAGGCCCAAAAACGCAGTCTTAATCCCTTTTTTGCTCTCACATGCTCAAATCACGCGCGTCATGACGCTCATTTCGAGCAAATCGTGGGTAATACGTTTAGGCGTGCCTTGCCGAATTGTCGGTCCTAATCCGCTCGACGCCCATCTGGAACACTTCCAAATCTCCGCCGGAAGATACCTCGACCTTTCTCGGTTGCCCGCGATGTCGCGATGGATGATCCCTTCGCTATGAGCCGCACCCAGAGCATCGGCAATCTCAATCGCCAAACCGAGCAGATTAGTACCGACAACCCCCCTGGTGTCGACGGAAGGAGTAGTCCCCGGTTTGTCGGCTAACCGGAGTTATCATCGGACACACTTTGCCTGACGGTTTTGTGCGAGCTGTATGAGCGCAAAACTGCTATTTTCCGCCCGTCGAAAGTGGCGCTGTTTAAGTATCCTTATTGAGGTGTTCGCTGGTTCACTGTTGCATGGGGTTTTTAGCTCACCCCTTATATCTTCATATCTTCCCGTTTCACACCCCAATAAAGAATCAGCTATTTATGGCCGGAGTGCGTTATCCGCGCCAAAATGTCGCGCCGGCTGTCGGGCTGGCTGGCACCTGCGAATTCTGCGCGTTCCCCTGGACTCCACTTACCCATCACGAAGGCGGACTTTCTCGCTATCACGAAGCAGCCTTCGCTCGTCCACATCGAAGAGGTAGTTACCGAAGACGTACTTGGGCATTGTCAAACCGAGGTGGGCGCCCAAACGCCCCGCGGATCCCCATATGGCTGGCTATTCTACCAGCGGATACCGGTGCCCGTCCCTCCCGGCCCCGCGAACGGATCGTCGGCAACCCGGAACTGACCTAGCCGGATAATTTGTCGGTCGCCGCGACCAATGCGCGACTGTTCGGCGGGTCAAAAGCGCTGTGGCCACTATCTGGGGTGATGATGAGGTCGGCTTCGGGCCAAGCACGGTGGAGTGACCAGGCGCTTTCCATGGGACAGACGACGTCGTAACGGCCCTGCACGATGACACCGGGAATGTGGCGGATACGTGAGGCGTTGCGCAACAATTGGTCATCACTTTCGAAGAAAGCTTTGTTGAAGAAATAGTGGGCCTCGATGCGCGCGAAGGCGAGGGCGAAATCATCCTCTTCGTAGTGCCCGGCAAAGGCGGAATCGGGCAGGAGCTTAGAAGTGGCGCCCTCCCATCCGCTCCAGATCTTCGCAGCCGCGAGTTGCACAGCCGGATCATTGCTGGTAAGGCGTCTGTAGTAGGCGGAGAGCAGATCGTCGCGCTCTGCCTCGGGGATGTGCGCGAGGTATGGCTCCCACGCATCCGGATAGAGGATCGAAGCGCCGCGCTGGTAGAACCAGTCAATTTCCTGCTTTCGGAGGAGGAAGATGCCGCGCAGGACGAGTTCGGTGACGCGATCGGGATGGGTTTGGGCATAGGCCAGGGCTAGGGTGGACCCCCAAGATCCGCCAAATACCTGCCACCGCTGAATGCCGAGTTTCTCGCGTATTTTCTCAATATCGGCGACGAGATCCCAGGTGGTGTTCGCTTCGAGAGAAGCATACGGCGTGCTCTTGCCGCAGCCGCGCTGGTCGAAATTTACGATACGGTACTTCTCGGGGTGAAAGAATCGGCGCTGTTTGGGATCGGAGCCACCGCCCGGACCGCCGTGCAGAAAAATGACCGGCTTGCCGGACGGGTTGCCGCTTTCCTCGAAATAGATCTCGTGGACAGATGAGACCTGGAGTTTACCCGTGCAATAGGGTTCGATGGGAGGGTAGAGCCAGGTGACCGGATCTTTCATCGTGGATACGGGTATGACCTGGTTGGACATCGTGGGGCAGTATACCTTCTTGCCTCGGACACGTGCGGAACGCCGAACTGAAGTGTCGAAAGAACAAGCCTTCATGCGCGTGATTTTTTAGTCCTAGAGGATAGATAGTCGGCAACCCTTACCTTGGGTTACTTCCTGCTTTCCCGTGATTCAAGAGGAATCTGGGCTAAGCGACAGCACCGCTATGCACTGGCCAATGTTGAGAAAGTGCTACCGTATGCCCCCAGCTGCAAGAATCTGTTTCAGCTCTTCGGCCCAGTGAATCAGCACGCGCAGCTTGCTTCCTTGCGAATCGCGCCGCAGCTTGCGGCGATTCTGGTTGGATTGTCGGCAACCCTTACCTTGAGATTACTTCCTGCGTGCTCGTTAACCGGGCACAATACGAGCGGCTCTGCAGCGATGATCGACTTCGACGCCGCCCGGTAATCGGAGGGCTGGTGAGAAGCCAAATATAATCGTATCGGTATACGTGCCGTTGGGAATTTTCCAAATGCAGATGCTTGTCGCACTAACACGCAGAGTGTCTCCACGAATTGCCGAATGCGAACTTGCGTTCATCAATCGGCAAGCCATCGATTATCCGCGAGCCGTTCAACAGCACAGCCAATATCAGCAGCTTTTGCGCAACCTGGGAGCAAAGGTCATTGAGCTGCCGAGCGATGACCAGTGTCCTGATTGCTGTTTTCTTGAAGACACCGCACTAGTTCTGGATGAGGTAGCGGTCATAACCCGTCCTGGAAGTGAAGCTCGTCGTCGCGAAGTGGACGGCGTCGCGCCAACCATCATGAATTATCGGAACGTGGTGTGGATCGATTCACCGGGAATGCTGGAGGCCGGAGACGTCCTCCGCATGGGCCGTAACCTCCTGGTCGGGGTCTCAACCCGGACAAACCAGCAAGGGATTGAGATGCTACGAAAGGTACTCAAGGCCTATGGATACGAAGTGGTCGCGATTCCCATGAAGGGAGCTCTACACCTAAAGAGTGTCTGTACAGGGTTGGATGATCACACCGTGCTCGCCGACCCAAGGCACTTTGATGCAGGCGAATTGTCTGAATACAAGCTGATTGAGGTGCCGGCCGCAGAATCGATGGCGGCCAATGTGTTGCGGATCAACACCGCGGTTTGTATCCACGCCGGATTTCATCAAACTGTCGACCTCTCACGAGCCAAGGGGTTCAACATCCGGACGCTAGACATCTCGGAGTTTCTCAAAGCAGAAGCTGGACTCACCTGCATGAGCATCCCTTTTTATGCGTCCAGCACTTAAGTGATTTGAGGGGCAGCTCGCAGTTTGCGGCGGCCAGTGAAGAAAAAGAAAGATCCCAGTGCTAAGAAGAAGAGGCTGCCGGAGAACATTTTGAGTTCGAATAACGGCACCGACCTCACTTGCTTTGAAGGCACAAAAACCACAGCTATCGCCAGCAGGGTAGTGAACAGGCCCACCGACCCAATGGTTCGCAGAGTGAAGTTACTGAAGCGGCCGGGTGGACGAAATGGCGCCTTCTTATCGCTTGTCAGCATAAGGATTGCCGCGAAGATATAAACATACGGCACCAGGTTGAGAACCGCAGAAAGGTCCAGCATGGTGACGAAAGCCTCTTTGACCGCGGCCCCAGCGAAACTCATCGCTAGGAAAAGCGCGCACACTGTGCTCTGCGCGATCAGCGCCACGTGTGGTGTTTTATAGCGCGGATGTATTTTCCCCAGCGCAGGTGGAAGATAACGATCAAGGCCGAATACAAAAGGAAGACGTGCGCAGCCGGTCAGCCAGGCCGACGCAATCCCAATTATCGACGTGCTCAAGATAATGGCCAACGCGGGCAGAATCCAAGGCAGGCCGACTTGCCGGCTCATTTGGGAGATTGCCTCGATGAAGCCCTGCACGACTCCGATTTGGGCGGCGGGAATGGCCATGAGCAAAGCGGCCGTCGTGGCTATGTAGAGCAATCCACAAGCGATACCGCTCAAGGCAATGGCGCCAGGCAGTGTGCGCTCAGGATTGCGAATCTCGTCGCCCATGACCGAGGCCAATTCCAGACCAATCAGCGAGAAGCACATGGCGCCGAAGGCTGAGACGGTCGTCCAGTCCAGATGCAAATGAATGAGATCGGACGAATGCAGGCTGGCGCCGTGCGTGCGGAAGGTCGAGGCACTCATCCCAACGAGCACCGCGCTGGCCAGGAGTGTCCCTATTCCGCCGAGATTATTCACCCACTTAGCCACTCCAACGCCGACAACGTTGACCGCGGTTATCAGGAACAGGGCGAAGAGGACAGCGGGAAAAGCGACGAAGGGGTTATCTATCAGCATTCGCGCTCGCGGTCCCCCAACATACAAACCGATCCCCAGCAAGTAGAGCAGCACGAAGGGAATATAGAAAACATTGGTCGTCAAGTAAGCCCAGCCGGCGATGAACCCGTGAAAATCGCCGAAGACTTCCTTGCTCCACAAATAGAGGCCGCCTTCGCCCGGATACCTGTGAGACAGGTCAATGACAGCAATGCTCTGCGGCAGGAAAAAACATAGCAACGCGGCCAGCCAGAGCCACAGGGCCACAGGTCCGCTGGATGCAATTGAGGAGACGGTGTTGAGGTTGAGAACGGCGACGACGAACAACAGCGCTAAATCCCATCGGCCCAACTCGCGGCGCAGAGCGTTGGTGGAACTCGCATTGACGGGCCAGCCAAAACTGTCGTTCATGGTTGGTGGGCGCTTCGAGACTTGCGGCATATGTTGCCCGAGACCGGATCGGTACCAGGAAACACGCTTGTATTCTACTTCCGGATCGTCGGCAACCCTTACCTTGGGATTACTTCTTGCTTGTTCCTGTTCGGGAGCAATCTCTCAGCTTTACCGTGCGGACCGCGTCTGGTAGGCAAACATCCCGGAAGGCATGATGAAGGCCCCTACTCAATCGGCACGGTAAACGCCGGCATCGGGCTTCCGGTGCCAGAACACCTGCTCTACGGGTCCGACCAGTCAGATCGCCCTAACAATGTCGTTGTCAAGCTCTCTGCGGCCCTGCCATCCGAAGAGCGCGCCATGTCGCTCTTACTTTTGCCGTCTCAGACCTGCGAAAAAGCAACAATCCAGGTCAGGAAGACTTATTACGGGCGTAATGTTGCGACGGTGCGTGGGGGAGGGTACGCTGATCGATGTCGTCATTTCACCGGTTATCATGAGGAAGAGCGATTCCATTTCGAAACCTCAGCTCATCTCCACCCCAAAGATGGCGTGTTGCTTTTGCCGGCAAAAGAAAGGTGGACGATGAGTGCAGCAACCACCCCGGCGCGCTCCTTGATAACTGCGTCCACCCGACGGGTCCCTCGCTACAAGCTGACCGTGCCATTGGATGTCACCGTATTGCGGTCGGGCGTCCCTGACAACATTCCCGGACGCACGCTCGAGATAGGTGAAGGCGGAATGGGCGTTGTGGTCGCGTCCCAACTCCTCCTGGGGGAATCTGTTCGCGTTGAGTTTCTACTCCCGCATATGGGTAAGCCGGTGCGTGCTACGGCGGTGGTTCGTTATCAGCGTGAATTGAGCTTTGGGCTTCAGTTTCTCCGCTTGCCCGAAGAACAGCAATCGATCATCCGTTATTGGACGCGACATGAAGCCGACATTTCATTCGTAGCCCAAAAGCCCCACGATGCAGACTCCAATTTGGGAATTGAACTTGGCAATCCCGCTTCCCTTCCGCTTTTCGAACGCTCTGAAAGCTCGAAACTTGGAATGGGCTTCTGGTGTGGCGTAGCGTTTGCCGTTCTCATAATCTTTGTCACCGCCGTGATGGGATGGTGGCGATGGGAGCAAGGGTGGCGGCAGTTGGAAGCACACGTTCCGGCGAACGAAACGTTAATGGTAAAGCCACAACTAAAGGTGCCGGCCGACACGATGCAGCGACGGATCATACACGAGGTCGCACCCGAGTATCCTGAGGCTGCTCGACGGGCAGGTGTGCAAGGTACGGTGGTGCTGGATGCCATGGTGAGCGCCGAGGGCGCGGTCACACAGGTGCAGGTTGTTAGCGGACCAGAAACACTGTCGCTCGCAGCCATCGACGCAGTGCGCTGGTGGCGCTATGAACCTTATATTTTGAATGGGCAACCCGCGATGGTAGAGACTACCGTATCTATAAACTTCCGGCTGGCTAATTAGCGTCGAGTACCGGTGTCAGCCTGAACTGCGGACTTTTTCACGCCGCCCCCCATAGCATAGCCTTGCCGGGATCAAGAGTGACCTTCGCCTTTTGCCGAGATTCTTCCAGCGCCGCATCTTCGAAAGAGCTCTCCCACTCCGCGTCCCCTGAAGAAGGATCCGCCTGGGCTCACAAAAAAAAGGCGCAGCGCATTCAGGAATGTTGTTCACTCAAGTAAGGACCCACAGATTTGGTGCCGCTATGTCGGCACTGAGATGCGATTTCGGCATTCAGCCCACACATCGAGCTGACCTATTGTTGACAACACAAAGTTTACCCAGGGCATAGAAACGGTTCCATACTTGCCAATAGACCGATTGGAGATCGCTGCCGTGAACGAGACCAAAATGCGACTGAGCCGCACTAGGCTAGAAGAACTGCTGCAGGAACTGAAGGCGATTAACTTTTGGGACAGACACTACGAATGCGGAGGCGAGCACGACTTCATAAATGCCTCCGCTTGGATAGCTCGCCGTCGAAGGGCGCTGGAAATTAAAGATGGAGGTCAACGAATTTTACGGCGAGTCGTTCGACGCTGGAAAAAACGGGGCGGGAAACATCAGCTAGGCACCTGTGACAAGGCCGGCAGACTGTTTCGGGGGTATTCCCTGGCCGAGTGTGGTACTCGGCGTCGACCGTCATCTCTGCCATTAATTTCGCCTTTGGTAGTTCACGCTGGTGTTAATATTCCTCGCTTTCTGTCTAGGGACGACCTGCACGGCACGAGCGCCACTCGAGCTTGTCGCTTGATGAGCGATGTCCTACGAACGCTTTGACGATCGTCCTTGACAGGTAGCCGATAGAGCACGGTTGTGCGGCAGTCTGTTTTTTTTGCCGGAACCAGGAGCACGCCAACCAACGATTCATTCCGTAGCGCGATGCTTACGCTTGCCATTAACGTGCTGAACGATGTCGAGGAAATCGGCTATTGAGCGAAGTTCCTCGCCTCGGCGGAGCCAAGGGTCACCCATGGTAAGTCTGTAGCTCAACGGCGTGCGAGTGTCCGACACAATGAACATGTCTAAGATGCTTTTGTTGCTGGTGTTGAGCCTGATGATCAATGCGATGCAATTTCGCTCGCGTCGAACGGTTCTAAGAAACCAATATGCCTGACCATCTCGACGTCGCAAGCATCGACAGAGATGAACCGAAACGAGTAACCCAAAGACGCGAAACCTAGGACGGAAGTGACCATCTTGCTGAACTAGCGATATACGGGTCGGATCTGTCGCGATGATCTGCCGAATGGTTTGGTCGCGAATAGCTCGTATAGTACGCTTGGCGCGAGTGGCTTCCAGACATGGTCCGATGTAGCCGATCTTCTCGAAGGCTTCCGAAAGGCTACCAAATCTGCGCACATATGGCTCGGCTGACGGTAGGTCCCGGGACTCATTGAGCAGCTTTTCTGAGACCGATCCTCGTTGCTTAAGCAAGAGCTGCAGGCCGGCCAATAGATCGGCGTTCGTTTTATAGATGGTCTGGTTTTGAAAGATCGCCTCAGCACGGTCAAACACATCTTGCTCAATGATTTTCTGCCACGCACCTTGAGTGACTGTCCAGAGTTCGCGTGGGTTAACGATCCTTCGGGTACGAAGCCGGAACGTCGACTTGCCAAAGACACTGCATCCACAATACTTAGGGTTCTTTAGAATGCGGGTCACCGCTTCTGCATACCACGCAGCTCTCTTTGCTCCAGGGTATGCAATTTCTCGTCGTCGCAATTCGGCAGCGATGGCTTTAGGCCACTTACGCTCGTGCGTGAACATGTGGAAGATATCGCGCACGCAGCTTACTTCCTGGTCGGGCCCCGGCACGAGGATGACATGGTCAGACTGCAAAGCTTTCCTTTCGCCGGTCGCAAGCATATATTTTGGTTCCCGAGCAGAGGAGACCAGCATTCTGCGCAACCCGTAACCCGGTTGGCCACCGGTTCTAAACCCCGACTCGGCGATCCGCTTGGTGCCTTCGTGTACTTTGATTGAAAGTTCTCTACTGTATTCGCTGGCCATCACTCTCTTCAGGGTCTTCATCAGGGAGTTCGGAAGTGAGTTATCGTTGCCAAACTGTTCTGCGCAGTAGTGAATGCGGATTCCAGCCTGTCTGCAAATAAATTCGTAGTGGGCCGCTTCATCCGCATCTTGAAACCGGCCCCAACGGCTCACGTCATACACGAGAATCGCCTCATAGTCCGCGATTTCGCTTACCACGTCCCTGAGAAGGTGCTGTAATCCTTCGCGCCGCTTGAGTGCCAACCCGCTTTTCCCTTCGTCGGAGTAGGTGCAAATAACGGTAAATCCCATTCTCGCTGCATAGGAGCGAATGGCGATACTCTGGTTCTCCAGTGAATATTGCTGATGTTCTGTTGACATTCTGAGGTATTGAGCGGCCGGAACGGCCGATTTGGCGATCGTCATTCCATCCTCCCAGCCAATGACGTAAACCGACAGGAGTACGATGCTACCACTGCAAATGTTGTGCTCCGTTGAGGTCAGCCATGACAAACCCTCTCGCGCAAGTTTTGGTGGCACAGTACCTAAGAGTTTCCACCGATAACCAGCGGTACTCGCTGGAACGGCAGAGCGAATGTATCGGGGATTATGCGGCCGAACGTGGTTTCTCGATTATCCAGACATACGTCGACCGTGCCAAAAGTGGACTTTTATTGAAGAATCGTCCAGGACTCAAACAATTGTTGGCAGATGTGACTGGAGGCAGAATCACGTATCGTGCTGTTCTCGTCTATGACGTAAGCCGGTGGGGTCGCTTCCAGGATGTGGACGAGGCGGGGCATTATGAGTTTATCTGCAAGCAGTCCGGGGTACCTGTGCACTACTGTGCCGAGGTTTTCGAGAACGACGATACGCCGATCAGTTTCATAATGAAGGCTGTCAAGCGGATGATGGCGGGGGAGTATAGCCGTGAACTTGGAATCAGATGCTTCGCAGGCCAAAAGCGTGTCGCACAACTCGGGTTTCGAGCGGGCGGGGCAGCCGGATACGGTTGTCGAAGAATCCTTGTAAATGCGGATCGGAGTGTGAAGCAACAACTTGGCCTGAATGACCGCAAGAGCCTTGCAACCGATCGAGTGATTCTTGCTCCTGGCCCGGAAAACGAGGTCGCCTGTGTCCGGCAAATATACCGGATGCTCATCGACAAGAACATGTCATTCTGCGCAATTGCAAGAGAGCTGAACCGCCAATGCGTACCCTGCATTGGATCAATGCCGTGGACGCACTTCCGAGTGCGCGCAATTCTCACAAACCCCAAGTACAACGGAACCGTTGTTTACGGTCGGCTTTCGAGAAGGCTGCAAACACCACAGGTTAAAATGCCTCCCGACAATTGGGTTGTAGTTCCACATGCTTTTGAGTCTGTCGTTGACGATGCCACCTACAGCGCAGCCCAGCAAACTCTTGCTGGTCGCACAACTCACAAGCCTAATAGCCAACTCCTCGATGAACTACGATCCATTCTCAGCACGCATGGCAGGCTGACTGCCCAACTGATTCGGAGTACACAAGGAGCAACTCCCCCAAGATCCTATAGGCAACGTTTCGGCGGTCTCTGCATGGCCTACGAACTCATCGGCTACCGAACGCCAATCTTGCGAAACATTGAGAAACGGCATCACGTCTATCAAGCGCGCGTTCGCCTCATGAAGGAATTGGAAGAGCTTTTCGCCGGAAAAATCTCGATCGAAGGAAGAAAAGGTCCTTCTCATAAATGGCTACGGCTCAAACGTACGAGGATCGCAGTGAGGGTCTGCTCCAGCTTCAAGACACTCTTGGGAGGATTGCGTTGGAGGATTCGGTCCGACCCAGCCGACACTCGCGTAATCGTTCTCCTCGGCCTCATGAATCCTGGAAATGATGCCATTGGCGAACTTGTTTTACTGCCACCCATGAGCCTCCCGCGAACAATCGACGTATCTGCAAATTCGACCCTGCTCAAAATCGGGAGACCTATCCCCAACCTCCACGCTTTTTTTGAGGTTGTGAGTGAGATGAAGCGTGGACGACAGAAAATGACCAAATTCACTGTAAAATGCCTAAGAGCCACAATTCCAGCTCATCATAATTAGATGAGCCTGGACGCGGAGATTTTGTTGCTGTGTTCTAGCGCTAGCGAGCGCACCCTAACGACTACCGTCAAAAGATCAGCCATCTGGTGAAGTGGTACGCCTGAGTTCAGCCATTTACTATCCTCGCCAACATACATCGTAATTTTGCGTGTAGGCATTCTGCGAAAAACACGTACTTTCCGGATGAAAGAGTTGGTTTCATTCAATAAGGCGAGAACTGTGATCCTCTTGCGTTCGTTTTTCGGTGGCTCAATGATCCACCGCCAACCATTCTTTACAGTTGGATAACATCTCGCGAGGACAACTGAAACTAGAAGGCCGGTGCGCCGACGTTTCAATAGTGCTCGGAAGACTCGATTCCTGCGGAATTCTCGGAACTCGCCAGAGGAGTGCTCTACGAGCCCCTTCATTAGTTCGCTCCGTATCAGCATCTTCCGTTGCCGTGACGTGGCGGCTTCGTTAGCAAGATCCGGTCGCAAATAGCCGAGCCGCTTGTACGCATTGAGAAGACCGCCTATCCGCTTGTAGTACGTGGTCAGACCAGGGCAGCTCCGAGAATCTTGGATGATCTCACTACTGAGTTTTCCTTCTGACCTCAGCAGGGCCCGTAGCCGCTCAACCATGTCCTCGTCTGAAAGATGACATGTAAAGTTGAGGAAAGCAGCTTGGGCCTTGTTGAAAAGATCTTCATCAATGATTGCCTCGAACGCATTCGGGCAGATTATCCAGTTTTGCTGCGGCATTCGTATTGCTCGACCACCAAGGTAGGCGGTTGTGCGCCCCCACACTAGACTGCCGATGTAGTTGGGGTGTTTCAGGAGGTTGGTCACGGTATTCGGACCCCATCGGCCTCCGGCCACGAAGGGTACTCCATCATTGTTCAGCTGCATAGCGATCGACCTAAGACTTCGATGTTCCTCAACAAATTCGTGGAATATCCGGCGGACGATAGCGATCTCCTCCTGGGGGCCAGGGACCAGGATCACGCGCTCGTTCGCGATGCATTTGCGTTGTCCGTCCAAAAGCAATTGTCTCGATCTTCCCTCTGCGTCGACCAACATTCTGCGAAAACCATAAGGAGGAGGGCCACCCAGTTTAAATCCTTTCCTCGCAAGACGACCAAGCCCGGCCCGGACCTTGGCAGAAAGTTCCCGGCTGTACTCTCCTGCCATCGTCCGTTTCAGGGTCTTCATGATCAATCCCGGCATACTGTTATCGTTCTCAAATGTCTCGGCGCAGTAGTGCACCGGAACTCCCGCAGACTTGCATAGGTACTCATAATGGGCCGACTCGTCTGCGTCCTGAAACCGACCCCAACGGCTCACGTCGTAGACCAGGATGGCCCGAAAGACTCCGTTGCCTTCGACCACATCCTTCAATAATTGCTTTAGTCCGGCCCGATTTTTGAGGCGCAATCCGCTCTTGGCGGCGTCGGTATAGGTCTTTACAACGTAGAAGCCGCGCTGCTGCGCATATTGGGCAATCGCATCCGCTTGATTTTCTAGAGAGTACTGCTGGTAATCGGTAGACGCTCGGAGATACTCCGCGGCAGCTCTGGGCGAGTCAGTAGTCATGGTTCCCTCCTATGTGGATACATCGGGTGGTTTTCGGAAAACTTTAAGACAAATCGGAAAAATCAGGAAAATGCAGAACGTTAACAACCAGTTTTGGTCATATCGAGATGAAAACGGGGTGGTTGCCGCAGCCTAGAAGGTTCCGCGAATGGCGGCTATTGAATATCCGCAAACTCCCCACCAAGATGGCTGGCAAAGCGCCTGACGGGAAAGGAATCCCAGCGCCAAGGAACACGATCCTGCAACCTGAGCGAATTGGTGACAGAGATCAATACCCTCTAGATATCATCGAAGTGCAACTTGCGAGATGCGAAGGCCAAGACCCTCCTGTAGCGAACTGACAGATACCCAAGTTTTGTACGAAAAACTTCGGGAGATTCTGGACACGCTCAGGAAAAGCTCTCTTTCATGAATATCTGATGACTTTTCGCAGCCGGCAATCCAAACCAGGACTTTGCAGCGTATTCAAGTTCGTAGACAGATCCGATCTTGACCGCTGCGGCGTGGCGCCGCGACTCAGCGGTCGAGTTGACCATGGGCGATGTCTACTAATTTCACGTTCAAGAGGAAGCCAATGAAACGACACACCCTCGCGGTGGCCTTCGCCATGGCGCTGCTCATGCTGATTCCAGCCAGCATGCTCGCATCCAGCCACCGTGAAGCCCCCATTGCCGCACTCGATCACAGTGCAGACGTAACCGACTGGTACGCCTTCGTCAGCTACGACCACCCTGACCGCGTCACGATGATTCTCAACGTCGACGGATTCCTTGAACCCTCGAACGGCCCCAACTATTTTCCTTTCGATCCCAACGTTCGTTACGTGATGAACGTTGACAACGATCACGATGGAAAAACCGACATCAGCTTCGTATTCCGCTTCAATACGCAGATTCGCCAACCGGGGGTATTCACCGGCTTCGTGGGAGGCATCGGCGGATTTCCGCAGATCACCTCTCTGGACGGCGCCGGCTCGGAAGGCCTGAGTCTCCGGCAAACGTACACCGTAACGATGATCAAGAACGGTGAGGCCACGGACCTGACCGATGGTCGCACGCTCTTCGCCGTTCCTTCCAACGTCGGCCCACTGACTATGCCCAACTATCAGAAGTTGTTTAACCAGGGCGTCTATGAACTCGAAGATGGCATCCGGGTATTTGCCGGAACCGTCGACGATCCTTTCTATATCGACCTGGGGGCTGCTTTCGATTCTTTCAACTTCCGCATGGGCGTGGGTGGAATCCTGAACCCTGCCGTAGATGCGGACGACACTCACAACTACGCTCCCGACGCGGTGGCCGGTTTTAACGTCAACTCAATCGTTCTGGAAGTGCCGATCACCATGCTGACCGTGGATGGCAAGCTCCATGGAGCAGGCGAGAAGCAAGCGGTCATCGGCACCTATGGAGAGACCGACCGGCAACGCATTACCGTGCGCCGTCTCAATGGGCAAGTGAACGGGGCCGGCTCATGGCGTCAAGTCAATCGCGAAGGCAATTCCCTAATCAACGAGCTAATCATCGGAACCGGCTCTAAAGACCTGTTCAGCGTCTCCGATCCCAAGGACGATGGCCAGTTCGCCAGCTACTTCCTGGATCCAGTCTTGGCGCATCTCTATTCCTCGATCCTCCACATTCCGGTTCCGCCGGCACCGCGTACCGACTTGCTTCCGCTCGTTCAGTACATGGCTCCGATCTGTCCCGGATGCGGTCCCAAAGATGCTGGCCCGGTCGCTGACCTGCTCCGGCTAAACACGGGTATTCCACCAACTCCGGTGGGGAGCCAGAAGCGTCTCGGCTTCCTCGCGGGCGACTTGGCCGGATTCCCGCAGGGGCGGCGGCCCATCGACGATGTAGTTGACATCGCGTCTCGTGCAGTCGTCGGAATCCTCGCCGACCCGAAAAAGTACGGCGCGGCAGTCGGCGACGGCGTCAACACCAACGAAGGTGGGTATGGAACGACGTTCCCTTACGTCCTTCCTGCTCACAGCGGCCGTGACAGCCACCACACAGGCCCCGGACAGAAGGGCTGCAGTGGTCAACCCACCGGTATCTGTCCCGTGAAGTAACTCATGGCTCGTGGCCGTCAGCTTAGGCGGGCGGCCATTTACTTTTCTTTCAAGAATGAGGAATCGTATGAAGACACTTGCCGTTCTGGTTCTAGCACTGACGACTGCAACCTTATCGCAGACTGCAGCTTCTTCCGCGCAAACCAAGCCTTCTCCTGCCGAGCAAAGCATGGCTCGCGCCACCCAGTTGATCGCAAAGAATCCGAAGAATTTCGAAGCTTACAACGCCCTTGCCCTGGCGCTTTCCCGACGTGCACGCGAGACCTCGGACGTGAAGTTTTATGCCGAAGCGGAAGACACATTGAAGAAGTCGTTCGAGATTTCTCCCGACAACTTCGATGGAGAAAGAATTCAGGTTTGGTTGCTGTTGGGGAAACACGAGTTCGCGGCGGCTCGCGAAGCAGCTCTCAAGCTCAGCAAGAGGATGCCGGATGATGTCATGATCCATGGCTTCCTCGCTGACGCCAATGCTGAATTGGGGAACTACGACGAAGCAGAAAAGGCAACCCAGCTCATGCTCGACCTGCGTCCCGGAAACCTCCCCGGAATCACGCGGGCCGCCTACTTGCGCGAGATCTTCGGAGATGTGGACGGCGCGCTAGAACTGATGAACATGGCGCTGCAATCAACGGCGCCAAGCGAGCTTGAAGATGCCGCATGGATTCTGACACAAATGGCGCACCTTCAGCTGTCCGTGGGAAAAACAGCCGACGCCGAGAAGAACCTCCAGCACGCCTTGGTACTCTTCCCCGGCTATCACTATGCTTTGGGCAATCTCGCCAAAGTCAGGATTCAGCAGAAGCGTTATGATGATGCGGTTCAGTTGCTGCAACAGCGTTATCAGGCAGCGCTACACGCCGAAAATCTGTACGACCTTGCGGAAGCGTTGCGGCTTGCTGGCCGTAGCGAAGAAGCAAAA
>Ga0210403_10002535_pt1 | contig 16439 bp, 10 predicted proteins | sample IncBWC19MmetaG_FD_150863 | JGI IMG/M metagenome (GOLD analysis project Ga0210403, IMG submission 150863) | Forest soil microbial communities from Barre Woods Harvard Forest LTER site, Petersham, Massachusetts, United States - Inc-BW-C-19-M | ecosystem: Environmental > Terrestrial > Soil >... | reverse complement strand
GCGTTGGGAAAAACGGGTATCGCTTCCCCGTTCACGATGCGCGTGTTCCAGCCGCAGTGATCGAAGTGGAGATGCGTGTTGATGACGATATCGATCTTTTCGGGAGGAACGCCGTGGGTCACGAGCTTTTCGGGCAGGCGGGGCTCGCTCTCAAAGGCGTAAATATCGGTGCGCTTCGCGTCCCATTTGTCGCCGGCGCCCGTCTCGATGAGGATCCACTTCCCCGCCGCGCGGATGAGCAAGGAATTCATGGCCATCAGGATCCGGTTGCGGGCATCGGCGGGTGAAACCTTCTCCCACATGGGCTTGGGGATTACGCCGAACATGGCGCCGCCGTCGAGGCGAAACGTGCCGTCGGTGATGAGCCAGAATTCGAGGTCGCCGAGTTTCATGCGGTTTTCCTCACGGCATCCGCGCGAGAAAGGAGTTCGCGTACTGCGGCGTACGGATCCTTGTTCCGGGCCGCTACTTCGCGAGCCAGGCGATCGAGGGCGGCTTCGCCGTCGGCCCCGGAAAGCACGCTCTTCAAGACCGCTTCTTCAGCAAGAGCGAGAAGCCGCGACCTCCAGTGCCCGATTTTCCGCTCCTGGCGTTCCGCGCTATTGGCCGCACGGTTCTGGTACTGGGCGATGGCCGAGGCAAGTTCTTCCACGCCTTTACTTTCCGTCGCCATAGTCCGCACGATCGCCGGTTTCCGGCCATCTTGCGCGGGAGCGAATTGCAACATTGCCTCCAGCTCCATTTCCAGGCGGTCGACCCCCTCGCGATCCGATTTGTTCAGGACAAAAATATCGGCGATCTCCATCAGGCCGGCCTTCATGTTTTGCACATCGTCGCCCATTCCGGGAACGAGAAGAACCAATGTGCAGTCGGCAAGCCGCACGATGTCGACTTCATCCTGGCCCACACCGACAGTTTCGATGAAGATGAATTGCTTGCCGGCGGCGTCGAGGACCAGGGCGACGTCACCCGTCGTGCGCGCCAGGCCGCCGAGAAAACCGCGCGTGGCCATCGAGCGGATAAAAATTCCTGGGTCGCTCGCGTGGCCTTGCATACGGATGCGGTCGCCGAGAATCGCGCCGCCCGTGTAGGGGCTCGTCGGGTCGACGGCGATGATCCCGACTCGATTTCCCTGCGCGCGATAGTGCGACGCGAGGCGGTCCACGAGCGTGCTCTTCCCGGTTCCCGGAGCGCCCGTCACGCCAATCACAAACGCTTGCCCGGTTTCGGGGAATATTTGCCGCAGGAGATCTTCGGCTTCCGGCGTGTTGTCTTCAATCGCGGTGATCGCGCGGGAGACGGCGCGGATGTCTCCGGCGCGGATTTGCTCGGCCCAGTTGGAAACGTCGGCGGACATGCGAGAGAGAAATGAAACCACAGATGAACACGGATGAACACTGATTTCGTAATGGGCGTGACGGCGACGGTCGTGACTTCTGCAGGGCGCGGCAGGTTTCGTTTCCTTGTTTCATTCTGAGCGAAGCGAAGAATCTCTCTGTTCTGGCGTAAATCCAAGAGAGATTCTTCGCTTCGCTCAGAATGACAAAATCCGCGTGGGTGGCTTGAGAGAGGTTGGGAATTCGTCTAGGTTTTGCCCAGGATTTCGCGGGCGATCACGAGGCGCTGAATTTCACTGGTGCCTTCGCCGATGGTGCAGAGTTTGGAGTCGCGGTAATACTTTTCGGCGGGATAATCCTTTACGAAACCGTAACCGCCGAAGATTTGGAGTGCTTCGTTGGCCACGCGGACGCCGACTTCGCTCGCGTACAACTTTGCCATGCTGGATTCCTTTGTGAAGCGGGGGCCTTTTTGATCCGCGAGCCAGGCTGCGCGGTAGACGAGCCAGCGGGCGGCGTCGATCTCCGTGATCATGTCGGCGAGCTTGAACTGAATGGCCTGAAACTCGCTGATCGCCTTTCCGAACTGCTTTCGCTGCTTCGCATAGGCCGCGGCCGCTTCGTAGGCGCCCTGCGCCATACCCAGCGCCAGCGCGGCGATCGAGATGCGCCCGCCGTCCAGCACTTGCAGCGTGTTGACGAAGCCCTGGCCTTCCTTACCGAGAAGACTCGCCTCCGGGACGGCGCAATCGCTGAAGATCACTTCGGAGGTGTCGCTGGCGCGCATGCCCAGCTTGTTTTCTTTCTTACCAGCGCGAAACCCCGGGTTGCCCTTCTCCACGACGAACGCGGAGATTCCCTTCGTGCCCTTGGGTTTGTCGGTGACCGCCATGGCCACGCAAACGTCGGCGTAGTGGGCGTTGGTGATGAAGGTTTTTGAGCCGTTGAGGACCCACCCACCGTTCTTGCGCGCGGCGGTGGTGCGCGTGCCTCCCGCGTCGGAGCCGGCTTGCGGCTCGGTCAGGGACCAGCAGCCAAGCTTCTTGCCCTGGGCGAGAGGCGTGACGTATTTCTGCCGTTGCTCCGGCGTGCCGAATTTGTAGATGTGATTCGTGCAGAGAGAATTGTGCGCCGCGACAATCAGCCCGATCGAGCCGTCCACTCGCGCGAGTTCCTCGATCACCGACGCGTATTCGATGTAGCCGAGGCCGGCGCCGCCCAAGTCCTCGGGGAAAATCACGCCCATCAGGCCCATTTCCCCGAGCTTGGGAATCAGGTCGCAGGGAAATTGAGAGGCCTCGTCCCACTCCATGGAACGCGGGCGAATCTCCGATTCGGCGAATTCGCGAACAGTGCGGCGGAGTTGCTGCTGCTCGTCGGTGAAGGAGAAGTCCACGGCGCCTCGGAGACGTGAAGCGGCTGAGAGTACTCACTTATTTTATACCACAGGCGCGGCGAGGGGCTTTTGGTAATGGGTGGACCGTTGCGAAGACGTAAGTAGTGCGGGATTCTCGCCAACGTGCTTTCGCGTGCTGTAGCCCGCCTCTTTAGGGGCGGGAATCCTCAGTTGAAAACATCGGGTTAGGTACACGATCCCCCGCGTCTAAAGACGCGGGCGACAGCCGCGTGAGGGCTCCGTGCTACTTACTCCCAGCCCACGTGGTGCGCCGCGTTCTGCTCGTCCAGCCACTTTTTCAGCGGAGCGAAGTAGTCGAGGATGGCGGTGGCATCCATCTGGCGCTGGCCGGTGAGGGCTTCGAGGGCGTCTGGCCAGGGGCGGCTTTGGCCCATCGACCACATCTTCGCGAATTTCGCTCCCGCGGCTTTATTCCCGTAGATCGAACAGCGATGCAGCGGACCCGTGTATCCCGCTTCCTTGCACAGCGCGCGATGAAATTGGAACTGCAAAATATAGGAGAGGAAATAACGCGTATACGGAACATTTCCAGCTACGTGGTATTTTGCGCCGGGATCGAAATCGGCTTCGCTCCGAGCCACCGGGGGCGCAATGCCCTGATATTTGCGGCGAAGCTCCCACCACGTCTTGTTGTAATCCTCCGGCTTGATCTGGCCGGAGAAAACTTTCCAGCGCCACTGGTCGATCAGCAGGCCAAACGGCAGGAAGGCTACCTTATCAAGAGCGCGGTCGAGGAGCAGGCCGATATCCGCGGAGGCCGGCGGCACGGAATCGATCAAGCCGATCTGCTTCAGGTATTCGGGCGTCACCGAGAGCGCGATGGTGTCACCGATGGCCTCATGAAATCCGTCATTCGCGCCATTTTGAAAGAGCGGCGGCAGGTTGTCGTAGGCGCGCTGGTAGAAGTTGTGGCCGAGTTCGTGGTGGACGGTGGTGAAATCCTCCGCGTTCGGCTCGATGCAAACCTTGATCCTCAAATCATCCTTGTAGTCGATGCTCCACGCGCTGGCATGGCAGACGACGTCGCGGTCGCGCGGTTTAGTGAAGAGCGAGCGCTCCCAAAACGTCGAGGGCAGCGGCTCGAATCCCAGCGATTTGAAAAATCCCTCGGCGTAGTGCACCATGCCGCGGGCGTCGACGTTTTTCGCGCGCAGGGCCGCGCCCACGTCGGGCCCGGAGCCGGCGGCCGACGGCGCGACCAGCGGATAGATGTTGTTCCACGTTTGCGACCACATATTGCCGAGCAAATGCGCCGGGATCGGTTGATCCTCGGGCACCATGTCTTTGCCGTATTTTTCCGCCAACTTCCAGCGAACGTAGGCGTGGAGAGAAACGTAGAGCGGACGGACCTGCGTCCACAGCCGGTCGAGTTCCTTGGCGAAATCGTCGGGCGGCATGTCGTAGCCCGAGCGCCACATCGCGCCCACATCCGCAAAGCCCATCTCCCGCGCGCCCTGATTGGACAACTCCACCATTCGTGTGTAGCGCTTCTTCATCGGTGGAGCGATGGCGTGCCAGCCTTCCCACGCGGCCAGAAGTTCCTTGGGATCGCGACTGCTGGCCAGAATTTTCTCGATGTCCGGCAACTGCTTGCAGTTTTCTTTCTTATCGTCCGGGCACCATGTTCCCTTCCCGTAGTCGGCATCGAGCGAGGCGTCAATCTGGGCCAACTCGGCTTGCGCGGCGGGATCTCGCGGCGCGGGAATATCCACGGACAATTTCAGGAGCTTGAACTTTCGCGCCACGTCCGGCGGAAGCTGCAGACCTTCGTAGCGCTTCGCTTCCCCAGCGAGCTGTGCCGTGGCTGCCTTGACGGCCTGATCGGCATCGGCGGAGATGGATTCCGTGTCCTCGGTGATGAAGTTTTCGGCCACCCAGGACGCGCGGCCGCTCTTGATCCACAGGTCGAGGAGGCGAGCTTCGGCTTGGGTAATGAATTTCTCGGCTTCGGCGACCGTGGGAGCGGGGCCGGAGGCTGCGCTCACGGGAGAAGCTTTCGCCTTGGAAGCCGTCCCTTGTCCCATTGCGGGAGATGCGATGGCTAGAGCTACCGCGAAAAATATTCCAAGCGCTATCGCGTCCGAGAGCCGGTGTAAATTCATATGCGTCACCTCTCTGACTCATTCCAAAAGATGTACGAAGACTTCGTTCGAAACCGTGAGCCGGCTCGGCGATAGCCTGAGGCGCGGGCCGTCCCATTCGACGAGGCCTTGCGCGACAAGCTCCTCGACGCGCGGGCCAAGCCGCGCGCCGTACTTTGCTTCGATGCCGCGCAGGTCGATGCCGACGAGTTGCCGCAGGCCGAGGAACAGTTCTTCTTCGAGTGCCTGATCCGTCGTTACGGCCTCCAGCTGCTCAACCGGGAAATGTCCGCTCAGGATGGAATTCGCGTAGGCGGCAGGGTCGTGCGCGTTGGCCCATCGCTGTGAACCGTTGAAGGAATGCGCGCCCGCGCCAAAGCCGAAATAGGGCTGGCGCCGCCAGTACTTGAGATTGTGGCGTGATTCAAAGCCGGGCAGCGCCCAATTTGAAATTTCGTAGTGGACGTATCCCGCCTTGGCCAGCTCGCTGCAGGCGTGCTCGTAGAAATCCGCCATGGCGTCGTCGCTCGGCAGCATCTTTGCCGAATAGCGCGCGCCGCCCTGCAACACTTCGAGGCCCAGGCGGCTTCCTTCGTCAATTTCCATCAAGTAGACGGAAACGTGCTCGGGCCGCAGGCGCAGCAATTCCTCCACCGAGTCGGCCCAGCTCTGCCCGGTCTGATACGGAAGCCCGGCAATCAGATCGAAGCTGAGGTTACAGAATCCCGCGGCGCGGAGAATTTCGGAGGCGTGAAACACGTCGGCGCGGCGATGCATGCGGCCGGCGGCGCGCAGTTCCGCGTCGTTGAACGACTGGACGCCCATGCTGATGCGATTGAAGCCGGCGCTGCGCCATACGGCAGCCTTCTCGGCTGCGATGGTCTCCGGATCGGCCTCGAGCGTGACTTCCTCGAATTGGGTTTGGAAGGACGAGCGAATTGCCTCGATAACTTGAGCGAGCCCCCCGGGTTCGAGGAGGCTCGGCGTTCCGCCGCCGAAATAGACCGTGTCGACCACACCTTCCGGAATGCCTGCAATCGCATTCTCGCTCATCAGCCGCGGAGATTCGGCGATCTCGCGACAGAGCGCGGTGACGTACGGTGCGTACAGTTCCTGTGAAAACACACCCGTGTGGAAGTTGCAGTAGGTGCACTTCGTCTGGCAGAACGGGACCTGCACGTATGCGCCAAGCCGCGTCATCAACCGTAGAATTTAGCACAGTAGCCCGCGGCCCTGGGTCACAAGGCGGCCGATACCCGGTCAACGGTTTGGTGCTACAGGAGTTCTAGGCGAGCGCTGATACCGACGAAACGCCGTAGAAGGAAAACCACGGCTTGGCGGCGGCGAGGCGGCTGTTCACGTTGTTGATGTTCTTCACGCCCTGGTCGTTCAGCCAGTCTTCGAGCGCCTTCGGGCCGTACTTTCCGTACACCGGGATCGCGTCTTTCCACGTGGCGCGGCCGCACAGAACGCCGGAGAAATTCACCCCGCTTTCCGATGCGAGATCGAGTGTCTCCGTGAATGTCTCGTTGCTCACGCCGGCCGAAAGATAGATGAACGGCTTCTTTGCGGCTGCGGCGGCTTTTCGGAAATGGTCCTTGGCTTCGTCCCGCGTGTACACCGATTCACCTTTGCAGGCCTGCGCGCCCTTCACAAACGCCATGGTCACGGGGACTTCGACTTTCAGCACGTCGACACCGTATTGGGGCTCGCTGAACTCTTCCATGCTGCGGATGACGCACTCGGGCTTTTTCCTGGCGAAAACGGGGCCTTTTTCGTCGACGCCCTCTTCGTATCCCACAAGCTCGAGGAAAAACGGGACATCGGCGGCGACGCACTCTCCGCCGATGCGCTCGACCCAGGCTTGCTTCGTGTCGTTGACTTCCTGCGGATCAAACGGCGTGTAGTACAAAAGAATTTTGATGCAATCGGCGCCGTCGGCAACGAGGCGATGGACGGAATAGTGATCGAGCAGATCGGGCAATCGGCCGGGGCGGGTGTTGTCGTAGCCGCTGTTTTCGTAGGCGAGCAGCAGGCCCGCGTTCTTCGCTCGCTGCCTGGCCGCCGGCAAGCCGTACTCGGGATCGAGCAGGATGGCGCTCGCGTGCGGCGTGAGGACGCGGCTGACAACGACCTTGAATTCTTCCATCATTTCCTGCGTGACGGCTTTTTTGTCGATGCCTTTGTCCTTGGCGATCGCGCTTCGCAGCGAGCCGCGCTGATCCATGGCCGCCGCGGCGATCACGCCTCTTGAATCCGAAACTTTCTCCAGTCCCTTGCGCTTCCCTTCGCTCAGTTTCATTTCGACTTCCTCCGGTGATGCGCTCGCTCAAGAATTGCTGCGAACTAAGAATGAATAGGTGCCAGCTTACTCCATGCGCCTCGCGCGCGCCCCATTCTAGATCAGGTTGCGGCGAAAAACACATGGGGGGATGTTGCAGTGTCCGGTTTTTGTAGCGCCCGCCTGAAAAGAAAGGCGGGCGCTACAACGCTATCGTGCGGCGGGCGGGAGGAAGAGCAGGCAATGTTCGCCACTCGTCCTGACGTGGCGATCGAGTTCGTCGAGAAGCTCCGGCCCTTCGGATGCCAGAAACGTGAGCAGGCCGAAGGATCGTTCTTGCAGCACATTTTCGGGGAACAGCGCGCCGGCAATCTCATTTTCATGCGTGTTCAGGACGCCCGTGCGGAAACCTTCGGCGCGGCCCGCTTTGGCGCGGAGGCCGGAAAATTGATACAGCATTTTTTCGAATGCTGTTTCAAGCGCGCCCACGAGGGTCTGATCGAGCTTCGCGAGCGATTCGCGCAGGCCGTCGACGGCGGATTTGATCGCTCGCTCGCCTTCGTCAAAGCGCGCGGAAAGCTCTTGCGGCAGCGCCTCGGCCTCAAGACGCGCGCGCAGCTTGTGACGACCCTGAAGAACCTCGCGCGCGTCGAGATTGTATTTCTTCAGCAGGTTTGCGACGTGCTGCGGGACGATGGTGAATCCGGCGCGCGGCAGGATCGCTGGTGCGCGGCCGAGAAGTCTTTTGTACAGCAAGGATGTTTGCGCGTGGTAGGCCGCTTCGGCGGCGCCGGCGATATAGGCTACGGTCGGCAGCAACGTGTCCTGAACCACGGGACGAAGTAGCGCGCTCGGGCTGAAATCTTCGGGATGCTCCTCCAACGCTCGCAGGGTTTCATCGAGCGATTCGGTTCGATCTCCCGCGGCGAGGCCTCCGTTCGCAGGGCGGATGGCGAGCCGCCGCCCATCGACAATGCGGAAGACCAGCGTGCTTTGCTCGGTGACTTTTACCTGCGCGTGGAAGCCGGCTTTTTCGAGGGCTTCGGACCGAGCGACCAGATCGGCGGCGAGCGCGGCGTGCTCCTTTACCGCGCGGCGCATGACCGGCAGCGACAATCGATGCAGCACGGGCGACATCGGATCGAGGAAGATCAGGCCGCGGCCCGCAAAGATGCGCGTCATCAACTTGTCGAACGCCGAGCCAAATGTTTCTTCGGGCGCGTAGCATTCCTCGATCCACTGGCCAACTTTCTCGGCGCAGGGCCCGGCGAGCAGCGCGGCAATTTGTTTCGAGATTTCGCGGACCGCTTCGCCCATGCGGATATCGCCGACGCGCCGGTCGTCGGGGCCGGAAACGGACAGGTCGAAGCGCTCGAAGCCGCCGCGCTTCGGGACGAAACAGTGATTCACTTCGGCGAGGTCGTGATCTTCGGTAGCGAGCCAGAAAATGGGGACGGCATTTACGCCGCGCTCGGTCAGGTCGTGCGCCACGTGAACGGCCGTCAGCGCTTTGTAAATGCCGTACGCCGGGCCGCCGAATAGGCCCACCTGCTGGCCCGTTACGACAGCAACAGCGCCCTCGCGCAGCCGGTCCAGATTGCGAGCGCTGGACTCGTCGCCGCCGAATGCTCGATTCTGATCCGCGAGCACATCCATGACGGCGCGGCGGACGGGATCGTCCACGCGAACGTCGCGAACGGACTCATCGATTCCTCCGGCATTCGGGGGGTGAATGTAAAAATCGGCGACGCGGGGAAAATCGGAAAGATAAGTGGAATAGAGGCGCGTGGTTCCTGGCAGATCGGCTGGCGAGATCCAACTACAGTCCATCAGGAGTTCATCCTTGCGAATCGTATTAGCACAGCAATCCGGCTCGGCACGACGGCTAACGGCATTGGATGACTCGGTGTTCGTTCGGATTCAGGCAGAAGCGCTTGCCCTTGCTGAAAGCCGCTGAATGCCATTAAAGCCACTATTTTGTCATTCCGAGCGCAGCGAGGAATCTCTCTGGGGTTTGGGCGCAAAAGAAAAGAGAGATTCTTCGCTGCGCTCAGAATGACAAAAAAAAACTGACGTGGCCGCCGCACTTTTCCCGCTAAGCCCATCCGCAGGGCTCAATCACCTTTGGATGGCAGCGGCGCGGCCGCCTTCTTTGAGTGCAGCGACTGCAGCGGCGTAACCTCGATGGTTTGCTCGACGAGGGCGCGGATCCCGCGCGCCGCCGCGTTTGCGGCGGACAGCGTCGTGATGCACGGAATATTGTGGCGAATCGCAGCGCGGCGAATGGATTTTTCGTCGTAGAACGATTCGCGGCCGAGCGGCGTGTTCAGGATCATGTCCACTTTGCCCGTCTTCACAAGGTCCACGATGTTGGGGCGTCCTTCGTTCACTTTGTAAACGGGTTCGGCGGGTACGCCGGCAGCCTCGAGCGCCGCGGCCGTGCCGCGCGTGGCGATCAGCCGGAATCCCAGTGCGTGCAATTCCTTCGCGAGGGGCGCGCAGTGGCGCTTATCGTGATCGCTCACGCTCAGGAAGATCGAACCCTTGCGCGGCAGGCGCTGACCGGCGGCGAGCTGCGCCTTCGCGAAAGCCTGGCCGTAGCTCTTGGCGATGCCCATCACTTCGCCGGTCGATTTCATTTCGGGGCCGAGGATTGTATCGACGCCGCGGAATTTATTAAACGGGAAGACGGGAGATTTCACGGAGTAATAATCGCGTACGGTGATTTCCGCCACACCGTCCGTCACGACGGCGGGAAGATTCATATGGCGCAGCTTGCGGCCCGCCATCAATCGCGCCGCGACCTTAGCCAGCGGCACGCCGGTGGCCTTGCTGACAAAGGGGACTGTGCGGGACGCACGCGGATTGACTTCGAGCACGTACACCGTGTCGCGCTGGATCGCGTACTGCACGTTCATCAGGCCGACGACTTGCAGCGCCTTGGCGAGGCGCTTGGTGTAGTCGCGAATCTTTGCAAGCACCGCGGGCGACAGCGTCACCGGCGGGAGGACACAGGAGGAATCGCCCGAATGCACGCCCGCCTCCTCGATGTGCTCCATCACGCCGCCGATGATCACGTCGTCGCCGTCGGCGAGGGCGTCCACATCCACTTCGATCGCCTCCTCGAGGAATTGGTCGATCAGCACCGGACGGGCTGGGCCCATCAGGGCGGCCTGCGCCACATATTCCTGCACCGTATTCAAATCGTAGGCGATCACCATCGCCCGGCCGCCGAGCACGTAGCTCGGGCGCACGAGAACCGGAAAACCGATTTCGCCGGCCACGCGTGCGGCTTCCTCTGGCACGAGCGCCGTCCCGTTTTTCGGCTGAGGAATTTTTAGCTCGTCGAGCAGGCGGCCGAATCTCCGGCGGTCTTCCGCGAGGTCGATCGATTCGGGCGCGGTGCCGATGATGGGCACGCCGTTGCGCTTCAGCTCGAGCGCGAGGTTCAGCGGCGTCTGCCCGCCGAATTGCACGATCACGCCCTGCGGCTTCTCGCGCTCGACAACGGAGAGAACATCCTCGAGCGTGAGCGGCTCGAAGTAGAGGCGGTCGGAAGTGTCATAGTCGGTGGAAACCGTCTCCGGATTGCAGTTGATCATGATGGTTTCGTAGCCGTCTTCACGCAGCGCGAACGACGCGTGGCAGCAGCAGTAATCGAATTCGATTCCCTGCCCGATGCGGTTCGGCCCGCTGCCGAGGATCGCGATTTTGGGGCGATCGGTCGGCTCGGATTCGTCTTCATCCTCGTAGGTCGAGTACATGTAGGGAGTGAAGGACTCGAACTCCGCAGCGCAGGTATCGACGCGCTTGAAGACAGGAGAAACGTGCGCCTTGGCGCGCCGATGGCGCACGGCCGCGGGCGTGGTCTTCCACATTTGCGCGAGCAGTTCGTCACTCGTGCCGTTACGCTTGCCTTCACGAAGCAGTTCCTCGGACACGGTCTCCACCGTCACAGTCGCCAGCCGGCGGTTGACCGCAATGATTTCCTGCAACTGCCCGATGAACCACGGATCGATTTTTGTCAGCTCGACGGCTTCCTTGGCCGAGATGCCGCGTTCCAGCGCGACAAGCAGCCAATGAATGCGGTCGGGACGCGGCGTCGCGATTTTTTCGCGCAGGAGAGATACGGGCGTATCCGCCGGGGCGCGCCACGGCGAACTCGGCTCGAGCGAGCGAATTCCCTTTTGCAGGGCTTCCTTGAACGTGCGCCCGATCGCCATGACCTCGCCAACGGACTTCATCTGCGTGCCCAGCGTCGAATCCGCACCGGGAAATTTCTCGAACTGCCATTTCGGAATTTTCGCGACGACGTAGTCGATGGTGGGCTCGAAGCACGACGGCGTGCGCTTCGTGATGTCGTTCGGAATTTCGTCGAGCGACAATCCCACCGCCAGCAGCGCCGCGATTTTCGCAATGGGGAATCCGGTTGCCTTCGAGGCCAGGGCGGAGCTGCGCGAGACGCGCGGATTCATCTCAATTACGATCATCCGGCCCGTGGCGGGATCGATGGCGAACTGGATGTTCGATCCGCCGGTCTCGACGCCGACTTCGCGAATGATCGCGGCGGCCGCGTCCCTCATCCGCTGGTATTCCTTGTCGGTGAGTGTCTGCGCGGGCGCCACGGTGATCGAGTCGCCCGTGTGCACGCCCATCGGATCAAAATTTTCGATCGAGCAGATGACCACGAAGTTGTCGCGGTAATCGCGCATCACTTCGAGTTCGTATTCCTTCCAGCCGAGCACGGATTCCTCGACGAGCGACTCGTGCACCGGGCTGGCGTCGAGCGCCTGGGCGATGCCTTCGGCGAATTCCTCGCGGTTGTAGGCGATCGATCCGCCCGTCCCGCCGAGCGTGAACGAAGGCCGGATCACGACCGGATAGCCGAGCTGGTCGGCCAGCTTAAGGCCGTCCTGTACGTTGTTCACGAGAGCTGATGCTGGAACGTCAAGGCCAACCTTGCGAATTGCGTCCTTGAACCAGAGGCGATCCTCGGCGACTTTGATCGCGCGGAGCGACGCACCGATCAGTTCCACGCCGTACTTTTCGAGGATGCCGCCCTCGGCAAGTTCCACCGCCAGATTTAGCCCCGTCTGGCCGCCGACCGTAGGAAGCAAGGCCTGCGGCCTTTCCGCGGCGATAATTTTTTCGAGGTATTCCTTCGTGAGCGGCTCGATGTAGGTGCGGTCGGCGATTTCGGGATCGGTCATGATTGTCGCCGGATTCGAATTCACGAGGACAACTTCGTATCCTTCGCTGCGCAGCGCCTTGCACGCTTGCGTGCCCGAATAATCGAACTCGCAGGCCTGTCCGATCACGATCGGCCCGGAGCCGATGATCATGACTTTCTTGATGTCGGTGCGCTTGGGCATCGGTGTTACGCCTTCGCCTGTCCGCGGCGCAGAGCGCCCGATAGTTTCCAGTTCTTCATCGTGTCCGTGAATTGGGTGAAGAGGTAGTGCGAATCGTGTGGGCCGGGAGACGCTTCGGGGTGGTACTGCACGGAAAAGAGCGGCAGCGTGCGATGCCGCAGGCCTTCGTTCGTGTTGTCGTTCAAATTCAGATGTGTGGCTTCGACTTCGCTCGAGGGCAGCGAATCCGGGTCCACGCAGAAGCCGTGATTCTGTGCCGTGATTTCGATCTGCCCGGTCAGTAGATTTTTTACCGGGTGATTCGAGCCGTGATGGCCGAAGCGCAGCTTGAAGGTTTTTCCACCGAGCGCCAGGCCGCAAAGCTGATGTCCCAAGCAAATTCCGAACACAGGCACACGCCCAAGGAGCTTGCGAATATTTTCAATTGCGTAGGTCGCGGGCTCGGGATCGCCCGGGCCGTTGGAGAGAAAGACGCCGTCGGGCTTCAGAGCCAGCGTATCTTCAGCGGAGGTCTTGGCCGGGACCACGGTCACTTCGCAATTGTGATCGACGAGCAGGCGAAGAATGTTCTGCTTGATGCCGTAATCGTAGGCGACGACCCGGAATTTGCGGCTCTCCGTCGGGGTCTGCGCTTCGCCCATCGATTCCTGCCAGGGAGAAGCCGTCAGCTCGATCGAGCCTTTTTCCCACGCGTATTGATTCTCGCAAGTGACGCGGCTGGCAAGCTCCTGCCCGGCCATGGAAGGAATCGCTCGCGCTTCCGCGAGCAACGCATCGACGGGCGTGCCGTCGGTGGAAACGACTCCGCGCAGCGCGCCCTTCTTGCGAATGTGCAGGACGAGCGCGCGCGTATCGATATCCCAAAGCACCGGAATGTTGTGGCGCACGAGATATTGTTGCGCGGATTCGCTCGAACGCCAGTTGGACGCAATCGCCGAAAACTCGCGGACAATGAGCGACTCGATGTACGGGCGCGGCGATTCCTCGTCGTCCAAATTCGTGCCGACATTTCCGATGTGAGGATAGGTCAGGCAGACGATCTGGCCGGCGTAGCTCGGATCGGTGAAAACTTCCTGATACCCGGTGAGGCTGGTATTGAAAACGACTTCGCCGCCGCGCCGGGTACTCGCACCCGCACCGCGGCCGTAAAAAATGCGCCCATCTTCGAGCGCAAGGATCGCCTTCCGTGCTTCCGTTTCGGACAGTGGACTTTCTCCTGGCCCGCCTGCGCAAAAGCGCTTCGGCGGGCGAGCAGGCCGAACACGCCGGCCCACACTTATTTGCTACACGCTACAACGCGATCTCGCAACTTCGTTCAAAGCTCTGAAGCAGGCGCAAGCCCGCCGCAGCGCCTGGGCGAAGGCGGGCTATTTCACGGATTCCGCAAACACCGGGATCGAACCGAAGTGATCCACCGGCCAATAGGCGAATACGGCCTTGCCGTAGATGAACTTTCGCGGCACCGGCCCGAAAATTCGCGAATCATTCGAGCTGGTGCGGTGATCCCCCATTACAAAATACTCGCCCTTGGGAACGTGGGTGGGCGAGTAGGTTCCAAAATCGTCCGACTCGGGAGGAATGTACGGCTCCTGCAGGAGCACTCCATTTAGGTACACCTGGCCCTCGCGAATCTCGACCGTGTCTCCCGGCAAGCCCACCACTCTCTTAATGAACGACTTCGAGCGGTCCAGAGGATACCAGAAAACGACGACGTCGCCGCGCCCAATCGGCTCGAAGCGGTAGACGAACTTGTTAATGAAGATGCGCTCCTGATCGGAAATCAGGGGCGTCATGCTGGTACCTTCCACCTTAACCGGTTGATAAAAGAAGATGATAATGACGATGGCGAGGCTGAGGGCGATCACCAGATCGCGGCCCCAACTGCGAAGCTCGCGCCGTAGCGGTTGCGCCGCTCCGGGCGCCACAGTCGTGCTGAGTTCGGCGTTCGGCTCCATGGCTTGCTAAGGTTGAACAGCTATTTTATACCATGCTCGCCGAACTCGCGCCACAGAAACGGCAAGCGTCGCCGGCGTGGCGGGCGGGCCGTTCACCCGAACACGTACTGCATGGCGGAGAGCGCGGCGCACACTGCCGTCTCCGTGCGCAGAATATTCGCGCCGAGAGATGCCTCTGCAAATCCAGAAGCGCCCGCCGAGGCAAATTCCGCTTCGGTCCACCCTCCTTCCGGGCCGATCGCAACAGCGACGCGCATGGGCGTTTCGCGCGACCGTTCGGAGGTTGCGGGCTGGAGCAGTTCGCGTAGCGGATGGGCACCTGAGCGTTCGGAGAGCAACACTTTGATTTTCGTCGTCGATGTGCGGAATGCATCGCCTGGCTTTGCGGCGGCGCCGAGGGCGGGCACACTTAGTCGGCGCGACTGCTGCGCGGACTCCATGAGGATGCGGCTCCAGCGTTGGGCGCGCTTCCCTGCCGCGGCGATCAGGCCGCGCTCGCTGCGCTCGGCGATCAGCGGCGCGATTTGGTCCGCGCCCAGCTCGGTTGCTTTCTCGATGGCCCACTCGAATCGGTCGAATTTCACGATGGCAAGAAGCAGATCGATTTGGACCGCGGGAACGGGCGCGGCCAGTTGTTCGACGAGCGAGAAGCGGACTTCGTCCCGCGTGACGTTTTCCGCGCGCGCGAGCCACAGGCACCGGCCGTCGCTCAATTCGTAGAGGTGACCCGGCTCGGCGCGCAACACCCGGCCCAGATGGTGGGCAGCCTCCCCGCGCAGAGCCGCTGATCCGGCCTCGAATCCCTCAACGAAGAATCTTCGCCGCATGGGCGCTATGTTATCCCAACGCACGGCATTCTCCGCGGCCCTCTGTGGTTCTCCGTGAACTCTGTGGTGAGTTTTTGCCTTGACGCGTCGAGCACAAGCGACTTCAGCGGCTAAAGCCTGTTGAGTGTTTCGAAGTTGCGGCCGGGCTGAAGCCCGGCCCTCCAAAAACAAAACTGCATCGAACGAAATGGCAATCAGCCGAAGATGTCTTTTACTTTTTCGAACAGGGAGGAATCGCGATGGGCTGGGCGGTTCTCCGTGGGCAGGCTTGCGCCTAACTGTTCGAAGAGTCGCCGCTGGTCGCGTGTGAGCTTGGTCGGCACCTCGACGTGAATGTTCACGTAGAGATCGCCTTTCCCGCCGCCGTGTGGATCGGGCAGGCCTTTGCCCTTCAGTCGAATGATTTCTCCGGTTTGCGTTCCCTCGGGAATTTTGACGTGTTCTTCGCCGGTGAGGCCGGGCACCACGATTTCCGTCCCGAGCGCGGCCTGCACGATCGATACCGGCACGGTGCAATACAGATCTGCGTCACGTCGCTCGAAATACGGGTGCGGCTTGACGTCGAGCACGACGTACAAGTCGCCGGCGGGTCCGCCGTTGCCTCCCGGCTCGCCCTCGCCGGGAACGCGCAGGCGGGTGTTCGAATCCACGCCCGCCGGAATTCGCAGATCGATGGTCTTGGTGCGTTCGATGCGGCCTTTGCCGCGGCAGTCCGGGCAGGATTCACGGACGATCTGGCCCGCGCCACGGCAATCCGGGCAAGTGCGGGAAATCGTGAAAAAACCCTGTTGGTAATGGACCTGTCCGCGCCCGCCGCAGGTCACGCATGCGGTGACGCCGGTGCCTGCTTTCGCGCCCGTGCCGTTGCAGGTCTCGCAAAATTCGAGGCGCGGGATGCGAATTTTCGTGTTCACGCCGGCGGCGGCTTCCTCGAAGCTGAGCTTCATGTCATAGCGAAGGTCGGCGCCCCGTTGCGAGCGGCTGCGCCCGCCGCGGCGACCGCCAAAAATATCCTCGAAGCCGAAAAAGTCTCCGAAGATATCCTGGAATTCGTCGAAGATCGTTTGATTGACGCCGCCGTCGAATCCGCCCCGCGAGACGCCTGCGAAGCCGTAACGGTCGTAGGCGGCGCGCTTTTGCGAATCGGAAAGAATCGAGTAGGCTTCCGT
>Ga0210403_10002533_pt1 | contig 16444 bp, 14 predicted proteins | sample IncBWC19MmetaG_FD_150863 | JGI IMG/M metagenome (GOLD analysis project Ga0210403, IMG submission 150863) | Forest soil microbial communities from Barre Woods Harvard Forest LTER site, Petersham, Massachusetts, United States - Inc-BW-C-19-M | ecosystem: Environmental > Terrestrial > Soil >... | reverse complement strand
TTAAGAGTTCATACTCTTTTGTACGGCGATGGGCATCGTGACTGAGTGCGTAGTTTTCGAGAGTCAGGCCCAGTTGCAGGGCGAGGCCCACCATCAGCCGCGGTCCGGACGATCCGAACGCCCTCCGCTCTGCGTGAGGAAATAGAATCACACCGAAATTGTGTTCGCGAGTCTGCAGATTCACCGCGGTCAGATTGCGGACTTCGGCTGCGGTGAGGATCCGCTTGAAATCCGCGAAAGTTCCAGACGCCGCCATAGTGAAGGGCTCGGCCATGTCCGCCAGATCGTGCACGGTAAAGATTCCGCTCTGTCGATATGCGATCTCGCTGATGTAATCGCCCGCCCCGCACTTTTCCAGGGCGTCGAGGAATCCCTCAGGAAATCCGCGTTGCACCGACGGCAAGAGACCGCGCCAGCGTTCGGTGATGAAGATGGCAGCCCGATCCACGGGCAGAGCGCTCATCAGGCGCTCCAGCGCAGCCTGCATGCTGGGCACCAGATCCTCGGCGAAGAGCAGGCGCCGGGCGTCGACCCCCAGAGTCGACAAGGCCAGAGTATTTTCCTGCACTGCGTTGCGCTGATTTTCAAACAGCACCATCACCATGGCGATGCCCAGCAGCATCTGCGGCACCGGTCCGAACAACCGGCTCGCGCTGCCAAAAGTTTCTCCCAGGGGACTGTGCAATTGCCCTACGCCCATCAGTACGGCCCATAACGCTAGGGATCCGGCGAGCACCTGGAAGGCGAGCGACCCGCGCTTATGGCCATTGAGGTAGAAGACCGCGGAACAGTAGAGCAGAATCGCGGCCAGCCCGGCGCCCAGCCGGATTGCCGGATCGGCGTCCGGCCGAAATACGCCGTTCAGCATGTGCCCGCGCAGAGTAAGGCTGGCCAGAATCACTCCGCCCGCCAGAACCGCGGCATCGTACCAGCGGTAGTGGGAGGAGCCACGCATCAGTCGCGTCGAAACGAAAATGCACATCGCCATGGCGACCAGGAAAAGCTCGCCCACAAAAAAAGCGATCGGAGACGACGGGAACGTATCCAGGACGTAGTGCAGCGAGTAAAAAGCCCAGGCCCACTTCCATGCCCGGAAGTAGGGTTGCCGGCTTTGCTCGTAGAGGTAGGTAAAGACGAGGAACAGCAGAACCGAAACAAAGCCCGGGATCAAGACCGTCGTGATGATTACATTACTGTTCATAGGTTCGGCGAAGACACCTCTGCCCAAGTCTTCCTGGGCAGTTTCAGGGGGGAAACAGTTACATGAATGTTTTCACACCGCGCCTGCGAACACAATAGGATTTAAGTACATTGTCCGCCTTCGATATTCCTTCGTCCGACAGGTTGGACGGAGAATCGTTACGGCGCAACGCTTGACGATGTTTTTGCATCTCCGTACCATCGAAAGTTCGCAGCAGCGCAGGTCAGATCGTCAACGTTCTTGCCTCTCATGTCGGAATCCATGAATTCATCTTTGTCCAGCGTGCCACCCCATAAACCGAGGGTTCGGTTCGCACCCTCGCCCACCGGATTTCTTCATGTGGGCAGCGCTCGCACCTTTATTTTCAACTGGCTGTATGCCCGCCACAACGGCGGAACGATGATTCTGCGGCTCGACGACACCGACGTCGAGCGCAACACCGACGCCTCGGTCAACTCGATTTTCGAGGGCCTGAAGTGGCTGGATCTCGGTTGGGACGAAGAATACAAACAATCCGAGCGTGGAGAACTGCACCGCCGGACCGCGGAGGCGATCTTTCAGAAGGGGCTTGCCTATCGCGATTTCACGCCCGCGCATACAGGAGACAGCGAAAGATCTGGTGCGCAGGGAACGTGGTTGTTCAATCCCGGCATGCGGGAACTCTCGCGCGCCGAAAGCGACCGCCGCGCCGCCGCCGGAGAGCCATTCGCGTTGCGCTTCCGTGTGCCACGTGAAGGCGGAGAGACAGTGCGATTCGCCGATGCCGTTTATGGCCCGCAGGAAAAGGCCGCTGCCGACATCGAAGATTTCGCCCTGTTACGTTCCGACGGAATGCCGACGTATCACCTGGCCTCGTGCGCCGACGACGCCGACCTGCGCATCAGCCACATCATTCGCGGCCAGGATCATCTTTCGAACACCTACAAACATATACTGATATTCGAAGCCGCCGGCTTCCCGCCGCCGACGTTCGCACATCTTCCGCTGTTGGTTGCGCCAGACGGCACCAAGCTCTCCAAGCGCCGTCACGGCCCGGTGGTGAGCGTCACCACCTACCGCGACGCCGGATTCCTTTCCGAAGCCTTCATGAATTTTCTGTGCCTGCTGGGCTGGTCGCCGAAGGACGATCGCGAGCAGATGAGCCGTCAGGAACTGGTGGACGCATTTTCGCTGGAAGGAATCAACCGCTCCAACGCAGTCGTGAACTTCAAGGAGTCCGCGGTCCCTCCGATTGTCATTCCGACCCTGAGCGAAGAGAAGGGGAGGAACCTGCTTTTTTCTCCCGAAGATACCTTCGACCCCAAGGCGCTCTGGTTAAACGCCCAACACATTCGCGCCCTCTCCGTCGAAGACCTGAGCCATCGATTGCTGCCGATCGTGCGGGAAGCCGGCTTCGACATCACTCCAGAGAAAATGCTGCGGATCACGCCGCTCATCCGCGAGCGCATCACGCTGCTGCGCGACGTGCTCACTGCCGCCGATTTTTTCTTCCTCGACGAATTGCCGCCTTACGACCCTGCCGAACTCATCCCGCAAAAGGGAGACGCGGCCATGGCGCTGAAAGTTTTGCAACGCGCGCAGGAAGTGCTCCCCAATGTCGAATTCAAACACGATCCGCTGGACCAGGCTCTGCGCGCGGCCGCGCAGGAATTGGGAGTGAAGGCGGGACAAATGTTCCAGCCGATTCGGGTTGCAGTCTGCGGCCGCAAAAATGCCCCGCCTTTGTTCGAGACGCTGGAAGTTCTGGGGAAAGAAACGACTTTGACGCGAATCCGGAAGGCGATTCAGCGAGCGAGTTGATCGAAAAGCAAAACCCCGAACCATCCTTCGGTTCGGGGCGGTCAACCTGTCCAGTTAACGAATCAATTATTCGGACGGCAGGTTCCGAAGTCAATGTTACTGTTTCCAATTTTGCATCCTCCCCGCCACTAGTCCCATCTGAGTTTATTGCGATGCAAGCCATTCTTGTCGAAGTCAAATCCAGAGGAAATCATACATGCCTTCTATGAAAGCCGTTCAAGTCAGTAAGCCCGGCGGAAATTTTGAAGTGGTCGAGCGCCCGATCCCTCAGGCCGGCCGCGGTCAGGTGCGGATTAAAGTTGAGGCTTGCGGCGTCTGCCACAGCGACGCCATCGTAAAAGAAACCGGCTGGCCAGGCCTTCAGTATCCCCGCATACCCGGCCACGAAATTGCCGGACGCATCGATTCCATCGGCGTCGACGTGACTCAATGGAAGCCCGGCCAGCGGGTCGGCGTGGGATGGCACGGCGGCCATTGCTTCATCTGCGACCCGTGCCGCCGCGGCGATTTTATCAACTGCCAGGTCGAGAAAATTACCGCCCTCCACTTCGACGGAGGTTACGCCGAGTACGTCATCGTCCCCGCCGAAGCGGTAGCGCTGATGCCCGCCGATCTTCCCGCCGACGAAGCCGCGCCGTTGATGTGCGCCGGCATCACGGTCTTTAACGCGCTGCGCAATACCGGCGCGCATGCCGGCGATCTGGTAGCAGTGCAGGGCATCGGCGGCCTCGGCCATCTGGGGATCCAGTTCGCCCGCCAAATGGGTTTTCGCACCGTCGCCATCGGACGCGGCGGCGACAAGCAGGCGCTGGCGAAGAAACTCGGTGCGCACGAATACATCGACACCGACGCCGGCGATCCCGCGCAGACGTTGCAGAAGTTGGGCGGCGCGAGCGTGGTCCTGGCCACTGCGCCCGATTCGAAATCCATGTCGGCTCTGGTCAACGGACTCGGTCCGAACGGCACGCTCATGATTGTCGGCGCCGATTTGGCGCCGCTGTCGGTCACGCCGGTACAACTCATTTTCGGCAACCGATCGATCCGTGGCAAGGCCTCCGGCACCGCCCGCGACTCGCAAGATACACTGGAGTTCAGCGCGCTCAGCGGCGTCCGCCCCATGATCGAACGCTACCCGCTGGAAAAAGCCGCCGAAGCCTACCAGCAGATGATCAGCGGCAAAGCAAGATTCCGCGTTGTGCTCACCATGGGATCTTAGCGAGTCTTACCAGACGCAACACACCAAGAGCCTGAACCACAAAGGGCACGAAGGATCAGGGAGCGAAATCTCACAGCCCCCGCGAGTCGTCGTGCCCTTCGCGCTTTATCGATTGACACAATGTACTTTGTACTGTAAAGTACATCGCATGATCGAACCGAATGAACCCTTCCTTCGCCCCATCCCCAAACGCTGGATTCCCCGCGAAATGACCGTTGCGCCCGTGCTCGATCCTGCTGAGCCCCGTGAATTCCTCGAACGGCGCTATGCCCTGCTGATCAATCCGTTCTATCCCAAAGACGCGAACGCAAGCTTCGGCAAGCACGTGCTCACGCCGACGCTCGCCCTGAGCAGCTTCGCCGCAACCACTCCGCCCCACTGGCGCGTCGAATACTGGGACGAGAACCTGCTCGACGGACGCCCGCCGTTTCGCCCGATGCCGCAGGTGGTGGGCATCACCGTGCATCTGACGTTTGCCAAGCGCGCTTACGAGCTCGCCGACTGGTATCGTGCGCGCGGCGCGAAGGTAATCTTCGGCGGACTGCATGTTCTCTCGTGCCCCGACGAATGCGCTCCGCACGCCGACGCGCTCGCGCTGGGCGACGGCGTGCAACTCTGGCCCAGAATTCTGCGCGACATCGAAGCCAACAATCTGCAGACGCGCTATGTCGCCACGTACGAGAACGATTATTGCGACGATCCTTCGCCGCGCCGTTCCATTCTTCCCCGTCGCAGCTTTCTGACCACGACCAGCTTGATCGCGACCCGCGGATGCCACAACCGCTGCGGCTTCTGCTATCTAGCCACCGACGGCCTGCGCATGCCGTATCGCATGCGCCATCCCCAGCAGGTGGTCGACGAGTTCAAAGCTGATGACCAGCCGTACGCTGTTTTCGTCGACAACAATCTTGGCTCGCGGCGCGATTATCTGCACCAACTCTGCGCCGCGCTCCGTCCGCTCAACAAAATCTGGAGTGCAGCCGTCACCATCGATGTCACCGACGATCCCAGCCTGATCCGCAACATGGCGCTCGCGGGATGCACGGGAGTGTTCATCGGTTTCGAGTCATTGTCGGACCAGAATCTTTCCGACGCTCATAAGAAAACGCCGAAGACTTCCGACTACGCGCGCCGCGTGCGCATCCTGCACGACTACGGCATTCAGGTGAACGGATCGTTCGTCCTCGGCTTCGACCACGACCGCAAAGATTCCTTCGCCCGCACCGCGGAATGGATCGAAGAGAATCGCCTTGAATGCGCGACCTTCCACATCCTCACGCCGTATCCGGCGACGCCCCTGTTTCAGCAGATGGAAGCGCAAGGCCGCATCCTGCACCGCGACTGGACGCTCTACGACACCGGTCACGCCGTCTTCCAGCCCAAGCACATGACTCCCGAAGAACTCGAGCAAGGTTACGCCTGGATTTACCATCGCCTGTTCTCACATGCCTCGATCTGGCGGCGGCGGCCGGAAGACTGGCAGGCCATCCCGCTCTATGTCGCCATGTCGTACCTCTACAAGCGTTCCAACCGCTTCTGGCATTTGTTGATCAAGCATGACCTAGTGAACCCGGTATGGAAGCCGCTGGTCGAGATGACGCGCTGGCGGCACGTCCACTACCGGAGGCGACTCGCTCAAAAGGAATCACTGAGCGCCGCTCCTGGGCAGGTCGTGTCGGCGGGAGTGTGAATCTTCGAGCCAATAAAAAGCGGACGCCCGAAAGGGCGTCCGCTGTTGGCCGAACCGGCTGGCGCGGTGAACAGTTTACTTCGGCAGGACGCTCGTTCCCTCAGCAACAACCGCCCTCAAGGCGGAAGGATTGAGGCCGAGGGACTGCAGGATGGTCGGCGCAACCTGGACGGTGCCCACCGAAGCGCGGATCGTCTTGGCTGCGTAGGACGGATTGGACAGCAGCAGAATCACATTGGTGTCGTCATGGGCGAACCCGCCGTGTTCTGCCAGTTTCGCTTTGCTCCCCGAGTAAGTCACGCCCACGTTCGGAGTCACAATGATGTCCGGCGTGCGCGGGTCAAACAGCGGATTGTTGTAGTTCAGCGTAAGCGAAGGGCCGTAAAAAATCTGCCCCAACTCAATTCCAGCGGCGGAGGCATTGTCTTCGAGGATCTGGACCGCCGGTAAGGTATCGGCGGAGTTCGACAGCCAGACCAGCGAGACGTCATCTTCCGTCGGTCCAATGCCGGTGGGATTATTGGTGGACTCCGAGAACGGAATGTAGCCCGCGTTCGACAGCAGCGTGACCGGCGAAGTTCCGTTGATGAGTTGCGACACGTAGCGGCTGGGATCGATCGGCGACTGTCCGTGTTTGGCGGTGATCACGATCAGAGTCGAATCGAAAAGCCCCTGTTCCTTCAGTTCGCCGACAAATTCCGCAATCGAGGCGTCGACGAACTGGAATTCGTTCAGCAGCGCCGCCCCGGGCGTGCCCGCCGCATCCAGGTATCCGCCGGTCGTGCTGTTGCTCGCCTCAACCAGCTTCTGGCCCACGCTTACCGCCTGGAAGTTCATCCCGAAGATGGTCGGAACCTTGGTCTGCGCGGTTCCCAGGTGGTTCTTCCCATTGATCCAGTTGAGGATCGCATTGACCTTCAAAGTGTCGTAACACTGAATATTCTGAAAACTGTTGGTCCAGGCCGTCAGGTCCGAGCCGGGATCGCGGACCGGGGAGCAGGCTGCGCCGAGCGGCGTTACCACGTGGGGAAGAGCAACCACGTTGGAGTTGATTTCGGGGGCGTAGAAGTCGTCCAGCGCAATCGGACCAAGACCGGAAGCCACTGAGGAGTATGCGGGGTGCTTGTCGGACCACGCCGTGAATCCGCCAGCGGCGTGAATGACGCTGAAGATGCTGTTGGCGCGAACAAAATCCCACGGCCAAACCGGGTTACAGCCATTGTTAGGATCGCGCACCAGCTTCTTCGAGTCTATCGACGCAATGCCACCGTCGGTCAGGGACGCGCCTGGAGCGCCGCCATTCAACTTGGTCTTGTCGAGGTCGATACCTTCTTCATACTCGGTGGTCGTTCCCTTCGGCGCCGCAAACGGGACGCAGGGGCCAGCCGCCAGGCCGTTTCCCGTGGTCTTTGCGGGCGCGTCATAATTCCGAGAATATGCGACGTCATAGTAGACGCCGGTAAAGGCCGGGCTTCCGCCCGTGATAATCGCGGTCAGGCCGGGAAAAGAATCGGAAGTCTTTGAGGTGCTGGCGGCAACATAGTTCAAACCAGTTTTGCCCAGGGCTGCCAGCGCGGGGCAAAAGGGTTGGCCATTGTTAATGGTGCTGATGCCGTGGGCGCAGTTCTCGAAATCAACTGCGTGCATCCCGTCGACGCTGATCAGCAGAACCCGTTTGATCTTGCCTTGCAGGAAGTTGTTGCTCTGGGCGGTTGCGTTACCTACGGAGCAGAGGAGGGCGAGGGAGAGTAATGCAAGTGTTTTTTTCATGTTTGGCCTCGAGCCTCGATAGTAGGAAATGAAAAGCAGCCGGAATGTCACGGAGACATGAATTGTTCATGAAAATTCTGCGACACGTTGTGGAAATCGATTGTCAGCAGCCCTCCAGGGCCCAGGCTAGGGCTTCCATTTTCTTCAGCTGTGATTGCCCGGGAATTTTTCCGTCTGACTTCACCATGAACTGGATGGGGCAACGCGACGGGATGCGCCCGGTCTGTACCCTTTCCAGGGGTATCCCCCCTCCCCCCTGAATCTTTGGAATCATCGGATTAGCAGGAAATTGGCGGCAAAATCTTGATGTCAAAGAGCTTAGAGGTCAAAATCTTGAAAACAATCGAGTTAGAGGCCTCGCCGACGGGGCTGGCTGGGCTCCGTTTGGCTCGTCCATGATTACGCAATTGTGGAGTTGAAGGCAAGGTTGGATGTCACACGAGGGGCTGTGGAAAATTATCGAGTGGGTCGGCGTGGCTGCCCGCTTGTGTTTGCTCTAGACGCGCCAACCAAGTTTCCGGTCCCCAGTCTTTTTGCTCTTATCCCTCGACATACCCTAGATACTGCAGGCGGAACGTCAGGGCCTGCACGCTGACCTGGTATCGGTCGGCCAACTTCGGAATAAGATTGTCATCGTAAAGATCGAGCGCATCTGCTCCCGCCAAATCGGCGCGGAGGAATTGGTGCGGCATCAGCAGTTCCGCCGCAAAGAGATTTGCTTCCTTTTCGTCGTCGTCAACTCCTTGGCTGGAGGTTTGATCTCTCAATCGGAATGTCGAAAATGCCCTGTCCAGATGAAGTTGCCCCTGATCGTGCAGGAGCAGATGGCCTAGCTCGTGGGCGACCGTGAAGTTCTGGCGCACGGAGGCGTGCTGCGTGTTTACGCCAATCACTTTCTGATCTTTGTCCCGATAGAGAAACCCGGAGAGATCGCCATCGAGGGATTCAATTGCGAATCTTGCTCCGCTGTTTCGCGCGACCTCCCAGACCGGCACGGGCGGCTGCATAACGCTGTTCTTCCTCAGTAACGCCTCCACTAATTCTCGGATTTTTCTTCGTCTGACTGCCATGGTCGTTTTCCTCTCGTTTCGCAATCCCAATGGCGAATTCGATAAATACTCTTTCGTTTTCAGGAAGCTGAGCTAAGGCCGCAATTCCAGAGGTCTCCGGCGGCACGTGCCTGTCCGGCAGGAGTCTGGCGGGATCGACGTTCAAGGCGGCGGCCAGATCGACTAGCGTGTGAAGAAGCATTTTCTGCCGGCCGTTTTCGATGTTGCTGACGGACGTGCGGGTCAAGCCGATTGCCGTTGCAAGTGCCTCTTGGGATAGACGCTTACCACGCGCAGCACGGATCTTCTCGCCCACGTGTTTGTAGAACCGGTCTTTGTCTTCCACGCTTAGGAGAATAAGGTTAACAATGCAAACATGTCAACATTACTGGCTGACAGTAGTACAAACGTTAAATATACGCTTGCAATGGTGTCCCTACGAGTATAATGAGCGCGAGGAGAGATTGCTCTCCGATTTCAGAATCAAGAGGTGAGGTTCCCATGACCGAAGAGCGAAGAGATGTGGAGATTATCGTTGATGGAACGCCGCACCAGTGGCCGAAGGGCAAAATTACCTTTGAACAGGTGGTCAAACTCGAGTTCCCGGATTATTCACCGGGGGACGGGGTCAACTACTCGGTGAAGTACACCAAAGGGCCAAGGGAGAACCCGGAGGGTGTTCTCGTTCCTGGGGCTTCTGTAGAAGTAAAGGAAGGAATGGTTTTCCATGTTAAGCGAACTGGCCAGTCATAACGGTGACATCAAGCTCCTGCTGGAAAAGGGATACGCCCTTGCTGTTGATAGCAACTATTTGGTTGTGCGCGACGTCCCGTACCTGAACGAGCGCGGGGAGTTGCAAACCGGCGCTATAGTTACAAAGCTGATCTTCGTGGACGAAGTGCGAGTAGTTCAGGAGGATCATCAGATTTTCTTCGCGGGGTCGCCGCCGCACAACTTGGACGGCACCCCGATTCTGAACCTCGCGGGAGGACCTACGCAGCTCGCTCTAAGTAATGCGTGTAAGGATGTGGTCGTGCAAAGGTCATTTTCGAACAAGCCAAGGGAGGCTGGCAAATTCGAGAACTTCTTCGAGAAAATCGAAACCTATGTTGCACAAATATCGGGGCCGGCAATGCAGCGACATGGGGCCACGCCTTATACCTTTCGTGCCGTTGAGGAAGAAGGAGAGAAGCAGTCCACCTTGATATTCAAGGTTCGCGACACTTTGACCAGCAGGGCGGAAATCTCTGATCTAGCGGCCAAGTTCGCGAACGACGATGTTGCCGTGATCGGATTGGGTGGCACCGGTTCTTATCTTCTCGACCTTCTTGTGAAGACGCCAGTACCCAGGATTCGCGGGTTCGATCCGGATCTGTTTTATGTGCATAACGCGTTTCGATCGCCTGGCGCAATTCGCAACGAGGAGTTTGGCACCTCCAAGGCAGAGGTTTACGCCGGGCGACACGAGAATTTTCGCCATGGACTAACCACCACTCGAAAGTTCGTAGACGAATCGAGCGGTGATGATTTAGCGGGCGTCACCTTCGCGTTTGTCTGTGTCGACAAAGGGTTTTCCCGCGCGGGCATCTTCAAACTGCTGCTTTCCATGGGAATTCCGTTCATCGATGTCGGGATGGGGTTGAGCAGACAAAACGGCCCTCTCACTGGCATGTTACGGGCTACTTATTATTCGAGGGAGAACGGCGAGGGAGTTCGCCGGATGAAATTGGCGGACGAAGCTGACGACCCGGACGATATCTATCGAACTAACATCCAGATAGGCGAGCTCAATTCGCTTAATGCATGTTTAGCAATCATTAAGTTTAAACAGCTCCGCGGGTTCTATGTCGACGCTGAATCCCCCTTCCATCTTCTTTTCGATACAGGCGATCTTAGAGTCGTGGGACAGAACGACGCGTCATGAGATTTGAGTTGCAGAGAGTTCGTTATATTCCGGCGGCGCTGCTGCCAGGCATTCTGTACGTCTCCGAGGAATTTAAGATCGCTGTGCATCTTTGCGCTTGCGGCTGCGGGTCCAAGATTAGAACGCCGCTAGGTCCGACGGAGTGGACGGTTAGGGAAACGATGAGGGGACCGACGCTCAGCCCATCCATTGGCAACTGGCAGGAGGCTTGCCGGTCGCACTACTGGATCCGCAATGGCGAGATTGAATGGGCGGGGAAGTGGACCCCGGAGCAAATTGCAGCGGGCTGGTTGAACGAGCAGGAGCGCGCAAGGGTCTATTTCGAAATTCGGGCTAACGAACGAAAAGGGCTTTTTCGAAGACTGTGGCAGCGAGTGAGACAGGTATTCGTGCGCGAATGAAGTGTGCCGAATCGGGGGAGACTGACTCAGGGCGGAAACTTGGGAACAGACGGAACGTGCCCAGTGACTAGCTTGAATTACACCCCGAAGAGAATCGCAGGGCGACAAAAATCTCATTCCTCCGTGCGGGCAACTCGAGCTGGGCTACACGTTTCCCCATTACGCAGTTGCGACACCGTAACTGCTTTGTGCAGGTTCTCGGCGCACGGGGGCTTCATGGCGTCTTCCTCATTCAGAACGACTTCCGAGGGTACGCCGCGAATGGCGGAAGTGACGGGTGCGGGCGTGACTGTGGATCGATGCTGGGTGAGTGTTTCTCCCTCCACATCAAAATCCCCATCCTGTCTCGCAAAAACCGCGAGACAAGGATGGGGCAACCGGCGCTCCTCGCTGCAAAGTAAGCCCAAGGTCCCTCAACTTCGCGGATCATCGCCTTCGCGATGATCCGCTCCGGTCGGGATGACAAAATTGCGGAGGTGGCCGCTTCACACAGAAAGTCCGCACAAGAAAAATTCTTCCAAGAAATCCCTTGACAACTTATACTGTGTGATACATAGTGTGTATCGCATACTATATGGCGAATGGTACTGACAATTCGGAATTGCTGGAGAACCTGAAGCTGGAGCTGCGGCGGGGGTGTCTGATTGTCGCCGTTCTGGCGCAGCTTCGGGCTGAGCAGTATGGCTATACGCTGCGGAAGGCTCTGGCGGATGACGGACTGGCGATTGATGAAGGGACGCTTTATCCCCTGCTGCGTCGGCTGGAGACCCAAGGCTTACTGGTGAGCCAGTGGCGCGAAGAGGACAAGCGCAATAAGCGCTTCTACCGGCTGTCGCCAGCAGGGGCTTTGATCCTCAAGCAATTGCTCGAGGAGTGGGAAAGCATCAACGCGTCGCTGAACAAAATTCTTCAAGAGGCATCGTTATGAATACATCCAGCCGTGACTCGTCCACCAGAAACTCAACCGAACTGATCGATCGCTACCTGCAGGCGGTGCGCTTCTGGCTGCCCAGGACGCACCGGCAAGACGATCTGATTGCTGAGCTCGGGGAAGATCTGCGGTCCCAGTTCGAAGACAAAGAAGAGGAACTCGGCCGCGGCCTCGAACGGCCGGAGATGGCGGCGATCCTGAAGCGCTGCGGCAGTCCGATGATGGTGGCTGGGCGACTGGGGCCGCAACGGCACCTGATCGGGCCGGCGTTGTTCCCGATCTACGAATTTGTCTTGAAGATGGTGCTGCTGTGGATTCTGGTTCCGGTATTCATCTTCATTGTTGGGCCCGCGAACCTGGTCGAGGGCGGAGGGAACTGGCCCATGGCCATCCTCAAGACGTTCGGCGACTTGTGGTCCGGATTGTTCATCGCGGCCGGCATTATCACTCTCGTCTTTGCCATTATTGAGCGCACCAGCGCGCACCTGGGAACAGAAATCAAATGGGACCCGCTCAAACTGCCCCCGGTGCGGAAGCAGGACCGCAAACCATCCCGGCTGAAAGCGGTGTGCGAGTTCGGTTTTGGATGCTTCGGTCTGGTCTGGCTGCTGCTTCTGCCGCACTATCCTTTCCTGATCCTCGGTCCCGCCGCGGCGTTTTTGAAGGCCGGTCCGATGCTGCACAATTTCTACCTGCCGTTTGTTTTGCTCAGCACCGCCGGGCTGCTGCGATCAGGCATCACACTGGCGCGGCCGCAGTGGACATGGTTTCCCCCTTTGAGCGAGCTAGTGAACTCTGCGCTTCTGCTGATCGTGCTGCATTCCATGATCCAAGCGATTACCAGGTCGCCCAGCGCCTACCCGTTCGTGGTGTTACAGGATGCGGTCCGGGATTCGCCCAGGTACTTCAAGCTGGTGGCGATTGTGAATGTGTCGATTCTCGCCAGCGTTGCCTTTACCTGGCTGGGAGTGTGTATCGCCGCGATCGTCCAAACTTGGGCGTTCCTGCGCTATCTGCGGAAGCGGATCTCGAATCGGGAGCAGATCGCGTCACTGGGAGCGCAGTAAAGCTAAGGAAATACGGGATGCGTCCGCGACGCTCGGAAGCACGCCGACGTTTTCTTGCGATAAGATCAGAGACTATGAAAACGCCGTCTAGCGCGGGCGAAAACACCGCGCCGGAGTCTCGCCCGTCCAACTTTATTCGCGACATTATTCTCGACGACCTGAAGACTAATAAGTTCGCTGGCCGGGTGCAGACGCGGTTTCCTCCCGAGCCCAACGGATATCTGCATATCGGGCACGCCAAAGCCATCTGCCTCGACTTCGGCCTCGCCGACGAATTCGGCGGGCATACGAATCTGCGTTTCGACGACACCAATCCCGCGAAGGAAGAGACGGAGTACGTCGACTCCATCATGGCCGACGTGAAATGGCTCGGCTGTCACTGGGATGGACTTTTCTATGCGTCGGATTATTTCGACCAGCTCTACGCCTGGGCGGTGAAGCTGATTCAGGATGGCAAGGCTTACGTCGACGATCTTTCGGCGGAAGAAATTCGCAAGCACCGCGGCACGCTCACCGAACCGGGAAAGGACAGTCCGTATCGCAACCGTTCGGTGGAAGAGAATCTGAACCTGTTCGAGCGCATGAAGGCTGGAGAATTTCCCGACGGCTCGCGCGTGCTGCGCGCCAAGATCGACATGGCCTCGCCGAATTTGAATATGCGCGATCCCGTTATGTACCGCATCCTGCACGCCGACCATCATCGCACCGGCAACAAGTGGTGTATTTATCCGATGTACGACTACGCGCACGGGCAGTCGGACTCGCTCGAAAGAGTTACGCACTCCATGTGCACACTGGAGTTTGAAGACCATCGCCCGCTCTATAACTGGTTCATCCAGCAGCTGGGAATTTTTCCCTCGCAGCAGATCGAGTTCGACCGGCTCAACCTGACCCACACGCTGCTCAGCAAGCGCAAGTTGCTGCAACTGGTGCAGGAGGGCCGGGTGCGCGGCTGGGACGATCCGCGTATGCCGACGCTGAGCGGGCTGCGGCGTCGCGGCTATACGCCGGAGGCGATCCGCAATTTTGTTGCGTCGATTGGAGTCTCAAAGACCACGGGGTCGATTGAGCTCGCCATGCTCGAACACTTCGTGCGCGAGGACTTGAACAAGCGCGCCCCGCGGGTGATGGCTGTGCTGCGTCCGCTGAAAGTGGTGATCGACAACTATCCTGAGAATCAGATCGAAGAGATGGAGGCGGTGAACAATCCTGAAGACGAGTCTGCCGGCTCTCGCAAAGTCCCGTTCTCGCGCGTGCTCTATATCGAGCAGGATGATTTCCGCGAAGTTCCGCCGCCAAAATATTTCCGTCTCACGCCGGGGCGCGAAGTGCGGCTGCGCTACGGCTACTTCGTCACTTGCACGAACGTCGTGAAGAATGACAAGGGCGATGTCGTCGAAGTGCACTGCAGCTACGATCCCGCAAGCAAGGGCGGGACTTCTCCGGACGGACGAAAAGTGAAGGCGACCATCCACTGGGTCTCGGCCGCGCACGCGGTTGATGCTGAAGTGCGCATCTATGAGAATCTGTTCCTTAAGGAAGATCCCAGTGATGTCGAAGCGGGGCAGGATGTGCTCGACAATCTCAACCCCAATTCCCTGGAGATCATCGCCGACGCGAAGGTCGAGCCGTCACTGGCGAACGCCGCGGCCGGGACTCGCTTACAATTCGAACGGCTGGGATATTTCTGCGCCGATCCCGATTCGAAGCCGGGCAAGCTGGTGTTCAACCGGACGGTCGCACTGAAAGATGCGTGGGCGAGAGTAGAAAAGAAGCAAGGCGGGAAGGGCTAGAGAAACTCCTCAACGCCGACAGGCCCAGACTAATTGTTATGTTTAGAAAGCTGTCGGGCCCTCGCGAACAAATGTCCTCGCCTGCTCTTCAAGTAGTACAATTTGCGGCGCGATCGTACGTCTGACATCCCTATGCACCTGACCATTCTCCTCGCATTTCTTGAATTTTCCCGCACAGCGGTCTCGATGTCTAGCGCCGCCATCCTGCTTTTCCTGATCGCCTTGTGGGCTGCGAAGACCGATATCGCGCAGGCCCGCGGCCTCGACAAAGTCGTCGTGTTGAGCAATATGTGTTTCGCGCTGCCCTTGGCGGTCTTCGGCGCCGAGCATCTCTCGGCCGCTAACGGCATCGCGCAAGGCGTGCCTTCGTTTATTCCGTGGCACTTGTTCTGGGCATATTTCGTCGGCTTTGCGTTGTTGGCCGCGTCTTTGAGTATCGCCACAAAAATTCAGGTGCGCTGGTCCGGCCTGCTGTTCGGGATCATGATGTTTCTTTTTGTAGCGATGATGGACATCCCGGGCGCTCTCGCCAACCGCGGCAACCGATTTGGATGGACGCTGCTCCTCCGCGAACTGGCGTTCGGCGGCGGAGGCTGGCTGCTCGCGGCTACGGCCATGCGCGAGAAAAGCGGCGGGCCCGGCCGCGGGCAAGCTGCAAGCACGCTCATCACCGTGGGCCGCGTGCTGGTCGGGATGGCCTGCGTATTTTATGGCGTAGAGACTTTTCTGCACCCACTGGGAATGCCCGGCGTCCCGCTCGAAAAATTGATGTCCGAGTGGATTCCAGCGCGCCACGTCATCGGCTATTTGACGGGCGCAATTCTTGTCATCGCCGGGGCTGGCATTCTGCTGAACGTGAAAACGCGCATGGCGGCGACTTATCTCGGAACGTGGATTGTGCTGCTGGTCGTGCTCGTTTACGGGCCGATCCTGATCGCATCGCTGGCCGACCCGAGCACCGCTGTCAAAGTTGAAGGGCTCAACTACTTTTTCGATACGCTGCTCTTTGGCGGAACGATTCTCGCGCTCGCCAGCGCGACACCGCGCGCTGATTAATTAAGTCACCGTCGCAATTCTCTGCCTGTCCCGTGTAATCCAAGGTTCGCTCGCGGTGTAGCCCGGGTCGCGCTGGGAGACGGAAGGGTCCCGCCTTAGCGAATCGTAACTTATTGTGCTGCATATGGTTATCGAGTTTTTCTCGCAAGTCTTACGGCTGCTTCGCCAGCCTGCCCCGCTACGGACTGTGGCTGTTTTACCACAGCCAGTTTTCTTAACATAAGCGTAATCTAAGCCATTCACTGAACTTAGCCTCATTCATTCTTGACCCACGAGCAGACAATCCGCTCCGCGGTGGAATGCAGTGGCGTCGGCTTGCACAGCGGCGCGCCTGTTTCCATCCGCATTCTGCCGGCGCCGTCGGGCACGGGCATCGTCTTTCGCCGCACCGATCTCGACGGTTTCGAAATCGAGGCCGTTAGCCGCAATGTTGCCCGCGTCAGTTACGCCACCAGCTTGATGAAGAAAGGCGTGCTCATTTCCACCACCGAGCACGTGCTCTCGGCGTTCATCGGCATGGGGATTGATAACGCGATTGTCGTGCTC
>Ga0210403_10002531_pt1 | contig 16452 bp, 20 predicted proteins | sample IncBWC19MmetaG_FD_150863 | JGI IMG/M metagenome (GOLD analysis project Ga0210403, IMG submission 150863) | Forest soil microbial communities from Barre Woods Harvard Forest LTER site, Petersham, Massachusetts, United States - Inc-BW-C-19-M | ecosystem: Environmental > Terrestrial > Soil >... | reverse complement strand
GCCGCCGAAGCCGCCGCGGAACCCGCCCGGCCGACCCCTGCGCGTGAGCGCTGACGCAGGGCCTCCTTCGGGGAAGGTGCTGCTGGTTGCGTGGCTGAGCGTGTCCAACGCCCACACCGACGGGGCCACCAGCAGGAAGCCAACGGCCAGCGCAACGGCACCCGCGCGCACGCGCGGGTGCTTGGCGGTGAGCAACGCCAGTGCGGTGAGCACACCGGCGAGGATGAGCAGGGCGGGCAGCCAGGTGAGCTGGCTGGGATAGCGGCTGCGGATGACGAGCTCCACGGCCACGCCGGCGGCGATTGCGAGCGGGCCGACCACCCGCACGTTGATGTGGCCGGCGATCAGCTGGGCTGCAGTCGCACCGGCGAGCGCTGCCAGGAAGGGCGCGAGCAGCGAGACGTAGTAGGGGTGGAAGATGCCGCCCGCGAAGCTGAACAGCAGGCCGGTCACCAGCAGCGCTCCGCCCACTGCGATCAGCCAGCCGCTGCGCGCATCGCTGCGGCGCAGGCGGCTCGAGGCGAGGATGGCGAGGCCGCCCACGAGTGCGAAGCCGAGCAGCCAGCTGGCCTGGCCGCCGAGCGCTTGGTTCAGCAGCCGCAGCGGGCTGGGCGTGCCACCGAACATCGCGCCCCCGCCCGGGCCCCCGCTCTGGCCTTCCACGCGGCCGAGGCCGTTGTAGCCGAAGATCAGCGACAGCACTGTGTTGTTGCTGGTGCCGGACACCCAGGGGCGCTGGGAGGCGGGCGTGAGTTCCACGAGCGCGGGCCAGGCGCCGGCCACGAGCGTCATGGCGGCTCCGCCGGCGAGCAGCTCGCGAAGCGCGTGCAGCCGCCCCCGGCCTGAGGGCGCAACCCACAGCCAGGCAGCGGTGATGCCCGGCACGACCGTGAGCGCCACGCCCATCTTGGTCTCGAAGCCGAGGCCCACGCACACGCCCGCGAGCACCAGCCAGCGCATGCGCGGGCCGCTGCGCTGTGGGTCGAGCGCGCGTACCGTGCACCACAGCGCTGCCACGCCGCACAGCACGAGCAGCGCGTCGGGGTTGTTGTGCCGCGAGACCGCCACCGTGATGGGCGTGACCGCCAGCGCAAAACCGGCCACGAAGCCGCCAACCCTGCCGAAGCGGCGTCGCACGAGGTCGTATAGCAGCGCCACGCTGGCAACGCCCATCAGCGCCTGCGGCACCAGCACGCTGAGCGAGTGGTAGCCAAACACCCTCACCGACAGCGCCTGCACCCATAGCGACAGCGGCGGCTTGTCAACGGTCATCACGCCGCTGGGGTCAAGCGAGGCGAACAGGAAGTTGTGCCAACTGGTGCTCATGGAGCGCACGGCCGCGCTGTAGTAGGTGTTGGCCCACCCGTTCTGGCTGAGCGACCACAGGTTCAGCAGGGCGGCGAGCGCCATCAGCAGCGCCAGCTCCGGACGCGGGGCGCGCAGGGCAGCCACCCGCTCACCGACGCGCGGACGCCACCGGCACGCGGCGACCTCGCCGATCGGCGCGGCGGGCCCGGCGCGCGCGGCCAACGGGGGCGGCTGCCAGGGGAAGCTCATGCGTGCAGGCTCGCGGAGCAGCCTATGTGGCGCATGTGCCGAACCTCAAAGTTCGGTAAGAGCGCTGCTAGTCAATCAGGCGTTTGCCCAGCTGTGAGATTGCGAGCCTCCACATCAGCAGCGCGAAGGCGAGGAGCACAGCGAGATGCCCGAGGTCGCCCGCGTGCAGGCCGCCGAGCGAGGCATCGCGCACGAGTTGCACGCAGTGGTAGAGCGGGTTGACCTCTGCCACGGTGCGCACGCCCACGGGCAGGTTGGACACGGGGAAGAAGGTGCCGGCCACCAGGAACATGGGCGTGAGCACAGCGCTGGTTATGTAGTTGAAGTTGTCGATGGTCTTGGCGATGGCTGCAACAGCCACGCCGAAGCCGGCGAAGCCCACGCCGGTGATGAACCCGATGAGCGGCACCAGCAGCATTCCCGCGTTGGGCGGAAGCCCGAATGCGATGCCCACGATCAGCGGCGCCATGCCGTACACGCCTGCGCGCAGCGAGATCCACAGGATCTCCGCGGTGATCAGCTCCTCCACGTCCACGGGCGCGGCGAGCATGGCGTCGTAGGTGCGCTGGAACTGCCAGCGCACGAATGTGTTGAACATACCGGGGAAGGCCGAGGAGAAGAGAATGGCGGTGGCCACCACGCCGGTGGCCACATAGTGCTTGTAGGGCACGTGCCCCACCTGGTGCACCGCTGCGCCGAGGCCGAGACCGAAGGCGAGCAGGTAGATGGTTGGCTGCACCACCGAGGAGAACGTGGTGGCCTTCCAGTAGCGCCCGAAGATGGCCACGTCGCGGCTCATCACCCCGGCCAGCGCCGCCGGTTCCAGGCGGCCTACCCGTCGGGGCCGCTCCGCAGCCGTGGCCTGCGTGGCGGCGCTCACTCGATCTCCTCCCCTGTGAGCGCCACGAACGCGTCCTCCAGGTTTGCGGGCCTGCGCACGCCCTCCGGCGCAACGCCGTTGAGCGCCTCAGCGCGCATGATCGCCACCGCAGGGCCGCTGCGGCGGCTCAGCCAGCCGTTGCTTGCTGCCAGCGCGCTCACCTCCTCCAGGCGGCTCGGCGGGCCGTACACCTCGAGCACCTGCTCGCCCGCATGCGCTCGCACCAGCTCCGCCGGCGGCCCCTGCGCGATGATGCGCCCCGCCGACATCACCGCCACGGTGTCCGCCAGGCGCTCAGCCTCCTCGATGTAGTGCGTGCTCATCAGCACCGTCACTCCGCCCGCGCGTAGGCCATCGATCAGCGACCACAGCTCCTGGCGGACCTGCGGGTCAAGGCCCACCGTGGGCTCGTCCAGCAGCACCAGGCGGGGACGGTGGATGAGCCCGCGCGCCACCAGCAGGCGGCGGCGCATGCCACCGGAGAGCTCTCTGACGATTGTGTCGGCGCGCGGCCGGAGGTTGGCCAGATCGAGCGCGCGGCCAACCGCATCGGCGCGCTCGGCCCGTGGCACGCGGTAGAGCCGCGCGAACACCGTGAGGATCTGGCGGCAGGTGAGCTCCACATCGAGGTTGTCCAGCTGCGGCACCACGCCCATCTCTAGGCGCGACTGCTTGGACTCGCGTGGAAGCTCATAGCCGAGCACCGATATTGCGCCCTCGTCGGCAAGCGTTTGCGCGGTGAGCATGCGCATGGTGGTGGACTTGCCCGCGCCGTTGGGCCCGAGCAGGCCGAAGCACACCCCCGCCGGGACCTCTAGGTCCAGGCCGTTCACAGCGGTGATGTCTCCAAAGCGCTTAACCACGCCGCGCAACGAGATTGCGGGCTGGTCGCCGGAGGCAGCCTGGGCGCGCTGTGGATGGTCGTCTGCCATTGCCCGACACTGTAGGCGGGTCTGGCGTCTTTGCGTCCGTGGCGCTGGGGCGTCACCCCGCCAACGCGAACGCTGTATCACCATGGCAATACAGGGGCGTATGGGATGGGCGACTGTCGATGCGCTGCAGATCGATGTGGGACGCCAGTCCATAGCGCCAGTGCGCGCGCTGGGGCAGACTGGAAGAGGCTGACGGCAGTGGGTCCACGTCAAACGAGGAGAGTGATGGCCGCCAGAGCTGCGCAGATTCTCGCCCTCGGAGGCGGCGGCTTCTCAATGGAGCGAGACGGCTCGACGCTCGACGAGTACGCGCTGTCGCTCACCGGCGCGGCGCAGCCGCGTGTGTGCTTCCTGCCGACCGCCTCGGGCGATGCGGACCACTACGTGGTGCGCTTTTATCGCCGCTTCTCAGCCGACTGCAAGGCAAGCCACGTGTCGTTGTTTCGCCGCGACCAGGGCACGGGGGGCGTGGAGGACGACCTCGCGTCGCACCTGCTGGCCCAGGACCTCATCTATGTGGGCGGCGGCAACGTTGTGAGCATGCTGGGCGCCTGGCGCGCGCACGGGCTGGACGCGATCCTGCGCCGAGCGTGGCGCCGCGGCGTCGTGCTGTGCGGCCCCTCGGCAGGGTCGCTGTGCTGGTTTGACCAGTGCCTCAGCGCCTTCCACGGCGACCCGCGGCCTGTGCGCGGGCTGGGCCTGCTGCCCTACTCCAACTGCGTGCACTACGACGCCGAGCCCGAGAGGCGCGCGGAGTACCACCGCGCGGTGGCGGAGGGGATGCCGCCGGGGTTCGCCGCGGACGACGGCGTGGGCCTCCACTTCCGGGGCACGCTGCTGGACCGCGTGGTGAGCTCGCGCAGCGATGGCTGCGCCTACCGCGTGGAGCTCCAAGCAGAGAGCAAGCGCGTGCTTGAGACGCGCCTTGAGACCTCATACCTGGGCGCGTCCGCCGGCGCCGGCGCCGGTGCGCAGCGCGCTCACACCTCGGCTTCGCGCGAGCCGGTCGCAGCATGAGCGCCCGCGCAGAGGCGCGCCATGACGACCGGTTGATCCTCGCAATGGGCGGCGGGGGCTTCACGATGGAGCCGGGCAACCCCCTGCTCGACGACTTCGTGCTGTCGTTGGCCGGCAAGGAGGAGCCGCGCATCCTGTTCCTGCCAACGGCCTCGGGAGACACCACAGCCCACATCAACGCGTTCAAGGAGCGCTTTGTGGGACGCGCGTGCGTGGCCGAGCACCTGAGCTTGTTCCGCCTGCGCGAGTCCAAGCGCACGCTCAGAGACACGGTGCTGGGCCAGGACGTGGTGTACGTGGGCGGCGGCTCCATGCGCAACCTGCTGGCGATCTGGCGCGCGCACGGCCTCGATAGCCTGCTGGTGGAGGCCTGGCGCCGGGGCATCGTGCTCGCGGGCCTGAGCGCAGGCGCGATGTGTTGGTTCGACGCGGGCATCACGCGCTCGAGCGGCCCACCGGAGCCTATCGCCGGCCTGGGACTGCTGGAAGGCTCGCTCACGGTGCACGCCGACGGCGAGCCCGAGCGGCTGCCGGTATGGCTGGCGCGGGTGCGCGACGGAACCATCCCCGGCGGCTGGGCGGTGGACGACGGCGTGGCGCTGCTCTTCCGCGGGCTCTCGCTGGAGCGCGCCGTCAGCTCGCGCCCGGGCGCGGGCGCACAGCGCGTGGATGCGATCGCGGGCGAGCTCGTGCGCCACCGCCTCGAGCCCGAGTTGCTTGGCGAAGGGCCGCCCGGCGCGCTTGGCGGCCGCGATGAGGCGGTGCAGGAGCTGCGTCACGTGCATCGCATGCGGCGAGGGTTCGGCCGACGGGACATCTGAGACCAGCGCCTCTGGGCCCACGAGTTGAGCGCGCCCTGTCCTTCACACGCCGATAACCGCGCACGGCGCTAAAGGGTCCAGAGTGAGATGTCGAGCGAGCCGCATGACGCGTGCCCGTCGAGGGTTCCCCACACCCCGAGGTGATCAAAGATGCCGTCAGAGCCGTTGACGATCAAGCAGACCTCCACCAACTACTGGACGGTGCAGCGCGGTCGAGTGCACGTGGCGGGATCCGCCACCCGCCGCGGCGCGGAAGCCGAGCGCGACCTGCTGATGCGGTTGGCGCGCAGAGCCGTAAGGCGCGCGGGGCAGCGCGGCGGGGCGAAGGCCAGGGGCGGCGTGTAGCGGGGAGCGCAGAGGCGTCGGGCTTCATCGGCGCCTGATCTCCCAGCCAACCGTCTACTTGAGGGATTGCCGGCTCAGAACTCAGTTCTCCTCGGAGATCTGGCTGGCGATTATCTGCAGCACATCAGGATGGGCGAACACCAGTGGCCGCCCTCTCTGCATGCGACCACTGCCATGGTTGGCTCGCCGCACTTCCGCAGGGCTGGGGTAGCTAAGCATCGCTCGGGGCTAGCTTCCGGACCGATATGGCACGGAGCGTCCCCGTATCACCCTGCCTGTCGGATGAGCAGAAGCAAACACATAGGGAGAGCTCATGTCTGTACTTATTGTCCTCGTTCTCATGGTCACTGTCGTCGCGTTCCTCATGCTGCGATCCGGGGAGAACTGCGGTTCGAGACTTCGTCGGAGCCACGGCGCGTCGTCATGGCCGCCGTTGGGTTTGTCGGAGCCACGCGGCGCTGGGAGATCATCGAGCAAAGCGACCGAAGCGCTAGCTTCAAGTACCACAGGCGGCCCAAAATCCTGATAGCGATCATCTTGATGCTGTGCTTCTTGATTCCCGGGGTTGTTTACGTGCTGCTTGGCGGCAAGCACGAGTCGCTCGTCGTCAGCATCGACTCCGGCACGGCAGGAATGACGATCGTGCAGATTAGCTCCAACGGATTTCGCGGCAAGGCCGCCGGACGCGCGCTTCAACGGCAGGTATCGGTGCCCGCGAGATCGTTGGGCACGGTACTCACCAGCTAAGCAGCTCGCCCCAGATCGTTGTCGAAAAAGATGGACGTATGTGTCAGCGTGACGCCAGTTTCGTGAGCAGCGGGGAGCGATCCGCTCCTAGGGCGACCTTTCAGCGCCGATCGAGCAGGTCGCTCTGTGGCCGTGGAGCTAGCGAGAGTCCCTTCCCAACCCAACCCAACGGTATCGTTGTGTTATGATACCGGAGTTCGATGAGCGCGGGAATCTCCCGCCGGGCATCCACCACTCCACTTGGAACGAGATCGTGACTCGCTATGCAACCAGCGTTCGTCGTCGAGAGCTTCTCGACGGGCTCCTGGATGCGCTGCGGTCGTTGAAGGGCGCCGGGTGCGCCACCGCCTATCTCGACGGTAGCCTCGTCACGAGCGGCAATCATCCGGGCGACTTCGACGCGTGTTGGGAGTCGGACGGCGTCATCCTCAGCCGTCTCGATCCGGAGTTCCTGGATTTCAGCCATGATCGCGCGGCACAGAAGGCGCGCTACGGTGGCGAGTTCTTCCCCTCTGACTGGCCTGCGGATGGGGATGGTACGACCTACCTCGACTTCTTCCAGCGCGATCGGTTGAAGCAGCAGAACGGCATCATCGCCCTTCACCTGGCAGGACTGCCGTGATCAAGAACGAGCGCGAATACCGCATCACTAAGGCGCACCTAGCTGGCTTCGAGGGCGGCTTGACCGCCAATGACGAGCGGGAGTTCCCCCCTAACGTCGATCCGGGCATGAAGCAGTTGATGCACGACGCAATTGCCAGCCAGATCGAGACGTTCCGGCGCGAGATCGACCACTACGAGAGGCTACGCGACGGACACATCACCAGCCGCGAGATCACCTCCTTGCACGAGTTGCCGATCGCACTGATCGAAGCCCGCATCGCAGCCAGGCTCACCCAGCGCCAGCTCGCCGAGCGCATCGGCGTCGCCGAGCAACAGATCCAGCGCTGGGAGGCCAACGACTACAGCGGTGTGGGGCTCGACCGGCTACAGAGCATTGCCGACGCGCTCGGCGTGCAGATCCACGAGACGATCACGTACAGCAGCGCCGCCTAAATCCAAATATCGCAAGGACACATCCGTTATGGCTCCCCTATTGATATCCAGCGAGTTCATCGCCTCTTTTCGTCCCCCAACACTCGCGGATGACGCCCGATACTTCGCTGTAGCGCACAGCGATTCTTTTGGCAACGACGATGAGGATTGTCGGGTCGGTTGGATTGAAGACCGAACACGAGTCACGGATAGCCCAGTCATTGCTGCTGCATGGGCCCTAATGCTTACAGGTGTTGCAGACGATGGCAGCAATCCACTGCCGCTCGCACGCATTAAGGCGTTCTCCGTCAACCCCATAGATTCCACGAGCGACAAAGAAGATGACCTGCCTGGAGAGCACGTCGTTATGTATGTCACCGATGAGGGTGAAGTTCTTTCCCCCCTGATCCACAGTTTACGGCAATAGACGCGATGACGGTGGAATGGTCTGAGATTGTCAAGTTCATAGACAACGAAGGATAGCGTCAGATCCGGAATCCGCTCATTGATCGGCCATGGATCAGTTGTGTGGTTTTTGCGGAACAGTTAAATTGTTGACGCGATCATTCGCCGGGACCGCAGGGACAGGCGAGTTACGCTCTCAACCGATGTGGGCAATATGCGGCGCATTGTCTGCAAGCCATATGTCAAGATCCTCGATTCGTTTGAGAGCCGCGCTGTCTGAAGCAACGAAATGCGATGCGCGCAGCGGTCGTCTTTACGCAGGGCGTACAACGTAAAGCCAATTGTTGATCCCTGCCCGCAGATCCCAGACGAAGTCTCGGAGACGCCCCTCCCGTGCCTCAACCGCCCAAACGGCGTGATGGTCCTCGAGTCCACTTCGACGCATTTTCAGGGGCCCTAGATCCCCTCAGCATGCGGTGCGTCTCAGCCCGCCGTTCTACGAGCCAGCGGCTCAAGCCCAACCTAACCGGACCGAGGTCCGCTTACTGCTAGTGTGGTCGGCACAAGCGGACCTCGGTCCGGAACGAGTTGGGAGGTACACCATGTCCACGCAGCAAGTCGACCGATCTGCCGCACCAACGCTTCAGGGGCCATGGCACGTGGACCCTTCTGCTGGAAAGCTCCAGTTCAAGGTGAAGACGTTCTGGGGCCTTCTCACCGTCAAGGGGACCTTTGACACCTACGAAGGCACCCTGAACATCGACTGGCGGGGAAACGCAAGCGGCGAGCTGGTCGTGTCCGTCGACAGCCTCGACACGAAGAACGCCAAGCGGGACGAGCACCTGCGCTCGCCGGACTTCTTCCACAAGGAGCTTCACCCCACGGTGCAATTCGTGGTGGACGCGTTCAGCACAGCACCGGGCGCACAGGAGATCACCGGTGACCTGTACGTCGGCGGGAAGATCGCGCGACTGCGACTGCCACTCGAGCTCTCCCAGGCCGGCGAGGGGATTCTGCGGCTCAAAGCCAGCGGCGTCGTATCCCGTGAGGACGTTGGGATGCTGTGGAATAGGGCCGGAATGATTCGCGGCGACGTGGTCCTTGACGGCGAGCTCGACCTCATCCCGGGCAGCTAGGCCGGCCCCCACCGCGGTTGAGCGGGCGGCGGGTGGCGCGCCGCCCGCCGCCGGTTCATGAGCCTCGACTGAGCGTCTGTTGACCGCAACCATTGTCAATCCATTGTCTGGCACCCAGCCGTCCGAAGGAGCTCTGTGAGAGATGGAAGAACGCGAATACGAATTTGGGCTTGACTCATTTATGGCGGTCACCGTTGGACCAGATGGTGAGCCGATCGGCGGCGATCAGGTGGTTCGCGACACGGTCGAGGAGGGCGTTCTCGCCGAGCAGGTCGGGATCGACTCGTTCAACATCGGCGAGCACTACCGCGACGACATGATGGATTCGGCGGCGCCCGTGGTGCTCGCGGCGATCGCCGGGCGGACCGAGCGGATCAGGCTGGGCACCTCGGTGACCGTGCTCTCGACCCAGGATCCGGTGCGGCTGTACAACAACTTCGCGACGCTGGACGCCGTCTCCGGTGGCCGCGCTCAGCTGATCCTCGGGCGCGGCTCGGCGGTCGAGTCCTTCCCGCTGTTCGGCTACGACCTGCGCGAGTACGAGGAGATCTTCGAGGAGAAGCTGGAGCTGTTCGTGAAGCTGCTTGGCGGCGGTCCGGTCACCTGGTCCGGGAAGTACCGGCCGCCGCTGAACGACGTCGTGCTGACTCCGCCACTTCTGCCCGGCCATCTCCCGACCTGGGTCGGCTCGGGCGGCAGCCCGGACTCGGTGATCCGCGCGGCCCGCTACGGGCTGCCGCTGATGCTCGCGGTGATCGGTGGACGGCCGGAGCGGTTCCGCCCGCTCGTCGATCTGTACCGCCGCGCGCTGGCGGAGTACGGGCATCCGACCGATCTTCCCGTAGGGCTCCACACGCTCGGCTACGTGGCCGCCACCGACGACGAGGCGATCGAGACCCAATGGCCGTACTGGCTCCAAACCTTCGATCGCGCCTCGCGCGAGCGGGGCTGGCGCCGGCCGACGCGCGCGCAGTTCGACGCCGAGACAGCCCATGGTGCGATGTTCGTCGGCTCCCCCGAGACGGTCGCCCAGCGGATCGCGCCGGTGATGCGAGCCCTCGATGTCGACCGGATCGACCTGCACTACGCCCTCGGGCAGGTTCCGGCCGCACAGCGGAGGGGATCGATCGAACGACTCGGACGGGAAGTCTTTCCGCGCGTGCGGGAGCTGCTCGAGGCCGACCCCGGCGAGCACGGGGTCCTGGGCGGCTCTGCGGCACGCGGGGAGGTCGCGAGCCCGGTCCGCTCCACCCACGCGCCGGTAACGAGGTAGGGCGTTGACCTCGGTATCAGCAGAGATGAGCGAAGGTCGCGACGAGCGGAGAGTCGGCTCGGATGCCGCCGCCGCCCCGACCGACGTGGCGGCGACGAAGCTGGTTGGGATCATCGGGGCGGGAAAGCTCGGGATGACGCTAGCCCGCGCCGCGGTGGCCGCGGGCTACGAGGTGGCGGTGGCGAGCTCCGGCCCGGCCGAACGGATCTCTCTCTCGGTCGACGTGCTCGCCCCCGGCGCCGTTGCGTCGACGGTGCAGGACGTCGCCGATTCCGCCGACGTGATCGTTCTCGCCGTACCCGTCCACCGGTTCCGTGAGCTCCCGAGCGACCTTTTCGACGGCAAGATCCTCGTCGACGCGATGAACTACTGGCCCGACACCGACGGCGAAGATCCCGAGGTGGCGGCGGCCGAAGGCGGCTCGAGCGTCGTCGTGCAAGCACACTTCCCCGGCGCCAGAGTCGTCAAGAGCCTCAATCAACTCGGCTACCACGAGCTCGATGACTACACACGCGCTCCCGACGCACCCGACCGCATCGCGGTGGCCGCGGTCGGCGACGACCGGCTCGCGGTACGCACCGTCACGCACCTGATCGACCGGCTGGGATTCGACCCGGTCGACGGAGGCCCGCTCGCCACAGGGAAGCTGCTCGAACCTGATGGCTCGCCGTACGCCGAAACACTTTCGGCCGACCGGCTCGCCAGGCGGTTGTCGGCCCGTTAGCGCAGCCGTACCCGAGCCGCCGGTAGCCCCCCGCTTCATGGCGAAACGGAATACACCGTGGGCGAGGTTGACGTCGCCAGGCGACAGCCCTCTACCAACAAAAAAGCCCCGCATCGGCGGGGCTTTCTCGAATAGCGGGGGAGGGATTGATCGCTAAACCTGCGACCGTGATTCGGGCTTGGGGGGTTTGGGATTTGGCGGGTAAACGCTGGCTCCGTGAAGCGTTCTGGTAATGGAGGCCATGCGGGGGCGCAAGCCGACACGGCGCATGAGCAGCCGTACCGTGTCCGTACTATCGCTCTATGCACAGCAGCAGCGAATCAAGCTTCGACGACCAGATGACGAGACGGCAACGCGATAGCAGCGCAACGGCAGCGGCCGGCGAGACCTCGACCGACTGCTTCAGCAGTCCCGTGAACCCGCGCACGCAAGACGTCTCCTCCAACTACCAGCGGATTGCGCTCAACCAAGATGAGGCTGCCCGCTTCCTCGATGCACTGGAGACAGTCGATCAGAGCACAGTCGTACGCCTGCGCGAACTGCGCGAGCGGGCGTGACCTCCGGCTCGCTGGCACCGAACGCTACGACCCTGACCGCCACGACGTCGCAGGCCTCAGCGGGAGGCTTGTCCGTGACCGAACTTATGCCTATCCTAGAGTTCATGGAACGGCCACTTGAGATCGAGGTTGTCTTCGCTCCGCAGGACGAGGGTGGCTACCACGTCTATGCTCCCGACCTTCCGGGTCTGCACACTCAAGGCGACACCATGGACGAGGCGACGGCGAACGCTCAGGAGGCGCTTGCTCTCTACGTTGAAGGGATGCGCGAAGACGGCCGGTCGCTTGATACTGGCGTAATCCGGCGGAAGTTCCCGATCCCCGCCTGACGGGCAGCAATACCGCCGGAGCCCTCACCTCGCGGGGAGCCCCACCCAAGCGGTCGTCGATGCCCGCTTAGAGCAGCCGACTTAGCTGGCTAGGACTAAGCCCTGCATCGCTAAGGATCCCTGAGAGGGTTCCTCGCTTGAGTTCTCGATGAAGCGGAACAGTGAGCGAAACCCGTCGGTCTGGATGCCTCAGTCGAACATGGCTGCCTCGCTGCCGAACGACTTCCCACCCGTCACGTTCGAGGACTTTCACGAGACGCTGCCCTGATATGACCGGCAACGAAGATGAGGAGCCAGGCATGTCAGCCCACGGAGATCGACACGATCTTCATACTGACGAGCTCTCTGAACAACTCGATGCCCTTCTCTCCCAGCTTGTCCTTCTCGAACTCGATGTACCCAACGCTGCTGAAGTTCGAGGGAAGCTCGATGCCCTTCTCCTTGAACACGACGATACGGTCTCCGTACAGCACCGAGGCTGCCCCAAGCTCGTGAGACACGTTCTCGCTTGGCCGCCAAATCGAACCACCATCCCTGTCGAAGTACTCTTGGTCGGCCGTAAACACGAGGATCGCCGCACCACATTCACGCATGACGTCAGCGACCTTTTGAGGGATAGGTCTCGCTCGGTTGGGCTCGTCGACAGCCTGCTTATGCGGGATGCTGTACTCGTTTAGGATTTTCAGGAGCTGGTCCATCGGCCTTCGATTAGAGCCGTGACCGACAAAGATCGCGTTCTTGTGAACAGGACGCGGCTTTGCCGGAAGGACTCCCCCTTTATCGTCCTCTCGCTCGGCTTCCTCCAACACACCGTCATCAGCCTGATCTTCGTCGCTAAGGGGGTCGCTCATGTCATCCGTGCTGGCGCCTGTGCCGTTGACGATCGGAGTGTCCGTGTCCAGGTACTCCTTGTCCTTGATCTGCTTAACGAAGCCGACGAACCGCGCATTCTCGATCAACAAGTCGTAGACCTCGCTCGTGCGTTCGGCTGGCACGTCGAAGCTAGCCAAGACGTTCTGGGCGATGTTCTTCGGCGGCAGAGAGGAGCCGTCGTACTTCGCATAGAACTTGTTCGCCACGGTCGGCCTCATGGCGGCCTCGCGCAGGGCGCGCCGGTCATCATCCACCTCCATAGGCGTGACGACCCGCTTCCCAAGAGGCTGTAGCGAAATCAGAGGCGCATTCGGTCCCCCATCGGTGAGGCCGTATCCGACAGCCGCTCCACACATCTCACGGAAGGTGCCTGACGTGGGTGACATCTCGACTGCCGCAGCGACATCGAGGGGCTTCGTAGCATCAGAACCGTAACTCTCCGCAAGAGCCCGGGGCACTCTCACGGCCTTCTCCAAACTGATTGCGGGAACATCAGCCTGGCTGATCCTCGCCCGCTTCTTGGGAGCGGCCTCGGCCGCTCCGCCGTTATCACCCATACAGACAACATACATGCTATTCACCGCATACAGCACATTCTGCCTCATCGACTGGAGGACGCCGATGCCGGACACCACCTGCCAGATGTCGATCTCGCTCGATGGCTTCGTCGCCGGGCCGGATCAGAGCCGGGAGAATCCGCTGGGGAAGCGCGGAAGGGAGGTCCATAGCTGGCACCTCGGCGACGAGCGCGCGAACGACGCCGACGCGACGGCAGCGGGCTGGCTCATGCGACCGCGCGGGGCCTACGTCATGGGCCGCAACATGTTTGGGCCGATCCGCGGCGAGTGGGATGAGGACTGGGATGGATGGTGGGGTTCCGAGCCGCCCTACCACGCGCCGGTCTTCGTGCTCACCCACCACACCCGCGAGCCGATCGAGATGGAGGGCGGCACGAGCTTCCACTTCGTCACCCAGGGCTTCGAGGCCGCATACGCGCAGGCGCGTGAGACGGCCGGTGAGGATGGCATCGACATCGCGGGCGGCGCCTCGACCGTCCGTCAGGCGCTCGCCGCCGGAGTGATCGACGAACTCACGCTCGACGTGGTCCCCGTCCTGTTCGGGTCCGGCGAGCGGCTGTTCGACGGGGTCGAGTCCCTCGGGTTCGAGCCGGTCGAGGTGCTCCACTCCCCGATCGCTACGCACATCCGCTACCGGCGGGCCAGGTGAGAAGCCGAACCTCGGCCTGGGGGCGGCGTCAATGAACCCCCGGAGCCCCAGGCGTACCGAACCCGCGACCAAAAGAAAAACCCCGCATTTGCAGGGCCTTTCCAGATAGCGGGGGCAGGATTCGAACCTGCGACCTTCGGGTTATGAGCCCATTTCAGGGGTGTCGTGGGGTGTCGTGACGCCGTAGATTTAGCTCCAGCATTAGGTTTTCGCGCCCCCGGCTAGCTACGCGTGTCGCCGGATGGTGTAGCGCCTGTTTGCACTTTGTTTGCACTTTTGACATTGCCGTGGAAGTCCGGCAGAGGGCGAGCGGCGAGCCAGGCTCTGAGCGGACCGAGGTAGTCGCCAGCAGCTTCGCCTTCCCCGAGCAACCGCGTAAGCTCCTCGGACTTCGGGAACGCATTGACCGGCAGCGGATCACCACGCATGAAGCGCCCAAGCGTCGCGCGCGCGTTGGCGATCGCCCGCCAAATGACTTGCCGGGGGAGCGGACCCCCGGCCGCGTCATTCAAGGCAACCTCGGAGAGAACCGAGCCGACTGACTGGCAGCGGTCGAGCAGCTCCGGCTGCCGCAGCCTAGGCGAGTAAGCGATCCACGCTTTCCCCCAGATGCGCTGCGCCTCAGCGTAGTTGTCAGCGGGCGTCGCCGCAGTGGGAACTTCAATGGCTTCCTGAGCACGGATCAATCCTTCGTCCATCTGCTCAGCCGCGACCAACTCGCGAGCGTGGCGTGCCTGTTCGGCCTGTTCGGTAGCAATCTTCCGGCGCGAGCGGGCCTCGATTGCAGCGGTGAGGAATACGCCGACCACCACGCCTCCTACACCGATGAGCGCACCCGATATTGCCGAATCCACTACCTGCCTGCCTCGTGCGAACTCTTGGTCGACGAGAGGACCCGACTTCCCGACCTGCGACTCATAGTCGTTCGACGAACTGCCGTGGCGTGATGACCTCCACGGCAAGCTCAGCAGGATCAACGTCCAACAGATCGAGGTCGCCGCTGACAATCGCTTCGACGCCACTCACCGCAGCAAGCGCGAAGAGGTAGTCATCACGTGGATCGCGGCACACGGTCGGGTGAGGTCCGGGAGGGTCAACGAGCAGGGTCGTCTGCGCGGCCAGGTCCGCCACAAATCGGGTCGCCTCATCAGCCGAGACGTACTTCCGCAGGCGTGGCCGCGAGAGCACAGACGTGATCTCCCGCAAGAGCATCGGCGACGTGACCAACTCGACCCGACCGTCGAGCGCTGCATCCAGTGTCAGCACCGATGGCGCCTGCGGAGAGCGAGCGATTGCCGCGGAGACGAGCACGTTTGCATCCGCGACGGCGCGCAGCATCAAGCGGCGTCGCGCTCGGCGCGAGCGGCGTGCAGCTCCTCCCGTACCAGCGCCATCGCGGCATCTTCGTCGAGATCGCTGCGCGCGCGAATACGGGAGACCAGCGAGCGTAGGTCGTAGGCGCGAATCGCGCGATCGACGATCTCACCCTCGCTGACGTGTGCCTCAGCGGCGTGCGAGCGCAAGATCGACGCGACCTCCGCGTCGAGATCGACATTGACGGGCTGGCGAGAAGCAGACATAGAACAAGGGTACCGCGACACCGCACACACGAGATCCGTCTGTCTCATGACGCAGCTCGAAGCGGCTCGCCGAGATCGTTGTCGAGCAGGTGGACGTAGGTGTCGAGCGTGAAGCTCGCCGAATGATGCCCAAGCCAGCGCTGCACCTGCACGACGTTCCTCCCCTCTGCGAACAGCCGCGACGCGACCGTGTGGCGAAACGTGTGGAAGCCAGCCCACTCGACGCCCGCCGCCTTACACGCGGGCGCGAGTACCCGCGTGGCGAGGTTGTCGGGATCAACCACGGACCCAGCGGCCGAGCGGAACACAAGCTCGCCCTGTGCTACACCGTGGGCCGACAGGCGCTCCGCCAGCGCACGGGGTATGGGCACGTCGCGCTTGGAGTAGCGAGACTTGAGCGGGCCGACCACGAGGCCCTCGCCGCGACGACGGCGCACGCGCTGACGCACCTTCACGTGTGGCCGCTCACCGTCAAGCGCGAGATGACGGCCTTCGAGCACCAGCAGCTCCGACCGCCGCAGTCCGGTCGCGGCGAGCAGCTCGAACATGAGCCGGTGCGACTCGTGGACACGCTCGACAACCATCTCCATCGTCTCGACCGCCTCGCCGTCATCGCCCTCGACGCGAGGGAACGGCCGCGGGCGATCCTCGTCGTCATCCATCCGCGCTCTGTGTGGTAGCGCCACGTCGGTCGCCGGGTTGTGGCGGATCAGGCCCTCACGACGAGCGGTCGCCAGACATGCCTTGAGCGGCCCGAGCGCGTTGCGCACCGTCTTGTCCGACAGCGGCGCCCGCCTGTCCGGCTCCTCCTTCGTCGCCGCCGGCTTGGTCTGCTCGCAAAGCCAGCCCACGAAGGCCGCGATGTGCCTCGGTGTGATCTCGGTCAACCTCATCTGCGAGGAGAAGTGACTCAGCGCGTACTTGTCGAGCAGCGCCCGGTACTCCGAGCGCGTCTCCTCGCGAAAGCCCCTGCGGCCCGTGCCCTGGTAGCGCTCGATCCACTCGCGGGCGTAC
>Ga0210403_10002529_pt1 | contig 16454 bp, 10 predicted proteins | sample IncBWC19MmetaG_FD_150863 | JGI IMG/M metagenome (GOLD analysis project Ga0210403, IMG submission 150863) | Forest soil microbial communities from Barre Woods Harvard Forest LTER site, Petersham, Massachusetts, United States - Inc-BW-C-19-M | ecosystem: Environmental > Terrestrial > Soil >... | reverse complement strand
TATTGGACGCAGCGATTTGGTCGCTCTCCCCTGGTTCTCGGGAAAGCAATCTCATTGAATGGCGTTCCCTTGACGATTGTGGGTGTAAGTAGCGGGAGGTTTTCGGGCTTGGAAATGGGAAGCCCTATGCAGATCTTTGTCCCGCTCACGATGCAGCCGCTCATTTTGCCGCGGGCACAGAACGGAAGTGTTTCTCTTCTCGATAATTCGCAATCTTGGTGGGTGCAGATTCTGGTCCGCATGCGGCCGGAGATTCCCGACGGGCGGGCGCAGGCCGAGCTTGACGCATCGCTACGGCATGCCGCGCTGCCGGTTCTAAAGCGGACGGGTGACCTTGATCGATTTCACTTGCAATTGGAGCCGGGCGACCGCGGGTTGGACTACTTGCGAGGAGAATACGCGCGGCCATCGTACGTGCTGCTCGCGCTGGCTGGGTTAGTTCTGCTGCTGGCTTGTCTAAATCTGGCCAATCTACTCCTTGCGCGCTCGGCGACCAGGCAGCGTGAACTGAGCACCCGAATGGCGCTTGGAGCCAGCCGTGGAAGCATCATCAGGCAAATGCTGACCGAGAGCCTGTTGCTTTCCAGCTTCGGCGGGGCAGCGGGTTTGCTGCTCGGCTATCTTGGCCGCAACGTTATTCCAAGACTGAATTCGTCGGGGCCGGAACTGGTGCACGTACAGTTCGACTGGCGCGTGCTTCTGTTCACTCTGGCAATCTCTTTCGCGACCGGCATCCTCTTCGGACTGGCGCCGGCTTGGCAGGCGACGCGAATTGCTGCCCACGCCGGACTCCGGGATTCGGGAGGTGCCACCGCGAATCGACATAAGCTCTGGTTTGACAAGAGCCTTGTGATAAGTCAAATTGCGCTCTCGGCGATGTTGCTGATGGGCGCCGGGCTTTTCGTGCACACGCTGTTCAATCTCAATCGCATTCCATTGGGCTTTGAATCGAATCACATCCTGCTCTTCCGCCTTCGCCTTCCCCGCGCCCGCTATACCGACGCGCAAATGACCAGCTTCTTCAAACAGCTGGAGGAAAAGCTTGCGTCTCTTCCCGGAGTTCGCTCGATAACCGCCAACAACATCGGCATCATCGGCGATGGACATTCGGGATCGACTCTCCACGTCCTGGGCCGCCCGCACGAAAAGGATCCCGCCCGCGTTCAGACCAACGCTGTCGGCGCGGATTTCTTTGAGACGCTCGGTATCCCGATTCTGCAGGGACGTGCATTCAACAGGCATGACACTGCGACTTCCCCGAAAGTCGCGATCGTGAATCGCGCACTCGCACAGAAATTCTTTCTCAACGAGAATCCCATCGGGAAGACATTTGAAACAGACCCGGAAGACGTAGATGGCCCAATTCAGATCGTGGGAATCGCTGCGGACACGCGTTACGCGGATTTGCGCAGCGAAACCCCTCCGACGTTCTATGTCCCGTATGTGCAGGAGGTGAACGGGCCGGGTCGCATGATGGTCGAACTCCGCACTGTCGCGGACCCGACCAGCGTACTGCCGGAAGTTCGCGGAGCCCTCGAATCCCTCGATCGGGATCTTCCAATGCTTGATGTGCGCACGATGAAGGATCAGGTCCGGTCAACTCTGGCGGACGAACGCGCTCTTGCGCAGCTTGCCGGAGGTTTCAGTGTGCTGGCGCTAGCGCTGGCGAGCATTGGCATCTACGGCATGATGGCGTATGCGGTGAATACGCGGACCGGAGAAATCGGATTGCGTATCGCTCTGGGGGCCCGAACCAGCCAGGTTCTCGCTCGTGTATTGCGCGAAGCGTTCTGGCTGACGGGCGCGGGAATTGTCCTTGGATTGATCGCGGCCTTGTGGCTTACGCGGTTCATTCGAGTCATGCTGTACGGACTTGGAAATACGGACGCGCTCACGGTCGGAGGTACAGCTGTGCTGTTGGTGTCTGTGTCTCTGATAGCAGCATTCGCTCCAGCTCGGCGAGCATCACGGATTGATCCAATTCGAGCGCTGCGACACGATTGAAATGCGATTCACAGAAATACGACCCTCGAAGACGCTCGGTGAATTCAACCAAACTCCCTTATGGCCGCTCTCGCGACGGAAGCTGAATGAGCGCACAATCGCCAACGCACTCATCGAGTGTTCGCGGCAAGACAAGTCTTTGGTTTCTAGTCGAGGGCAAAGACGGGGAAACCGTACCTTTTCAATCTTTGCTCCGCCTGGCCAATTCGCTATACCGCGATCGCTGGATTTGGCAGGATTGGGCGGAAGCCGAGAACTCAACTTCGAATCCTACAACGTACCCGATCATGGCATCGAAGATGAGTTATTTGGGTCATTGGCCTGGGAGATAAAGTCGATCTCCGAACGGAATGGAGGAGAGGGCGATCAGGATGATACTTTCCGGGCCATACAGTGGCTATGCTGCGTGAGGAAAGCGAATAACCGTTGGCTAGTAGATGGGAAGTATAAGATCAGCTCTGCATCCAACCTGTCCATCCGCCCGATTGACCAGGCGCACGGAGCCTCTATGTGCCTGGGCGATCTGCTGCGCCAACACTAACCCAATCCCCGTTCCGCCCTCCTTGGTCGTATAAAAGGGAACAAAGAGATTGGCTTCGTTCGTCAATCCTGGTCCATTATCTTGGATCGTGATGATCACTTCATTCGCAGCAGTTTCCCAGGCGACGTCCACGGATGGAATCCCACCGTTTCGCGCATCAGGACTCAGCGCCGCCTCGGCCGCGTTACGCACGAGGTTAATGAGCGCCTGTTGGATATGGTCGGCATCCATCATCACCCTGAGATCGACTCCGCTGGTTAGAGTGACGGTAAGACGAGTCTCAAGGCGCACCATTCGTTCCATTAGAGTAGATAACGCAACCGGTTCCATCTTCGGCGCAGGCAGTCTCAATAACTCCCGATAGGCTTGTAAGAAGCGATTCAATGAGTCCGCCCGGTTCTCGATGACCTCAAGGCCTCGCTCGAAGTCTTCACTATCATCGAGGGCGCTATGCCAGGGAGCAAGGCGCCCGCGCAGGCTTCCTGCGATCGATTTGATCGGCGTTAGTGAGTTATTGATTTCATGACCGAGGACGCGGATCAGCCTCTCCCACGCAATTCTCTCCTCTTCACGCAAGGCGGCACTTACATCGGCAAGTACAAACAAGGTGTGAGGGACGCCGCGCAACCGGAAGCTTGTCCGCTTCACCATCCACCGCGCTGCCTGCTGGGATGGGCCTAAAGAGAGCAAGTCGCCGTCGGCTCGATCCAGCAAATACGTCAGATTGAGTAGCTCCGCAGAACGGCCGAGTGCAGTCTTCACTTGTAACTCGAAGGCTTGTTCTCCTGCGGCGTTGAGGAGCTTGAGTCTTCCCGCTGGATCAAACGCAAGCACGGGAGACTGCATCGCGCTCATCACACGCTCTACCAGGGCCATCGCCTCGAGGGTGCCTTCGCGCTGTCCCTGGAGCGTGGTTGCCAGCGCATTCACCTCCAGCGCCAGATCGCCCATGGCATCTCCCCTACGCGCACCGCGGGCGCGAAACGAATAGTCATCCTCGCGCAACGCCGCCACCACGTTGGCCAAGGTCTGCAGCGGCCGAGTCACCTGCTCCATCAGAAGCGACACCGCAAACGTCCATGACAAGGTGAGCGCCAGCAGAGCCATCACCTGGACGGGAGCCTCGACAGAGTGCTGCCGCAATAGGGTCCAGGACAACAGCACCATCAGAAATCCCAATAGATAAAGCCAGATCCGAAGCCGCTGTTCGAAGCTCAGCCGTCGCCCCGATCGGTCCAGCGGGAGGCGCTTGGGTCTCTGGGAACGCAGCTCCACCGGCTCGGGCAATTGCTCAGAGACCATACTTTTCCATGCGCCGATAGAGCGCTCCCCGACTCAATCCGAGTGCATCGGCCGCATGGCTGACATTGCCAAAGGCACGCGTCAACGCTTTACGAATCAGAATAGCCTCGACTGCCTCAAGACTCATATCATCGAGGCTCTGCGGCGCGGCCCGCTGTCCATTCAGTCCCAAGTCCGCGGACTCGATACGAGCTCCACGCGCCATCAAGACCGCACGTTCCATCGTATGATCCAATTCGCGTACATTTCCCGGCCAGCTGTAGTGCAGCATCAGTTGCAGCGCGGTCGGCTCCAATCCTTGAATTGGCCGGCGATAACGCGCAGCATATCGCGCGAGAAAGTGCCCGGCCAGCGCCGGAATATCCTCACGGCGTTCGCGCAGCGGCGGCAGGCTGATCTCAATGGTATTCAGCCGGAACAGCAGATCTTCGCGGAAGTTCCCGGATGCGCACTCCGCGCGAAGATCCGCATTGGTAGCGGATAGCATGCGCACATTCACCGTCTGGGTCTTTGACGAACCCACCCGTTCTAACTGCCCGGTCTCCAGCACACGCAGCAGCTTTGCCTGCTGCCGCACCGGGATGTTCGCAATCTCGTCCAGGAATAAGGTACCGTTGTTGGCCAGTTCGAAGCGCCCGATACGATCCGCACGCGCATCGGTGAAGGCGCCCTTCACATGCCCGAAGAGTTCGCTTTCGAACGTCCCCTCGGGCAGAGCACCGGTATTCACAGCCACGAGGGCGCGCTCCGATCGAGAGGACAGCCGATGCAGCGTCTGGGCGACGACCTCCTTGCCTGTGCCATGTTCTCCGGTGATGAGCACGTTTGCATCGGATGGTCCGACCCGTGCCATCGTCTCGAGCACCACACGCATGGAGGGAGCCGACGCGATAAAGTCCGAAGCACCTGGAGCGCGAAGAACTCGAACCTCCGCCTCCAGCCACTGGGTTCGCTTCTGGCTGCGATGCAGTTCCATCTGGGTGCGCAGAATACTCAGCAGCCGCGTATTTTCCCAAGGCTTCTGGATGAAGTCTCCTGCGCCACGCCGCATCGCCTCTACGGCAAGGTCAATGCTCCCCCACGCCGTCATGACGACCACCGGTAACTGCGTGTCTATCTCCTTTACGCGGGCAACCAGATCCAGCCCTTCCTGCCCGGAGGTGGTGTCACGCGTGTAGTTGAGATCGATCAATACTCCGTCAAAATTTTCCTGCCCCAGTGCATCCAAAACCAACGCTGGAGTGCGGACCATCTCCAACTGATAGCCCTCCGGCTTCAACAGCAGACGCAGCGCCTCCAGAATATGCGGTTGGTCATCGGCAATTAGAAGCCTGTAGGGCGTCTCCTTCGCCGTTGCCGCCTGCGCGCTCTTCGTAAGTTCTGCCAGCATCCGCCTTCTTCCGCCCCTACTCGCCGCGTGGGGCAATCCCTGTTTTTGCTGATTCTATCGAAATTAAGTTCGCTTGCAGCGTAGCCCCTACCGCGCGGTCCAGCTCTATCTTCGCTTTCTGATACGCAGTCATGGCTGCGACCAGCGTAGACTCCGCCTCGGCCAGGTCGCGTCGCGCGGTCAAGGTCTGATAGTTTGACCCTGCACCAAGTTCCTGCTCTTTGGCAGTAATGTCAAAGGTTTTCTGTGCCAGGTCACGTCCCTTGCGGGCGGAAACTACCCGCGCCTCACTCTGTTCCAGAGCATACTGGGCGTTCCGCACCTCAATCCGGATCTGCTTCTTCAACTCTTGCAGTCGCAGCTCTGACTGCCTGGTCTCCAACTCCGCGCGGTATTGGTCCGACTTCGCGACGCGGTTGCGTATCGGAACGTTGACCGCGAGCCCCACATAATAATCGGGAGCCGTATTGTTGAAGGCGGTGCGCACGGCCCCAGCAAAATCCACGGGGGATGTTGACAGGGTGTTCGATAAGGGGTTCTGCAACCCCGCCAATCCGGAACCGCCGTAGTACGCCGTCAGGGCAACGGTGGGTAGTAGAGCATTGCGAGCCGCATCCCGGCTCAGTCGTCGGTTCTCAAGGTCGATGTCCGACTCACCCAACTCCAGCCGTTCTTGCAGCGCCCTCGCGATCATGTCTTCCGTAGGACCCTGCGGAGTGGTGACATCTGTCATTGAACTCTGGTCGGTTGGCCGCACTGGCATGGCCTCGAGGGTGGGGTCGTCCAGATTCTTGGTCAGCGCATTCTTCATCAGGAGCTCCTGGAACTGAAGCGCCGTCTTGGCGATGGTCAGATCCTGCTCGCGACTGGCCTCCTCCGCCTCATCTTTCATCACATCCATGGCCGGAATCGCCTGCAAGGCGAGCTGCTTGCGTGCGCTCTCCAGCGTCTGACGGGCAAAGTCCAGCGACCGGCTCTTCACCCCTTCGTCTTCATAGGCAGCCACCAAGTCCCAATACATATTGGCAATCTGCGTCACGGTGGTCACCACCTGCAGCTTGAACGCCTCGTCGGAGATCATCTGGTTGTTCTTTGCGATGCGCAGAAAACGCAGGTTGGGTCCAAGGCCGAACCCCGCCAGCAGCTGCTGTTGCAGGGCGACGTGGTAGTAAGAGCTCAGAGTCGGATTCAGAAAGCTGTACGGGCTGTTGGTCGTCCCACGATTGTTGTCGAAGATGGCGGAAAGCGTGGTGCCGGTCGGAAAGGCCTGCGTGTAGCCGACGTCCCCAAGGATCGTATGCTGCTGCAAGGTCGGTACCCCGTAGATGGAGATGTTTGACAGTGGCTCCGTATAGTGTTCCACACTGAACATCCCTGTAATGGCCGGGTCATAGGACGAGACATTCGTTCCCGTTCCCAGGGTAGATGAGACCAGCCCCGAAGCTCCTGAGCCTGCGCCGCCCGCGCCACTCGACGTTCCGCCCGCGCCAGCCCCGCTCGCCCCAGAGCCGAAGCCACCCACCCCACCTCCGGGGGTGTTCTGCACTACGCCGGTATTCACACCGCGAAACGATCCTCCCGCCTGGGTGCGCAGCACGTCGGCTGCCGCAATCGGAAGATTGTAGCGCGCGATGGCAATGTCGAGATTGTTCTCCAGGGCGAGCGAGATGGCATCCTTCAGGCTGAGTTCAAGAACGCCATTCTTGATCAGCGTGTCGATGCGCGGCGAGTTGGCCAAGTTGGGCCGGGGCACCGGCGTGGCCCGATATGGGCCAATGGGACTGTAGGAATGCGGTATATCAAGGCGCAGCTCCGCATGTGGCTGTTTGGGTGCAACTAGCGCGTTTCTCAGAGTGGTTTGTTGTCCCTGTGCCAGAAGAGGTACCACTGCCAATATCCACGCGCTCAAACGACGAGTTGCTGAAGCGTTCCGGTTCACGCCTGCACCTCCGCGCTCTCCCGCGCGGCAAGCCCGGCTGTATCCCGGTATAACCAGCCATCCCGCAGTTCAATAGTGCGCGTTCCATACTGCGCATTCTCCTCGGAGTGGGTGACCTGCACCACCGTTGTGCCCTGCGCATTCAGCGCGCGGAACAGCTCCATGATCTCCTTGGCCTGTCCGGAGTGAAGGTTGCCCGTAGGCTCATCCGCCAGCAACAAGGCTGGCTTGTGAATCACCGCGCGGGCAATGCCAACCAACTGTTGTTGCCCGCCCGAGAGCTGGTTCGGAAACAGATCTTTCTTGCCAACGATGTTGAACCGATCGAGTGTGTCCGCCACCAGGGCCTGGCGCTCGTAGCGAGGAATATCTTTGTAGGAGAGCGGCAAATCGATGTTTTCAGCTACGGTGAGATCGTCGAGAAGATGGTAGCTCTGGAAGACCATGCCGATGCGGCGGCGCGCCAAATCAGCGCGTTGCTTGCGATGGAGCGCGTGGACTGCGACATCTTCGAAGAGGAACTCACCGCGCCATTGATCGTCGAGCATTGCGAGGACGTTGAGAAGGGAGGATTTTCCTGCTCCCGAAGGCCCCATGACGGTGACAAATTCTCCCTTGCGAATCGTGAGCTTGATCTGGCGTAGGACCCAGGTTTCGCTGTGCCCCGTTTTATAGCTACGCTCCAGCTGATTCAGTTGAATCATCGTCGTGACTTCATCCTCGAACTTTCCATGGTTTTTACTCTGTTCGCAACGCCTGTGTTGGTTCTACTGAAGCCGCGCGCCGAGCTGGCAGATAGCTAGACAGCAGTGCCACCAGAAGCATCCCCATCGCCGCGCATATCAGCGCAGCTCCGCTGTTCGACAGATGCGCTCCAATTTTGCCCTCTCCGGTAAAGACCACATCGGCCAGCACACTCGCGACAAGCCGCGGAACCGCCAGGCTCGCCACCGTCCCCAGCGACACACCTAACGCGGTCAGCAACATGCCGCGCCGCAGAATCAGAGCAAGAATCCGCCCCCGGTCCGCTCCGAGCGCTAGCCGCACGCCAATCTCCCGCGTTCGTTGCGTGACCTGATAACTCATCAAGCCGAACAATCCGATCATCGTCAGCAGCAGCGCAAATGCCGCGAACCCGCCCGCCAGATAGCTGAAGAAGCGGGGTGCAGCCACACTGCTGTCGATCACCGCCTGCATACTCGCCAGCTTGGCCACCGGAATCTCCGGGTCCGCGTTCGCCACCGCCCGTTGCATCGCCGCGGCGATGTCCACATCGCCCGACAGACGCACCGCGAATGTAGTAGGAAACCACCCGTTCATGATCTTCATCATCGGATCCGAGAGCTGCGCGAACGGAACATAGATCACAACCCTGGGCGACTCCGCCAGCGAACGACTGTGCGTATCGGCCACCACACCCACGATGCGAAGCGGTGTCTTCGCACCCGCTAGCACCGCTTGGCCAATCGCCGATCGTTCCGGCCACCAATGCCGCGCCGCCGTCTCACTCACCAGTGCCACCCTCACCGCGTCGGCACCATCATCTGCGGTGATATCCCGTCCGCCTAACACTGGAATGCCCAACGTACGGAAGTACCCCGGTGTCACCGCGCGAAACTCCACATTCTCCCCTGCCCCCGGACGATCCGCCGGACTCCCTCCCATGTTCAACCCGCGGTCGAGCGGCAGCCCATTCACCGCAGCCACTCGCGCCACACCTGGATACCGCCCCAACTCCCCCAGCACCTTATCGATGAACTGTGTCGTATGCAGCGTACTGGCATACGCGTCCCCCTTCAGAGTCACCTGCGCCACCGTCAGGTGCTTCGCCTCCACACCCGAAGCCACAGACCGCAGCTTCAAAAAACTCCCTAGCAGAAGTGACGCAGCCGACAGCAGCACCATCGCCACCGCGACCTGCCCCACCATCAAACTGTCGCCCATACGAGCATGATGTGCCGAGACTCCGACCTGCCCGCCTCCTTGCAACGTGGAAGCCGCATCCCGTCGCAATACACCCCAGCCCGGCAATAGCCCGAAGAGCAGTGTCGACACACTCGCCAGCAGGAACGCAAAGCCGGCAGGCAACCACTCGTTTCGCTGCATCGGCGGAATGGTTATGGGGGCAGTCGCCAGCAGCAGCGGAACGGCCAGTCGTGACAACCAAAGCCCCAGGCCGCCACCCACCAGCGCCAACACGAGGCTTTCGCACATCAGCAACCGCAGCAGGTCCCCGCGACTCGCGCCCAGCGCCCGACGCACCGCCATCTCCCGCGCCCTTCGCCAGGTTCGCGCCGTCATCAGCACCGACAGATTGAGGCACGCCACTAGAAGCACCGCCAGCACCGCTGCCAGCATGGTCGACAGACTTGTCCGAACATTGCTTACGACCACCTGTTGCAACGGCCATACCCGAAATTCGTGGATCGCCTTGCTGCGGGTTGTCCAGCTCAAATAGCCCGGAAACTGCTTGTAGAAGGGCTGGTTCAGCGAACTCAACTCCTGCTGAGCCTGCTCCAGGGTCACTCCCTCCCGCAGCCGCGCCACCATCTGGTAGTTATCGCCCTCATAGCCTGGGTCCTTCACGCCGAGTTGCAGCGGCTGCCATACGTCGACGCGCGTGGCGGTGCCAGGCGCGGACTCACTCGCCACCTCGAGCGACGGTGGCATCACCCCCACCACGGTAAAGGGCTCCTCATTGATCCGAACCACACGGTTCAGAACACTGGCATCGCCGTTGAACTCCCGCTTCCAAAGCTGGTAGCTCAGAAGCACCACTCTTGGCCCACTCGGGAGGTCTTCCTCTGCCGTAAAGTTGCGCCCCAACATCGGCCGCACCCCGAGCGTCGGGAAGTATCCTCTCCCCACCTTCATCGACGCGATCTGGAAGGCATGGCCTGCTCCCGCCGCCAGATTCACGCCGGCCGCTCCATCCTCAGATATGCCCACTGCCTCAAAGCTCCGGTTATGGTCCTTCAGGAAATCCGCACTCGTCCCGGCCTGCTCCGCATTTGGCTTCTCCTGCGGAAACGTAAAAGCGACACCCACGAGTCGCTCCGGCGCTGAATACGGCAGCGGGGCCAGCAGTACCCCCTGTACCACGCGACACATCGCGGCGCTCGCGCCAATCCCTAGTGCCAGCGTCACGACCGCCGTCAACGTAAATCCTGGCGACCTCCGCAACTGCCGCAATGCGTACCGTAGATCCTGAATTGATCGGGTCATCGCTTTCTCCTCTTTACTCGCTGCACAACGCCTGCAATCGCATCGAGCGGCTGCCGCCCGCTGCGCGTCGGTGAATGCTGTCGGCAGGCACACTACCGTGGCGAATGTCGCAGTCGGGCGTGGCCAGCGAGGCTACGTCCCCTTCTGCGTAGTTCTTCCATGAGCTCATTCACTTATGCCCGGACCTCGGCCAACAGCTGGCTCAACTCACCCTCGGCAACCACTTTGCCGTCGAACAGATGCACCTGCCGCTCCGCATGAGCCGCGAAGCGCGGATCATGGGTCACCATGCAGATGGTTGCGCCATCCTGATGAAGTTCCTGAAGAAGCGTCATCACGGCCTCGCCGTTTTTGGAATCCAAATTCCCCGTCGGTTCGTCCGCCAGCAGAATCGAAGGAGAACCCGCCAGCGCCCGCGCCACCGCCACCCTCTGTTGTTGTCCGCCCGAAAGTTGTGCCGGATAGTGCCGCATGCGATGCGCCATATTCACGCGCTCCAGCGACTCCTGCACACGCCTCTTTCTTTCTGCCGTCGGCATCCCCGCCCGATAGGTGAGTGGCAGTTCAACATTCTCGGCAACGGTCAAATCGCCAATCAGATTGAAGCTCTGAAAGATAAATCCAATCTCCTGATTCCGTATCCGCGAACGATCGGCGAAGTTGAGATTCGCCACCTCCTTCCCGTTCAATGTGTACCTCCCAGCCGACGGTGTATCCAGGAGTCCAATGATCGATAGCAGCGTGGACTTGCCGCATCCCGACGGCCCGGACATCGCAACATACTCTCCGCTTCGGATGGTGAGGTGAATTCCGGATAGCGCATGCGTCTCAATCTCGTCGGTGTAAAAGACCTTGGTCAGATCCTCAATCTCAATCATGTGTTCGGCCATGCTCCATCTCCTTGTGTCCGGGTTTCTGTTTGGTAACTGCTCTCCGACCTGCCACAGCCCACAACTTAGTTCAAGCGAATCCGATCCGTGCCGTCCCACCGGCTCATATCCGACAGGATCACCGTATCTCCCTGCTGCAATCCCTCAATCACCTGAATACTGTTTACAGATGCGCGTCCAACCTTCACTGGAACTCGCACCGCAGTCTTTCCATCTGCACCCAGCTTGAAAAGGCTGATGGTGCTGTTCTCGTTCCCGAATGCCGGCCGCCCTACATAGAGCACGTCCGTCAGCCGGTCCAGGTCAATCGTCCCATCCACACTCAGGTCCGGCCTTGCGCCTTGGGGCAGAGCTCCGGCAAGTTCTACGTCCACAGTCACCGTACCGTTCAACACCGCCGGATCGATTCGCATCACCCTCCCGGAGATCACGCCGTTGTGGGTATCGATCTCCGCCGGTTGCCCTATCTGGATATCCCGCGCCTGGGTCTCGGCAATCTTCAGACTCGCCTTCAACTGGTCCGGCTGCACCACCTTCGCCAGCGTCGTCCCCGGAGCCACGTGCTCTCCCACCTGATGCGGGAGCTCGACGAGCACCCCACTGATCCCGGCACGAACACTCAGCGCATCCTGCTGCTTCTGCTTCAACCCGAGGAGAGCCTTCGCCTGATCCACCTTCGTCTGCTGTACTGCGAGCTGCGTCTCAATCGCCTTTTCATTCAGGGCAAGCCGCTGCTTCTCCAGGTCATTCCGCGTAGTCAGCTCATCCGCCTTGCCCTTCGAAGCGCTGTAAGTCAACCCGCTGATCACCCCCAGGTCATATAGGGACTTGTCCGTCTGTGCCTGCAATTGGGCCTGATTGTGGTCCGCACCCACCGTCGCTGCCGCGGCCTTCTGGTCCATCAAATCGCTCTCAACCTTGGCCCGCGTATTGATGTAATCCGCCTGCGCACCCTTCAGTTGCAGCTGCGCATCCAGCAACTCCTGCTGCAACGTCGGGTCGACCAGATCCATCACGACCGTATCCGGCTCCACCTTCGCCCCGGGCAGCACTCGAATGCGCACCACCGTCGCCTCGGTCTCCGCCGGAATCAGCCGAATCCTGTCTTCCCGGGGTATCAGCGTGCCTGGCCCGCGTACCTGCCGCAGCAGCGGCCCACGCTTCACCTCATCGGTCCACACGGTAGCCCGTTCCACCTCAGGAGCGGCGGGCTTCAGCCGCGTCACGGCATAAGCCGCCGCCGTCAGCACCAACACCCCGCATCCAGCAGCAATCCACTGCCGGCGCATCCTCTTACGCTTGATATCCGGTCTGGAGATGTCCATTACACACCTTCTAAAGCATGTAGGTATCCAATCAAGTTGACGTCTTTTCAACAACTTGCATGAAGCTAGCCATGCCAGAGTGTCCACAACCAGAAGGAGGCGTCCATTTCCGAACACCTCTTCAAGTCTTGTTCGCTCTGATTCATCTTCATCCGGTTCATCCGCCTACTCGGCCCTCAGCGCCACCATCGGATCGACATGAGTCGCTTTCCAGCCAGGCGCAAACGCCGCAGCCAGTGCCGTTAGCAATAGCAGCAATGCCGCCGCCCCGAGGCTCATGGGGTCCATCGGATGGACTCCCACTAACATGGCCATCACCAGCCGTGCAAGCATCAGGCTCAGCACGAGGCCGGCCGCAATGCCCCAACTGGCGAGTTTCGCGGCATGCTCCAGCACGGCGCGCAGAATTGCGCCCTTCTCCGCCCCAAACGCCATCCTCAGGCCAATCGCGAATGTCTGTTGTGCCACCGAATACGCCATCGTCCCATAGACGCCCAGCATTGCCAGCAACAGTCCAACTCCGGCAAAGGTGGAAATCAGCACCGCCCGAAAGCGTTCCGCCTCCATCGACTCATTCACCATCTCGTCCATGGTCGTAAAGCGCAGCGCGATGAACGGATTCACTCGCGTAATCTTTTCTTGCACCACGTTCATCAGCGATAGCGGTTTCACGTGTGTTCGCAGAACAATGTGAATCTGGTTGCCATAGAACGGATGTTGCGTCATCGGCATGTAGAGCGTCGGCCCCGGATTCTCCGCGGGCGAGTCCTGCCGCACGTCGCCTACTAGGCCCACCACCGTCATCCATTTGTCCGAATCGAGCCCGCACTGGATCTGCTTGCCCAGCGGATCGGCATTTCCGAAGCTTTGCTTCGCGAGCGCCTCGCTGATCACCGCCACAAACGGACTTTCGTAAGTATCCTGCGCACTGAAATCACGTCCGCGCTTGATTGGAATCCCCATGGCCTCAAAGTAGCCTGGACTGGCAACGCTGAAGATTGACGAAGTTTCATGGCCAAGATCAACAGGCAATCCGCCTCTCGTCTTGTAATAGCCATTGGAACCATAGTCCCCAGTGGGCAGCCCCATAACTCCGGCTACATGCTCAACACCCGGCACCCCCGCGAGCTGCACAAACAGATTGTTGAACTGCTGTACCGCGCGATGTGTATCCTGTTCCGAGTGCGCTGGCGCATCCGCATCCACCACCAGCAACTGGCGGGTCTGATACCCCATATCCCGTGATCGCAGAGTCATCATCGTGTGCAGCAGTAGCCCCGCACCCATGGAAAGTACAAACGTCACGGCTACCTCGGCGATCACCAGTCCATCACGGAGCGCCGCCGCGCCTTGCCGGTTCATGCCGCGCGAGGCGTCGCTCTTCAACACCCGCGCTGGATCAAGCCTTGACGCCCTCACCGCCGGGAGCATCGATGATACGAGCGCCGTTAGCACCGCGAGCCCAAGCGTAAACACCAGGACCAAGCCATTCAGGTGAATCTCATTGGCTCGCGGCAGATCCTTCGGAGCCATTGCTACCAACAGGCGAACGGCAGGGAATGCCAGTAGCACCCCGGCTACTCCGCCGATCAGCGAAACCAGCAAGCTTTCGAGCATGACCGGTTGCAATACTTGCCATCGCGAGGCCCCGAGTGCCTTCCGAATCGCGATCTCCCGCTGCCGCTCCATCGAGCGCACCAGCTGAAGATGGGTCACGTTTACGCAGGCGATCAGTAGAATGAGCCCGACCGTAGCCCACAGAAGCAGAAGCGTCGGCCGAGCATCTCCTGTCAAGGCCTGTTGCAGTGACAGCGCCAATATCTGCTTGTTTCGGTTCGCATCGGGATATGTAGTCTCTAGTTGCCGCGAGATTCCCTCCAGCTCGGTCTGTGCCGTCTGAAAGCTAACGCCAGGACGAAGCCGTGCCACGGCCTTGTAATTGAACGCGGTCCGCGACTCTGATTCCGGCCGTAGTGGGTACGCTTCCCACACCTGCGTCCTTGCAGGGAAATCGAAGCTCGCCGGCAACACGCCCTCAATTTCCAACGATTCATTCTCCACGCGTAGCGTTTGCCCCAACGCGGCCTGCGCGCTGCCGAAGTTATCGCGAGCAAACTGTTCGCTGACGAGGACAGCATGATGCGCATCGGCATCCGTAAACAAACGACCTGCCACTGGCTGCATGCTGAAGATGCGAGCAAAGTTCGCGTCCACAAAGGCCAGCACCGTGTAAACCGAGTGATCACGCAACTGCACGCCAAGAGTTCCATTGGAGTAGAGGCTTACCGCATCCATGTTCCGTGCCTGGTCACGAACGTCCACTGCATCCGGCCCCGTGACCCGCCGCGTGGTGTGCCCGCTATTCGTCCAATGCGTGTCCAGAACAACGAGTCTATCGGCGTTTGGGTAAGGAAGCGGCGCCAGTAGAATCGATTGGACCGCGGTAAAGATTGCGGAGTTTGCGCCGATTCCTAAAGCCAGGGTCAATGTTGCCGTCGCAGTGAACACCGGGTGCTTAAGCAACTGGCGCCCAGCAAAACGCAGATCGCTAGCAAAGGCTCTGGCGGTATTCTCCCAGCCATACGAATTGACTAGTTCTTTGACCACGGCCATATCCCCTGCCTCCAGCCGTGCGGCCCTCCTGGCGTCCTCAGCAGAGAGCCCCCGTGCCATCCACGCCGCGGCTGTTTCCTCAAAGTACTGCTCGACTTCATCCGCCACATCCCGATCGCGTTTTGCTCGGTGAGCGAGGCTACGTAGACCATAGGTAAACTGCCGCCAGAGTGACATATGTCAACCCTCCGCTTTCAGCAATCTCGCGATCGCAGACGCGCGCCGCGTCCAGTCCGCAGTCTCTTGCTCCAGTTGCTTCTTCCCTGTCCGCGTCAGCGTATAGAACTTCGCCCGGCGCGAGTTCTCAGTCTGGCGCCACTCGGCATCCAGCCAGCCAGCGCGTTCGAGTCGCTGAAGTGCGGTCAGCAGAGATCCTGGGTTCACCTTGAAAACTCCGCGCGAGACTTGCTCTACTCGGCGGGCGATCCCAAAGCCATGCATCGGCTCCAGGCTCAACGTCTTCAGAATGAGCATGTCGAGCGTGCCTTGTATTACATCTGTATTCAGATCGGTCATTTGGAGGAAACCTTAGCATCGCCTCATTATGACTGTCAAGATATGATTGTCATACCTATTACTATTTAGACTGCAGATCGTGGGCCAAAACTAGTCGGAACGCAGCGTTTGGATGGGATCCAGATTGGCGGCTCTTCGCGCGGGTAGAAGGCAGGCAGTCATGGAGCAAACCAGGAGAAGCAGAGTAACCGACAAGAGCACCCAGGGCGTCGAGGTACTGGCGGGTGTCCAGTGCCGTAGCGCCCGTTCCAACGAAAGATGCAGCAGAAGGCCAACGGCGATCCCGCTCGCCACGGTCGCCAACGTAGCTCTGACCGCAATCCACACAATGTGCGACCGCTGCGCACCTAGCGCCATGCGAACGCCGATCTCCTTCGTGCGTCGCGCGATGGCGAAGCTGACCGTGCTGGCGATCCCGACCAGGGAGAGGACGAGCGCGAGCCCCGCAAAGAACGAGAACAAAATAGAGAAGAGACGCTGCTGCGCCCATACCGGCTCGTGTTGTAGTCCCTCTTCGAGTTCGTCGACCTCCGTGGCCGTGCGCTGGTCAGGGCTGACAGAATGCAGCGCGGTGCGGATCGCCTTGAGCAACGCGAGCGGTGAGTTGGCCGTGCGAATGAACAGCTGCGTGTAGTCCCACATAAAGGTGGTATACGGGACATAAATAGCCGGGGCGGTCGGTTGCTCGAGGCCATTGTTCCGCGAGTCG
>Ga0210403_10002528_pt1 | contig 16457 bp, 12 predicted proteins | sample IncBWC19MmetaG_FD_150863 | JGI IMG/M metagenome (GOLD analysis project Ga0210403, IMG submission 150863) | Forest soil microbial communities from Barre Woods Harvard Forest LTER site, Petersham, Massachusetts, United States - Inc-BW-C-19-M | ecosystem: Environmental > Terrestrial > Soil >... | reverse complement strand
CAGCACCAAGGCAAAATTCCCACAACGGAGTTACAAGGAGGAAAACATCATGGCGAAAAAAAGAGGGCTAGGCGTATCCCGCAGAGATTTCATGAAGATCGCCGGCGTTAGCGCCGTGGCCGGAGCCGGCCCCGCATTCCTGTTTCCGGAGCGGGCCGCGGCCCAGCAGAAGACCCTGAAGATTTTGCAGTGGAGCCACTTTGTTCCGGCCTGGGACAAGTGGTTCAACGAGACCTATACCAAGGAATGGGGCCAGAAGAACAACACCAATGTGATCGTTGACAATATCAACCTGGTCGATCTCAAGACCCGTGCCTCGGCGGAGATCTCAGCCCAGAAAGGCCACGATCTCTTCATGCTGCTCTCGCCCCCGGCCGCCTACGAGAAGCAGGTCATCGACATGACCCACGTCTACCAGGAAGTAGAGCGGAAGTGGGGCAAGAAGATCGATCTGGCGCATAAGTCCACCTACAACCCTAAGACCAAGAAATATTTTGCATTCTCTGACGCCTATACTCCCGATCCGGGTAACTGGCGGAGAGACTTGTGGACCGAGGCTGGCTTTCCCAATGGCCCCGACACGTGGGAAGACCTGCGCGTCGGCGCCAAGAGGATCAAGGACAAATCCGGCCATCCGTGCGGTCTGGGGCTATCACAGGAGTTGGATACCAGCATGGCCCTGCGCGCCCTGCTGTGGTCGTTCGGCGGCGCCGAACAGGATGAGCACGGCAACGTGACCATCAACTCCAAGAACACCGTCGAGGCCCTCAAGTTCATGAAGGCGCTGTATGAGGAATCGGAGACCAAGGAAGTGTTTACCTGGACGCCTCCTTCCAATAACCAGGCCATGCTGGCCGGCAAGGTTTCGTACGTAGCCAACGCCATTTCCATTACCCGCCAGTCGGAACGGGACAACATGCCCATCGACAGCAACATCATGATCAGCCGCGCGCTGAAGGGTCCTGTGCGCCGCATCGCCGCCGAGCATGTCATGAATTGCTATGTGGTCTGGGAGTTTGCGGAAAACAAAGATGGCGCGCAGAAGTTCCTGATCGACTACATGGACCATTTCCACGAAGGCTTTGTCGCCGGGCAGTTCTACAACTTCCCCTGCTTCCCCAAGACGGTCCCCAATCTCAAGGCCGAGATCTCCAACGATCCGCGCGCCCATCCAGCCGACAAGTATAAGGTGCTGGGCGACGTGCTCGATTGGGCCACCAACGTGGGTTATCCCGGCTACGGGAGTGCTGCGATTGATGAAGCCTTCACGACCTGGGTCATCCCCACCATGTTTGCCAAGGTGGCGCAGGGCCAGGAAACTGCGGAGAACGCCGCCAAAGCCGCAGAAACCGAGTACAAACGTATTTTTGACAGGTTCAAATAACCCGGGGGATCGATGGCCGTTGTTGCGACGCGAAACCTGACAAAAGTATTTAAACAAGGCGCGCTGGGCGCAGTGAACGAGGTGAATCTGGAGACCCGCGAAGGCGAGTTCCTGGTTTTCCTGGGACCTTCGGGTTCCGGGAAAACCACTCTCCTGCGCATGATCGCCGGCCTGGAAACTCCCACGTCCGGCGAGATATTGATTGGCGGGAAGGTGGTCAACGATCTGACGCCGCGCGAGCGCCGGATCGCCATGGTCTTTCAGAGTTACGCTCTTTATCCTCATCTCACCGTTTACAAGAACATCGCATTTCCGCTCAAGGCCCAGGGAGTCGACCGCAGCCTGCACCAGCAGAAGGTCGAGTGGGCGGCATCCTTGCTGGGCATCAGCGGCCTTCTCGACCGCAAGCCGCGGGAACTCTCCGGCGGTGAGCGTCAGCGTGTGGCCCTGGCGCGCGCTATCGTCCGCGAGCCGGCGGTTTTTCTGCTCGACGAACCGCTTTCCAACCTCGATGCCAAGCTACGTCTCTCGGCCCGCGAAGAGCTGGAGCGCTTCCATCGCCGCATCGGGACGACCACCATCTATGTGACTCACGACCAGGTGGAAGCCATGGCCATGGGGGACCGCATTCTGGTCCTCAACCACGGAGTGGTGCGGCAGTTCGGCACCCCCCGTGAGGTCTACGACGAGCCGGCGGATACCTTTGTCGCCACCTTCCTGGGTTCACCGCCCATGAACCTGATTGAATTGGATGATGTGATTGCCGGCTTCCGCCCCGAACACTTCCGCCTGGCGGAAGAGGTGAAAGATGCTGACCGGGTGGCCTTCAAGTTCCGTGTGGAAAACGCCGAGTATCTCGGTGCGGAATACATTCTCTCCGGGTGCCTGGTGGGTGGCCGCGCGGATGGCAAGAAAATCATCGCCCGTCTGCTGCTCGGACACACCTTTGAAATCGGCGTAACCTACGACTTTGCCGTCCCCGAACGTCACCTGAAATTCTTCGATCGCAGTACCGAAAAGAAGGTCCAGGCGAGGGCCCTGACATGGCAGTAAGCCAGGCGCGGGTGCGCTCCGTGGGTGCGGCCAAGAGTCCATTGCTGGGGTTCGCCATGTTCACCCCCGCGGTGTTGTACATTGTGCTGCTGATTGGCGCGCCCTTTTGTCTGGCCGTCTTTTATGCGTTCAGTGATGCCCGCATCGGTAGTAAGGGCCTGCATTACGTAGGGCTGGAGAATTTTCGCAGCATCCTACAGAGTCCCAGCTTTCACGCTGCGCTCAAGCATTCCATTGTCTTTACCTTGGTGGCGCAAATCATCGTGATGGTTTGCGCCAACATCCTTTCCATTGCCCTGGAGAAGCCATTTCGCGGACGCGGTCTGGTGCGCTTCCTCATTCTTCTGCCCTGGGTGGCGCCCGTGTCTCTAGGCGCCATCGGCTGGAAGTGGATACTCGATTCGATCTACAGCGTGATTAGCTGGCTGCTGGGATGGCTTCACCTCGTCAATCCCTTTGATCCGCCCATGTGGCTCGGCGAACCGAAGCTGGCCATGGCCTCGGTCATCCTGGTGCATTGCTGGCGTCTGGTCCCGTTTTCCACGGTGATTCTGCTGGCCGGGCGCACCGCCATTCCCAAGGAAATTCCTGAAGCCGCGGCCATTGACGGCGCCGGTTTCTGGCGGACTCTGTTCCAGATCAGCCTGCCCATGATGCTGCCCATCATGAGCGTCGCTTTCCTCTTCGGCACGATTTTTACTTTCACCGACATGACCGTGGTTTACATCCTGACCGCCGGCGGACCTTACGATTCCACCCAGACGCTGCCCTCGCTGGCTTTTACCACAGGAATCACCGGCAGCGATCTGGCCGCCGGCGCCGCTATCTCCGTGTTTCTGGTGCCGGTGCTGGTGGTGATCGCATATCTAATGCTGCGCATGGCGAACCGCACGGAGCTGGCATGATGACGATGGAACCAAGGCCGGGAGTCCAGAGACCGCTGGGTATTACCCTGATTAGCGGCGTGCTGCTGTTGGGCGCTGCCGCGCTTCTGGCGCGCACCCTCCTGCTGCACATCGGCGGAGTGACCGGACCGGCGCGCCTGCTGGCGGCCTTGCTGATGGCCGCGATTGGGCTTGGCCTATGGAAGTTGCGGAATGCGGCGCGCATCTTCCTGTTCTTTCTGCTGGTGCTTACATCGCTGACCAGTGCCGGCGCGCTGTTTCTTTATGCTCTCCGCCAATCTCATTACCGGCTGGCCGGCGAACTCGCCCTGCAGGTTTTGCTGGCGGGCTTGTTGATCTGGTATCTGCAGCGGATGAGTGTGCGTCATGCGTTTGGAAGTTCCAGCGCCTGGCCAAAGACCATGCAGATGCTGGTGCTCACCATCTTCACCGGGCTTCTGTCTTTCCCGTTTTTCTGGATGGGTATCGCCACCTTTAAAGAAGATCTGGATCTCTATGCCACTGAGAACAATCCTTTCCTGTTCAACTTGCCGCCGACGCTCAGGCATCTTCGGTATCTGTTTGGCCAGACCGACTATCTGCGCTGGCTGGGCAACACCGCCTTTGTAGGCACTCTGGTCGTACTCATCACATTGATATTGTCCATCCCCGCGGCCTATGCGCTGGCCCGCCTCACCGGGCGATGGGGCGAAAGACTGGGCATTGCCATCTTTCTCACCTACCTGGTTCCGCCGACTTTGTTGTTCATTCCACTCTCGCGGGTGGTCGCCATCCTCGGACTGCAGGACACTCTTTGGTCCCTGGTGCTGGTGTATCCCAGCATTACCGTGCCTTTTTCGATCTGGCTGCTGATGGGGTTTTTCAAATCCATTCCTCGGGAACTCGAGGATGCGGCCATGGTGGATGGCCTTACCCGTTTCGGGGCTTTCATCAAGTTGGTGATTCCTATCTCGACCTCCGGCATTCTGACGGTGGTGATCTTCACCTTCACCCTGGTGACCCAGGAGTTTGTCTACGCCGTGACCTTCATTTCGCCCAAGGCGAACCAGATGGTGGGCGTGGGAGTTCCCAACTTCCTGGTCCTCGGCGACGTGTATTACTGGGGCGGCTTGATGGCCGCCTGCCTGATCGCCAGCCTGCCGGTGGCCTTCCTCTATAACCTATTTCTCGACAAGTTCATCGCTGGTTTTACGGTAGGAGCAGTGAAGGGATGATTTAGCCAATGGCAGTTAGCACTCAGCATTCAGCATTCAGCCAAAGCAGGTCTTTGCTGTAGATGGGCACAGGTAGGAATAAAGGATTGGCCGCGAATTGACGCGAATGACGCAAACGATACAAGGGTACGAATTTAATTTCCTGGAAGAAAGATCTCCATCGACTCATAGCTCAAGACTCACAATGACAGAATTTGTGTCGATTCGTGTAATTCGTGGCTAATTCTCTTTTATCGGCGAGCATCAGCGCAGATCTGCGGCAACAGTTCTTGCCGTTCCGGCATGGGACTGGTCTTCGCCGTGCGCTTTGCTATGATGGCTGTGGCATTTTGGCGCCGGCTTTGACGGCAGAATGATAAAAGGCACTCTGGATGCTCGGGTATCAAAGTGCGACCTGCTATCGGGCGCAGGTCGAATCTCTACGGTTTTTTAGGCACGGGACGGGCATAGGATGCAGGGTTTTCGCGAATGAGCGAACGGAGCAATTTTCTAGCTAAACATTTCGGTTTGCGCGGCATCGCCATCTTCGAGGCGGGCAAGGGCCTGTTGGCCCTGGCGGGCGGCTTCTGGTTGTTTTCACTCCGGCACAAAGACCTGCAACTGGTGGCTGAACACATCCTGGAAACCCTCCATATCAATCCTGACCACAATTTTTATCGGGCCTTCATGCGGGGCGCGGGACACGTAACCACCCGGACCCTGTGGCTGATGGTTTCGGGTGTGCTGGTGTATGTGGCGATTCGCTTTATCGAAGCCATAGGCCTGTGGCTGGCGCGGGAATGGGCGGAGTGGTTCGCGCTGCTTTCAAGCGCCATGTATATGCCCTGGGAGATCTATGAACTGGTGCGCCGCGCCAGTGCCATCAAGTGGGGCATCTTCAGCGTCAATGTGATCATTGTGCTGTACCTGCTATGGCTGAGGATTGTGATCCACCGGGAGAAGAAAGCTGCGAAGGCATTGCCATGATTGCCAGTATTGCCAGAATTGGGGAACCGGCGCGGCACTGAATTTGGAGTTCAGCGGATTGCAGATTTCCAATTTTGGCAATTCCGGCGATTCTGGCAATTCTGGCAATTCCCTTCACTTGGCCTCATACACAGTCTTTCCTCCCAGCACCGTGCGCAGCACTTTCGTTTTCAGGATTTCCGCCGGTTCGATTCTGGTGATGTCCCGGTCTAAGACCACAAAGTCGGCCACCATTCCCGGCGCGAGTGTGCCTTTGTATTCTTCTGCGAACTCTGCGCGGGCCGCGGTGGTGGTGTAAGCGGCAATGGCTTCGTCGATGGTGAGCTTCTGCTCCGGATAATATTCTTTCGTGCCCTGGGGATTCTTGCGCGTTACCGCAGCATATAAACCGCGAAATGGCGTAATAGGCTCGACTGGGTAATCAGTGCCGAACGCCAGCGGAGCGCCGTAGTAGAGAAACTCCTTCCAGGGATAGGAATGTTTGGCCCTCTCGGGGCCGATGCGTGACTCGGCCCAGTTCATGTCGGTGAGCAGATGATTGGCCTGCATGGAAGCGATTACACCCAGGCTGGCAAAGCGTTGAATGTCCTCCTTGGCCAATACCTGATCGTGCTCAATGCGGAAGCGCAGATTGGCGCGGGAACTCTGTTTTTCGGCGTAGGCGAAAGCATCGAGGGCCATGCGGGCGCCACGGTCGCCGATGGCGTGAAAGCCTATCTGGAACCCAGCCTGGGCGCGTTCGGCGGCCATCCGGTTGAGCGTTTCCTGGTCATAGCGGGCCAGTCCGGAGTTCTCGGGGTCATCGGTGTAGGGCGCCAGCATCGCGGCAGTGCGTGAACCGAGAGAGCCATCCATGTAGCCTTTGAGCATGCCGGTGTGCAACATCCGGTCGTCGGCGCGATGGTGGGCGCGCATCTGTTTCAGTTGCTCGACAGAGGTATCGAAGGCCAGCCATTCGGAGATGCGCAGGGTAAGCTTGCCTTCTTTTTCCAGCTCTTCAAAGACCAGAAAGTCTTCCCAATCGGAGTTGTCCTGGGCGGAGGTGAGCCCCCATTGAGCGGCATCCTGAAGGGCCAGCTTAGCGGCCTTGCGGCGTTGCGCTGGCGTGGGCCGCGGCAGTCTTGCCAGCACCCTGTCTTTGGCGGTTTCGCGGAGAATGCCGCTGGGTCCGCCGCCCGCCTCATGGTCAATCTTGCCACCCTGCGGATCGGGGGTTTGCGCCGTGATCTTCATGGCTTTGAGGGCCGCCGAGCTGGCCACTGCAATGTGGCCATCCACGCGAACAAAGATCGCCGGATGCCCGGCGGTGACCGCATCGAGGTCGTGGCGATCGGGCAGGGTCTGGTTGGTCCATAGCGTGTGGTCCCAGCCACGTCCTATCAGCCATTCGCCCGGGCCGGTGGCCTTGGCGCGGGCCGCGATGCGCTGTTTCATCTCCTCCAGGGATTTGCTGCCCACCAGGTTGACGTTCAGCTTCTCAAAGCCTCCGTTGGCCAAGTGTGTGTGCGCATCGTTGAATCCGGGCATAACAAAGCGCCCGCCGAGATCGATGACCCGTGTATGCGGCCTTTTGAGCTTCAGCATGGTCTCGTTGGCGCCCACGTCCATGACCCGCCCGCCGGATACGGCGATGGCCTGGAAGCGATTCATGGATTGCGTCTGGCTGTCGGCTTGCGAGAATGTCGTGCTGGCGCCCGGGTAGATGTTCCCGTGAATAAAGATCACATCGGCAACCGCCGGTTTTGCCTGCCCCGCAGCCGGACCGGCGATGGTCATCGAAATCAGTACAGCCAGAAAGATTCTCATTCACTCACTCCGGTCAGTGCCAGCAGTGCCAGCAGGATTCGTTTGAGGCCAAGATCGCGATGCAGGCAGTCGAACCACTCTCTCAGGGTATGGGCGCCCCCGCCATCGCCGCCGGCGCCAATTGTAATGGCCTCTCGGCCCAGTGATAGTGGAATGTTGGCGTCGGTCGAGGCCAGACGGGGCAGGGCATGGATCCCAAGATGGGCGTCGACTGCGCGAATGACCTGCAAGATGCGGGCATCCGGGCGCAACTGAGCGGCCGGACGGTCGCCAATGTTTGCAATTTCCACGCCGATGCCGTCGGCGCCGTTCTGGAAGTGCTGCAGACTTTCCTGGTGTGACTCGGAAACCGCAGACCGCAGCTTGGCTTCTAGCTTGTCGAGCTCCTCTTTGGAAGCCGAGCGGAGGTCTACGCGCGCGCTGGCCGTCTCCGGGATGGAATTCACCGAAGTCCCGCCGCGCATAACCCCAACGTTAAATGTAGTGCGCGGCGATTCCGGAACGGCCGTCTCGCCGAAGCGGGCCAGGGCGTGGCACAGGAACAGAATAGGGTTGGGAGCGCCGAAGTCGCTCCAGGAGTGGCCTCCGGGGCCGCGGAACGTGATCTCAAAGCGCTTGCTGCCCAGCGCCTGATCGACATAGGTGTCGGTCCCGGCGCCATCAATGACCAGCAGCCTGTGGAGAGCGGCGCTCCATCGGCCATCGGAAAAGATATGCCGCATTCCGCGCAGGTTGCCTTCACCCTCTTCGCCAACGTTGCCGATAAAAACCACATTGCCCGCCGGACGTATTCCCGAGTGCCTGATTGCGGCTGCGATTGCCAGCAACGCCACTACCCCCGAAGCGTTGTCGCTGATGCCCGGGCCATAAAGGCGGTTTCCTTCCTGGTGAAAGGTGAGAGGGGTGTCGGCGGGGAAGACCGTGTCGATGTGCGCGCTGACGGCCAGGACCGGCGGCACGGATTCCGGGTGAATTTGGCCAAAGACATTGCCCAGTTCATCTATGTGAACGCCGTGCAGTCCCAGGGCCAGGAAGCGTTGACGCAGGAATTCGCTGCGCGCCGATTCCCCGAATGGCGGAGCGGGGACCGCCGCCAGCGCAAGCTGCCAGCGCCGGAATTCCATTTCCTGGCTGTGAAGATAGAGGAACGCGCTATGCACGGTCCGTAGCTCCGCCAGCCGCGCGATTTCTTGCCGGGGCGAGACAGCGGCGCTCTCTGATGGGCTGTGGTTCGGCATGGGGCCTGAACGAATACTATAACGCCCGCAGCTAAACGGTGGGAACCGAGCGGCCCGACGATCAGGGCCGCTTCCCGGTTAAAGCGGCTTTCTGGAAGCTTATTTCGGAGCTGGCGTGGTGGCGGCGCCGGAGACCTTCTTGCTCTTCTTGCCGCCCTTTTTCCCGTGCTTGGCTTTGCCCTTCTTGCCGGTATCGGCCATGCCTTCTTTGGTTTTGGTTGGTTTGGTGGTGCCGCCGGCTGCCTGTGCAAACGAGAGGCTGGCTGCCAGCAACATGGTAAATGCGAGTGTGAGTACTTTCTTCATCAAATCTCCTTGGTTGGGAGTTTTTGCTCCCGATAAATGGAACACGGTGGGCCTGCGTTAGTTTCACGAATCGCTTGCACGAAGTCCCGCGCGCCGGATGCCATCTTAGCTTGCTTGGGTTGCACGCATCAACAAAAAAAGGGCCGCCTGGCCCTTTATGTTCCTGCGTCTCATGTCGCCGCTGGATGCAATCCAGTCGAAAAACACGCGGGTGGTTTACACTGCGGAACCAGCGGAGATTCCCGCACAACAGGACATGATCTCTTCATCGGTCAGGCATCGATCGGAAGTTTTGGCTTTCTGAAAGACCCGGTCCACGACCTCGTCTGAGGCGGGCAGGCCCCGTTTTTCGAGCCAGAAAACCACGTTGGATTTCCCGCTCATGGGGCCGATTTCGATGATCTGTTCGAGGCCGAAGTAGTGCGAAGGCACGCCGGAATACACAGTGTTGGCGAGGTCCGTGTCACCTTTTCTAAACGCTTTGATCACCGCCGCGGCATGGACGCCGGTGGCCGTCCGGAAGGCATCTTCACCTTGTACCGGGTAATTCCTCGGGATCGGAACACCGGTCGCCTTGGAGACGGTCACGCAGTATTCCTTGAGGCGTGTGAGGTCGCGGTCCTGCCAGGGTGGAATCTCCATGAGCTTCAGGTTGACCAGCATCTGGTCCATCTGTGTATTGCCAACGCGCTCGCCGATACCCAGGGCCGTGCCATGGACGCAATTGGCGCCCGCGGCCAGCGCCGCCAGCGAGTTCGCCACCGCCAGCCCGCGGTCGGAATGTCCGTGCCAGTCGACGCGTATCTTCTGGCCGCTCGGCTTGACTACCTCGTCGATGACAAAGCGAATCAGGGCGCTCACCCCAGCCGGCGTGGAATGCCCTACCGTGTCGCAGATGACGATGGCAGCCGCCCCACACCGGATGGCCGTGCTGTAGAGGCGCTTGACCGTCTCCGGATCGCAACGCGAGGTATCCTCGGTGACGTACATGACTTCCAGCCCGAGTGAGCGGGCATAGGTAACGGCTTTTTCCGTAGTCTGCAATAGAAAATCATCGGTCCAGTTTTCGGTGTAGCGGCGAATGGGGCTGGAACCCAGGAAACATGCGACTTCGAGCGGCAGGCCGACGCGTTGCGAGATTTCCGCTATGGGACGAATGTCGTTTTCGTGGGTGCGGGCCGCGCAATTGGCCCTGATTTTCAGCTTGGCGCTGACGATCTCGCGCGCCAGTTCTTCCACGTCGGCCACCGCCCGGGGGCCGGCGCCCGGCAATCCGATATCCAGGCTGTTGATTCCCAGCTCTTCCATGAGATGCAGGATCTTGATCTTGTCGCCAATGGAGGGGTCTTTGACCGAGGGCGACTGCAGCCCGTCGCGCAGAGTCTCGTCGTTCAGGAGCACAGGACCTGCTGGGCACAAGGATGCCCTTGAAACCGTGTTCCAGTCGTAAATAAGGTCCGAATGCTTAATACCCACGGAAAGTGCCTCTCCTCCGTGGAGATTGTAACCTTAAAGCAGCTTGCGGCGGATATAGGACCGTGTGCTTTTTGTGCCACCTTGCAGACGGTTTTTCAGTTTTTTATGGAACAAAAATTCAATAAATCCGTTCATCTGCTGAAAGAACTCAGGTCCGTAGCCATACCACCATAGCTTTTTCATCTTGGGAAGGCGATCGGAATCGACATACTTGGGCCATACCATCTCTTCCAGGCCGAAGGAACCATGTGTGCGGCCGATGCCGCTGGCCTTCACTCCGCCATGGGGGGCTTCACTGATGCCGAAGCAGGCAATCATATCGTTGACCATCACCGTGCCCGCTTCGATTCTGCCGGCCAGGGTTTCGCCGCGGCGGGTATCGCTGGTCCAGACGCTGGCGGAAAGGCCGAATTCCGAATCATTGGCCAGGGCGATGGCTTCATCCTCAGTCTTGAAGCTTTGCACTGGCAGCACCGGGCCGAAAGTCTCTTCGCGCATGATGCGCATGGAGTGATTGACTTCCGCCAGCACCGTAGGCGCGTAAAAGCTGGGGCCGAGTTGCGGCAGGGCAGCGCCCCCGCACAACAGTCGCGCGCCTTTGGCCAGCGCGTCTTCCACGTGCTCGCGCACCGTCTGCAACTGGCGCTGGTGGATCATGGGGCCAATGTCGGTGTCGGGGTGAGCGCCGTCGCCCACGCGCAGCTTGATGGCCTTTTCCGCGCATAGTTGCAGGAAGCGGTCATACAGGCTTTCATGGACGTAACAGCGCTCCACGGAAAGGCACGTCTGCCCGGCATTCATGAATGCGCCCCACACGGCGGCGCTGGAAACTACTTCGAGATCGGCATCTTCCAGCACGATCATCGGGTCTTTACCGCCCAGCTCCAGCACCACGGGCAGCAAGCGGGAAGCCGCCGCCTGGGCCACGCGTTTGCCGGTGGCCACGCTGCCGGTGAAGACCATCTTGTGAATGCCCGATTGCAGCAGGGCCGCGCCTGCGGCGCCGTCACCGGTAACCACCTGGAACAAATCTGGATCGAGACCGGCGGCCAGCATAAGCCGCTGCGCCTCCAGGGAGGAAAAAGGAGTGAGCTCCGAAGGCTTGAGCACCACCGCGTTGCCGGTCATCAGCGCCGTAATGGCCTGGTTCGTCGGCAGGCTGAACGGATAGTTCCAGGGGCTGATGATTCCAACCACGCCGTATGGTGTACGCCGCAGCGTGCCGCGTTTCAGCTTCATGATGAGGTTGGAGTGGGCCACGTGTTCCGGGCGCAGAAAAGCCGGAAGGTATTCAGCCAGATAGTTGACGCAATCGAGCACTACCAGGATTTCGGTGCTCAGGGCCTCGGCGAGCGGCTTGCCGGCCTCGCGAGTGATGGTCCCGGCGACTTGCTCCCGCTGTTCGCAAAGCAGCTTCTGGAATTCCGAGAGGATTTGCAGGCGGTGGGAGAGCGGCGTGGCGGCCCAGCGGGGCTGTGCGGCCCGCGCGCGTGCGACTGCGTCTTCCACTTCGCGGGCGCTGCAAGCGGCGGTTCCACCGAAGGGCGCGCCGGTAGCCGGATTGCAGACGGTGATGGCGTTGGTCAGGGGTCTGGATGCAATGCTCGTCATGGTATTTTGTCCCGGTCAGTATTCTACGCCTGTCAGAAAGAGTCCGCTGGCCGGGGCCGTGGCCGCGGCGGCAGACCGGTCCCTGGCTTCCAGGATGCCCTTCACCCCGTCCGCTGTCAGATTGCCCTTGCCGGCCATGAGGAACGTGCCGACCAGGTTCCGCACCATGTGGTGGAGAAATCCGTTGCCGCGTACGGTGTAGACCAGTTCTTCACCGGAACGCTGCCAGTTGGAAGAATAGATTGTGCGTATATTGTTGACGCCGGCGCCCGCTTTCCGCATTTCAGGATCGACGGCCGCGAAGGAAGTGAAGTCATGCTCTCCGGCAACCACTCCTGCTGCCTCTTTCATCCTGCCCTCGTCTAAGGGATAGGGATGATGGTAGACGTAACGGGCCAGAAATGGCCCGCAAATCTCGCCACGATATATGATGTATCGATAGGTCTTGGCCACGGCTGACCGTCGCGCGTGAAATTCCGCAGGCACTTCTTCGGCGGATAGGACCCGGATGGCTGGTGGAAGAATGTCGTTGAGCGCCCTACGAAAATTCAGCAAGGGAATGGGAGACTCAATCGCCACCGAGGCGGTTTGGGCGTGGGCGTGAACGCCGGCGTCGGTCCGTCCGGAGCCCTGGGGCAATGTTGTTTCGCCAGTGATGTGTTCGATAACGGACACCAGCGTTCCCTGGATCGTGGGACGTCCGGGCTGCACCTGCCACCCGGCGAAATCGTGCCCGTCATACGAGAGGGTGAGTTTGATATTGCGTGACATATTTGCGAGACACTATTTACGAGACAACGCCGTACCTAAACATTTTTTAACGGGCGTAATCGAGTTGAAGCCGATATACTATCGAGTTTCCGGCTCGAACAGGTTTTTCCACTGCGGGAACTCCGCGCCCCACTTCTTCGTACAAAACGAAAGATGATGACGGGAATTCATTCGCAAGTTTCCTTAAGAAGCAGTCTAAAAGAATTGGAGAAAAGAATGTTGGTGATTGGTAAACTTCGGCAGTTCGTTCCGTGCTTCGTTCTCGCCAGCAGCGTGCTGGCGCTGCCCCTGGGCGCGCAACAGAGCAGTGATTCACAGTCCAAGCCCCAGGCCACAGGCGAGGCATCGCTGCCCGCAAAGCCGGAACCGAAAGCGCTGCCTTCACCCACCAAGGTTGACTACTCCAAGCCTGCGAGGGTGTTCCCCAACCCGCTCAAGTCCTATACTCCGCGGACTGTGGACCTGCCGGTTTTGACCAACACCCCGCGCATCCATGAATTGATGCGTGACGGCAAAATTTATCTGTCAATGAATGACGCCATCGCCCTGGCCCTGGCCGATAACCTCGACCTGGCCATTGCCCGGTATAACCTTCCCATCGCCGATACCGACTTGCTGATTACCAGCGCCGGCGGATCGCCCCGGGGCGTATCGACGGGACTCGTACAAGGCACTCCCGGCGGCGGTGTCGGCGGAATCGGCGCGGGCGCGCAGGGCGCGGGCGCCGGCGGCACGGCGGCGGGCGCGGGCGGCGCGGGCGCGGGCGCCTCCGGACAGGTCCTGACCACCAGCGGCGCCGGACCGCAACCTGACAACTTCGATCCGGTCCTCCAGGCCCAGCTCTCCGTCGAGCACGCCAGCACACCGCAGTCGAGCACCGTGCTGACCGGAACCGCTTCCGCCTTGCAGAACTCCGGGGTCGCGGATTTTAGCTATTTGCAGGGCTTTATTACAGGCACCACTCTGCGGGTGGATTTCAACAACAACCGCTTTGCTTCGAACAGCCTTCGCAGCCTCACCAACCCGACCCTGAGCTCCAACTTCAGATTGTCGGTGCGCCAGCATCTGTTGCAGGGGTTTGGCCCCTCCATTAACGGACGTTTGATTGTCCAGGCCAAGAACACCAAGAAAATCGCCGAGGCCGGGTTCCGCAATCAGGTGATAGTCACCGTCAGCCAAATTCAGCTCATCTACTGGGACTTGGTCAATGCCTATGAGGACGTGCGAGTCAAAGAGCGCACCCTGGCCCTGGCGCAGAAGACGCTGGCTGACAACAAAAAGCAGGTGGAAATCGGGACCCTGGCGCCCATCGAAATCGTGCGCGCCCAGAGCGCCGTGGCCCAGGATGAGCAGGACCTGCTGACTTCGAAGATCACTCTGCAATTGCAGCAACTGACAATGAAGAACGCCATTACCCGCAGTCTGTCCAGTGGTTCCGACCTGGCGCAGGCGGAAGTGGTGCCCACCGATACCATCCAGGTCCCGGAACAGGACACCCTTCCCGGAGTGAAAGAATTGATTCAAACTGCGCTCGATAATCGCTCCGACTACTACCAGCAGAAGATCAATCTTAAGAACAGTGCGATTAACCTGAAGGGCGCGAACAACGGCCTGCTGCCTACCCTCGATCTGATCGGTTTCTACGGCGCCGCCGGACTGGCGGGCGTGCAGAATCCGCTGGCAACCTGCGCCACCCCGGCTTCAACGAATTGTCTTCCTATAGGCGCCGTTCCGACCACAGGTTTTGGCGATGCCTTCAGCAATCTGTTCAATTCCAGCTCCCCCGACAAGGGCGTCCAGTTGACGCTGACGATCAACCTGCGCAACCGGGCTGCCCAGGCAACGCAGGTCCGTTCGCAGTTGGAGTTCCGCCAGGCCCAGTTGAATACTCAACAACTGGAAAACCAGATTGGCATTACCGTGCGTAATGACCAGTTCTCGGTACAGCAGAACCGCGCGCGTGTAGTGGCCGCCAGCGAGGCCGAGAGGCTGGCGACGCAAACCCTGGATGCCGAGCAGAAGAAATACGCACTGGGATCGTCCACTTACTTCAACGTGCTCTCGGCGCAACGCGATCTCGCCCAGGCGGAATCCAACGTGGTCTCGGCCAAGACTTCCTACGCCAAGTCTCTGGTGCAGCTCGATCGCGACACCGCCCAGACCTTGGAGCGCAACAACATCAGCCTGGAAGATGCCGTAGCGGGTGAAGTCCGTACCCAGCCCAAGGTCCCGGGCTTGGCGCCGAACACGGCGTTGCAGGAACAGAGCAAGTGATAGTCAGATTCCTGCTGAACGCCGCTGTCGTTTGTCTTCTCGCCGTTGCCATGGCGGGAATGGAAAAGCCCGAAGGCTGGCTGCCGATCGCTCCTGAGGACCAGCAGATCAAGGATGTGCCTGGATACCCAGGTTCACAGGCGGTCCAGCTCTACTATAGTTACTATCGCGATGACAATGACCGGTTTGTGACAGAGTATCGGCGCATCAAGATACTCAAGGACGGCGGCAGACAATACGCTGATTTCGAAGTTCCAGTCCCATCCGGATCGACTCTGGCGGAATTCGCGGCGCGCACCGTCCACCCGGATGGCAGCATCGTAGATCTAAAAGAGAAGCCCTTTGAAAAGACCGTCCGGAAGGCGCGCGGCATCAAATTCCTGGCCAGAACGTTCACGATGCCTGCGGTCACGGCCGGAAGCATCGTCGAATATCGCATCAAGCTGGTCTGGAATTCTCATTGGGTCACCGACTCAGTGTGGGAACTCCAGAGCGAACTCTACACGGTCAAGGCCCGGTTCCGCTTTCGCGCCGTGCAGGGGTTTGTGGAGACATTCACAGATTTCAGCGGCGACTTTCCTCGTTCCCGCGTTGCTTATGCCTATCTGAACAAGATTGGCGCCCAGGACCCACAAAAGAAGAAGGACAACCTGGTGGAACTGGAGGTCGAGAATGTGCCGCCGTTTTTCCGGGAAGACTTCATGCCTCCGGAGGACGATTTTAAACCCATCGTCATTTTCTACTATGGCGCGCAAGAGATCGCTTCACCGGACAAGTTCTGGGACTGGCTGGGCAAACTGTGGCCCGAAGTGACAGAGAAATTCATCGGCGATCGCAAGGAAGTGCGGGAGCTCGCGGCGCGCGCGACGGCCGGTGAAACCGACCCGGAGAAGCAGTTGCGAAAGCTCTACGCCGCGGCCCAGCAGATCAGAAATCTCTCCTACGAACGAGAGCGCACAGATGTGGAGATGAAGCGGGAAAACCTGAAATCCAATCGTTCGGTAGCCGACGTGATTGAGCATGGCTATGGGACTGCCAACGATATCAACCGTCTATTCGCGGCATTAGCGCGGGCGGGCGGGTATGAGGCCAGCATCCTGCAGGTGGCGGACCGCCGCCAGCACTCGTTCAACAAGCTGATACTCACGCCGTGGCAGCTAGTGTCGGAAGCAGTCGCTGTGCGCATCGGCGGTCGGGAAGTGCTGCTGGATCCGGGAACCAGGCATTGTCCTTACGGAATACTTCCGTGGACCAAGAGTGCCGCCACGGCCCTTAAACTCGGCAAGAAGAGCTCGGATTTCGTCACCACTTCCGGGACCGAGAATGCTCAGGTAAAGCGCACGGCCAACGTCACCCTGGCGGCGGATGGCTCTATCAAGGGTGAAATCAAGGTGGAGTTGAACGGCCAGGATGCCTTGGATACCCGTAATGAGGTCTTATCGACTGACGATGC
>Ga0210403_10002525_pt1 | contig 16463 bp, 14 predicted proteins | sample IncBWC19MmetaG_FD_150863 | JGI IMG/M metagenome (GOLD analysis project Ga0210403, IMG submission 150863) | Forest soil microbial communities from Barre Woods Harvard Forest LTER site, Petersham, Massachusetts, United States - Inc-BW-C-19-M | ecosystem: Environmental > Terrestrial > Soil >... | reverse complement strand
AGCTGCTGCTCGAACACTTTCGTCTCCATCTCCCACAATTTTATTCCGCCCGCGTACCCTCCGACCGCGTTCACCAGACAATCCAGCCGCCCATGCCGTTCGACAATGCCGTCAAAAAGCTTCGCCACCGCCGCCTCGTCCGTCACGTCCGTCACGTCCACCGCATAACCTTCCAGCGACGATCCCTCGGCTTCCACTAATTTCCGGCTAGCCACCGCCTTCAACTCGTCCAAATCTCCCGGCCGCTGAAATGTAACAACCACCCGCGCGCCTTCTTCAACAAACGCCAAACTCACCGCTCGTCCCAACCCGCCCGTCCCGCCCGCCACCAGCACAACTTTCCCAGCCATTTTATTCTCCGCGCTCGCTCAAACTACGAATCTTGTCACACCCGTCCCCGCCGCTCAAGCAGCCTGAGAGGTATTCACTTTCCTGTCTCTGTCGCGCAGCAGAGGTATCGGTTTTATTCGAAGAGAGGAGGACCAGTTGCCCGGTCCAAAGTCACAATCGTCAGATTTCCAGGATTACCGGCAGAATCAGCGGACGCTTCGACGTCTGCTTATTGATATAGCGTTTCAGATCAACGCGAATCTTTTCTTTGATCACGCCCCAATCCGATTTTTCTTCGGCATTCGACTGCTCGACGGTTTTCATGATCACTTCGCGCGCGCCGGCAATGAGTTCCTGTCCGTTGTCGCTGAACATGCCCCGCGTCACGATCTCCGGCTGCGATTCCATTTTGCCCGTATGTTTATCGATCGCGATGATCGGCACCACGACGCCATCTTCGCTCAAATGCTTGCGATCGCGAATAACAACGTCTTCAATCTCTTCCAGCGAGCCGGAATCGACGCACACGCGCCCTGCAGTCACCGGATCGCGCCGCCGCACGCCGTCGTGCGTGAACTCGATCGACTTGCCGTTCTCAAGAAGGAGAATTTCTCCCGAAACGCAGCCGAGTTGATGCGCCAGCGCCGCGTGCCGGAAAAGATGCCTGTATTCGCCGTGCACCGGAATGAAGTACTTCGGCTTCACCAGCTGCAGCACCAGTTTCTGCTCTTCCTGGCTTGCGTGTCCCGAAACGTGAATCGTCCCCGCCGAATTGTCGTAATACACCAGCGCTCGCCGCCGGAACATGTGATCCAGCATGCGGAAAATCGCCTTCTCATTTCCCGGAATGATCCGCGCCGAAAGAATCACGCTGTCGTTTTCGTCCACGGTCACGAACCGATGATTATCGACGGCGATGCGCGAGAGGGAAGACATCGGCTCCGCCTGGCTGCCGCTGGCCAGCACAATGATCCTCTTGGGATCGAAATTGCGAATGTCCTGCGGACGCACCACCATTCCATCTGGAATGCGCAAGTAATCCATCGAGTGCGCAATCTCTACGTTATCGACCATGCTGCGCCCGACGAACGCCACTTTGCGTCCCACGCGCCCCGCAACATCAATCACTTGCTGAATGCGGTGAATCGAAGACGCGAAACACGAAAGAATCACGCGCCGCGGCGCCGAGCGGCAAAGTTCTTCGATCCGCGGCACGATGGCCCGCTCCGATGGCGTAAATCCCGGCCGCTCCACGTTGGTCGAATCGCTGAAAAGCGCGAGGACGCCCTCCGCCCCATACCGCGCAAACGTATGAAGATCGAATGGCGCGCCGTCGACGGGAGTCTGATCGATCTTGAAGTCGCCTGTGTGAATGATCACGCCCATCGGCGTCCGCACCGCCAGCGCCACGCAATCGATTGTGCTGTGCGTCACGGGAATGAATTCAATTTCGTAAGGCCCGATTTCAACGAGGCGGCCGGGGGTGACTTCGCGAAGTGTCGTGGAAGGAAGGAGGCCGGCTTCTTCGAGGCGTTTTTTTACCAAAGCAAGAGTGAAGCGGGTGCCGTAAATGGGCACATTCAAGTCGCGCAAAATATAAGCAAGCGCGCCGATGTGATCTTCATGTCCATGCGTCAGCACGATCGCGCGCACGTGTTGGCGATTCTGTTTTAAATACGTGATGTCGGGAATCACAAGATCCACGCCGAGAAGTTCGGACTCCGGGAACATCATGCCCGCGTCGATGACGATGATGTCGTCGCCAAAACGCAGCACCATCATGTTCATTCCGAATTCGCCGAGACCGCCGAGGGGGATTGCCAGTAGGGACTGCGTAGACTTACTCAAAAAAGGTTTTCTCCATCTGACTCAACACTTCTCTTCCAAACGAGGATATCGCCGTGATGTGCATAAGAATCGTATCACAGTGCAGTGATGGGTGCGCGCTGCGGCTCGGCGACATGGCTGATGTCACTTTTTGCACACAATGACCGCGCGCCGTTATTCGAAGTAATGGTGAGGCGCGACGCGGGTTTTTGCAAATGGATGGTTAACGATCGCCGCCACTGAAAAGGTGGGCGATTAACACAAGCAGGACGGCGCCGACGGTGGCCGCGGCGAGCGAGTAAAGGATACCTCCACCAAAAATCCCCAGGCGCATAAAAATCCAGCCGCCGATGAACGAGCCAACGATTCCAAGAATAATATCCGTTATGCAGCCGAAACCACGGCCGCGAGAGATTTTCCCCGCGAGCCATCCCGCGATGAGGCCGATGAGGATCCAACCCCAGAATCCGCTGGGAAGATAGACCGCAATACCCTTCGTTTCAAACAAGGCACTGAACAATGTGGCGGACATTCAGCCTCCAGGAAAAGTGTCATCTTCGTCTGAACTGGTGATGCGGTGAAGTTTACCAGACCGCTCGTGCCCGCGTCATGCGCCCGTAGGCGACATCGCGATTTCGTCCGCGGCGCCCTTCTTGAACTTGTAGGGGAGGGGCTCGCCCCTCCCTTCTTCCCGCTTCATTAGGTAATAAAGTCGATTCTCATTTCTTCCCCAGGCACAAAGCTAAGCCGATGCAGGCTGCTGCTGCGTCATGCAGTGCAGCGTCCCGAGCCCGAGCACCAAATCGCGGCAGGCGATGCCGACAACCGCTCGCGTAGGAAATAGCTTCGCAAGAGTGTTGAGCGCGATGCGGTCATTCGCATCGTTAAACGTCGGGACGATCACAATTTTGTTCGCGATGTAAAAATTGGCGTAACTAGCCGGGAGCCGCTGGCCATCGAAATAAACAGGCGAGGGCATAGGCAGAGTTTCCACGCGTAACGGCTGGCCGCTTTGGTCCTTCATGCTTTTCAGGAGCGTGAGATTTTCTTGCAGCGGCGCGTAGTTGGCATCTTTCGAATCCTCTTCGACAACCGTAACCACCGTGGTGGGATCGACGAATCTAGATAGATCGTCAACGTGGCCGTGCGTGTCGTCCCCGGCAATTCCATTTTTCAGCCAGAGAACATTCGTTACTCCAAAATAGTTTTTGAAGACTTCCGCGTAATCTTCGCGCGTGAACCCTGGATTGCGCTCCTGCGTCTTGCTGAGAAGGCATTCCTCGGTGGTGAGCAGCGTGCCGCGGCCGTTGACGTCAATGCTGCCGCCTTCCAGCACGACGCGCCGCACTTGGTGCATTGGTTGCCAGACACTGCGGTTCAACTTCTTGTTCGCCGCCGCTACCACCTGAGCATCTTTCTTATGATTCTCGTACTTCGCCCAACCATTGAATCGCCAATGCGTGTAAGCGACTTCGCCGGCGCCATTCTTCACGCAGATCGGTCCTGAGTCGCGCATCCATCCGCGATCAGTAGGAACGCGGAAGAAATCTACGGCGGCAAGATTCGCGCTAGATTTCTTCAGGATGGTTCGTACCCGCGCTTCGGCCTCCCGATTTTCAACCAACAGGTACACCCGTTCGACTTGCGAAAGGTGTCGAACGATTTCGGCGAACGCCCAAGGGATAGGAGAAAATTTGCCGGGCCAGTCCGTGAGTTCGTGCGGCCATCCGAGCCAGGTGGCTTCGTGCGATTCCCATTCGGCGGGCATTTTGAAGCCAAGTGAGTGCGGGGTAGAGTTTGTCATCGAAGAAAAGAATCTAACACAGAGGTCTCAGAGGACACAGAGCGCGCGGAGAAGAAAAGTTCATTCGCCCAGCCAGCGGTTTAGGATCGGCTGATACGCATCGATGCGTCTGTCGCGCAAAAAGGGCCAGTTGCGGCGGGTCTCTTCGCTTTCCTTGGGATCGCACTCGACGATCAGGATTTCTTCCTTGTCGTTCGAGCCTTCCAAAAGGATTCGTCCGAAAGGATCGGCAACGAACGAATTTCCCCAGAATTCCAGGCCCGCATCGCCCTTTTCCGGCTTGCCTTCATACCCGACGCGATTTACTACCGCGACGTAGACGCCATTCGCGATCGCGTGAGAGCGCTGAATCGTCCGCCATGCGTCGAGTTGCGCCGCGCCGAATTGAGCCTTCTCGTGCGGGTGCCAGCCGATGCTTGTCGGGTAGAAAATTACCTGCGCGCCCTGCAGCGCAGTAAGCCGCGAACCCTCCGGATACCATTGATCCCAGCAGATCTGCACTCCGATGCGCCCGTAAGCCGTATCGAAATTCGGAAAGCCTAGATCGCCGGGTGTGAAATAAAACTTTTCGTAGTACAGCGGATCGTCGGGAATGTGCATCTTGCGGTATTTGCCGAGAAGCGATCCATCTGCGTCGATGACCGCGCAGGTGTTGTGGTAAACCCCGGCAGCCCGCCGTTCGAATAGCGAAGCGACGAGGGCGACCTTTTTTTCTTTAGCGACCTTGGCAAGAGCCTCGGTTGCCGGGCCGGGAATGGGTTCGGCGAGATTGAACAATTCCGCATCTTCCGTACGGCAGAAATATTCTCCGCGAAATAGTTCGTCCATGCAGATGATTTGCGCGCCGCGCGCCGACGCTTCGCGGATTTTCTCGACGGCGCGCGAAAGGTTCTCTTCCGCGTTCGACGTGCTTCGCATCTGCACGAGGCCGATTGTGAATTTCTTTGTCATAAAATTTAGTTTATCATGCTCGTAGAAACATTTTTTGATGCGTTTTGTTCTTTCCTTCGGGGCGCATTTGTAATATCAATCATTACGAAATTAGATGTCTGCGGCGTGGTGTGAGATTCAGAAACAAAAAAGTGGCGGATGTTGAGGAGAGAAGATGGCAAAGCGGCAAGAAAAGACGGTCACGGGGCGCGTACTGCACGATCCGGTCAAGGATAAGTTGCGGCCCATGTTTCCCATTGATCTGTCGAAATGCCGCACCATCGACGAACTTGTTCGAGCGATGGGCAACACCGCGTTTACTGGTCGCCAGATTGGCGACGCCGCCGACGTTCTGGAAACGATGGCTCGCGACAAAGATTGTTTCGTCGTGATGACGCTTTCCGGCGCGCTGACTGTCGCAAAAATGGGTTTTATCTTTTGTGATTTGATCGAGAGCGGTGTGATCAAAGCCGTCGTTTCTACTGGCGCGCTGATGGCGCACGGGTTGGTGGAAGCGACGGGACACTCGCATTTCCGTTACGACCCGAAAATGGACGACAAGACTCTGTTCGAGGCAGGGTATAACCGCGTTTACGATTCTCTCGAGCCGGAAGTAAATTTGGACCACGTCGAAGAAGTGATGGACGATCTCCTCTCGAACTGGGACGCGAACGAAGTCGCCTGCAGTTGGAAAATTCACCGCAAGATTGGCGAAACGCTGCACAAACAAGGAGCTGGGCGGGGAATCCTAAAGTCCGCGTACGAACATAACGTTCCGGTGTTCGTGCCTGCCTTCAGCGATTCGGAATTGGGTATCGATTTTGCTCTTCAAAAGATTGCCCGCCTGCAGGAAAAGAAACCTCTGCTTCGGTTCGATCCCTTCGAGGATTTCGAAAAGTTTGCCGATACGATGCTCGCGACGAAGCGCATGGGCCTCTTTACTGTAGGTGGCGGCGTCCCGCGCAATTGGTCGCAACAGTTTGGCGTCTACGCGGAACTACTGGCGCGTCGCGGTTACAAGAAAATTCCTCTTAAACGCTACAACTACGGCGTACGGATTTGTCCTGAACCGGTGCATTGGGGTGGCTTGAGCGGCAGCACGTATACCGAAGCTGTCTCGTGGGGAAAATTTGTCCCCCCGGAAGAAGGCGGAAAATTCGCCGAAGTTTTTGATGACGCGACCGTGGCTTTGCCGCTCATCGTCGGCGCAGTCTTGAGCCGCATCGGGTACTACAAGCACGACAAATAGGCGGGCAGCGCGCGTGCCGGCAGCAGCAGCGGGCGCCAAGCAAGGCGGTGTAGTTTGATCTTCAAGCAATTCTATTTGAACTGCCTCGCGCACGCTTCCTACCTCATCGGTGATGAGACAACGGCCACGGCGGCTGTCGTCGATCCGCAACGCGACATCGATCGTTACCTCGAATTTGCAGCTGAACAAAAACTGAACATCAAGCATGTGATTTTGACCCACTTACACGCCGATTTTGTGGCGGGGCATCTCGAACTTCGCGATCGTGTCGGCGCCGCAATTTATTTGGGCGCAAAAGCGCAAGCGGAATACCGGTTTATTCCGCTTAGCGACGGCAGCCTTGTCGAATTTGGCCGAGTGCGGCTAAAAGCCCTCGAGACTCCGGGGCATACTCCCGAATCGATTTCCATCCTTGTTTATGATCTGAACCGAAGCGAGAGCGAACCGCTCGCCGTTTTGACGGGAGACACTCTTTTCGTTGGCGATGTGGGTCGGCCTGATCTTCGAGCTGCACTCGGTTGGTCCGCAAGCGACCTCGGCGCGTTGCTCTACGATTCTCTGCAGTCCAAACTTCTTCCGTTGCCCGACGCGAGCCTCGTTTATCCCGCGCACGGGGCAGGTTCGCTCTGCGGCAAAGCCATCAGCAAAGAGACAGTGTCCACGATCGGCGAGCAGCGTCGAGTGAACTACGCGCTGCAACCGATGACCAAGAAAGCCTTCATCGAAATGGTGACAGCCGACCAGCCCGACGCTCCTCCGTATTTCGTCTACGACGCCGTGTTGAACAGCAAAGAGCGGCCAACTCTCACCGAAGCCCTTGAGCGGGAGCTGAAGCCGCTGGAACTCGACGCCGTGCTGGCTTTGCAGGCCCAGAGTGCGCAAATCCTGGATACACGTGAGCCGGAAGAGTTTGGCGCAGCCCACCTCGCAGGCAGCATCAACATTGGGCTCGGCGGACAGTACGCGACCTGGGCCGGTACCGTTCTCGATCACACGCATCCGATTGTGATTATCGCGGCGCCTGGTAGGGAAAACGAATCCGCGGTTCGCTTGGGTCGCATCGGTTTCGACAATGTCGCCGGATATCTGTGTAACGGCTTGCAAAGCCTCGAAGCAAGGCCAGAGCTAATCGTCATTACGGAACGGCTCAGCTCGCAGTTCGCCGCTGAACTCATGTCCACGAATCAGCCGCCGATTGTTATCGATGTTCGCGCGCCGCGCGAGCGCGAACAGAAGCACATTGCCGGGAGCTTGAGCGTTCCCCTGAATCATCTGAATGAGCGATTGCAGGAGTTGCCGAAGGATCGGCCTCTGCTTGTTTACTGCGCAGGTGGCTATCGTTCTTCGATTGCCGCGAGCCTGCTGCAGATGCACGGCTTCGAGCATGTGAGCGAGATTGCCGGAGGGCTTGCCGCTTGGGAAGTTGCGAAGCAGCCAGTCAGTGCCGCGCAACCGTAATGGGCAGGAAAGCAAAAAGCCAAGACGCTAGGAAAAAAGATTTTACACAGAGTGCTCAGAGAACGCAGAGGGCACAGAGAAGAAAAATGGCGAATCCGGGGATTCGCCATGGAATAAATCTAGAATAAAAAAACGCGTTAGTCGTCTTCGCCGATGAGGATGGCGGCGCCGAGGACGGTGGTCCAGAGGCCGCGTTTGTCGCCGACGGCGGATTGCGTGACGTTCATGGTGCGGACGATCTTGTTGGAAATACGGTAGACCTCTTTTTTCTCGTCGAAGCTGAGGTCCGGATCAAATTCCACGTTCAAAGTGGTCGCTAGCATTTCCGCGGCGAGCTCCTCGGCGTATTCACCGGCGACTTCTTCGGTTTCGCCGAAGGAGTGATGCTCGGAAAGGTAGCCGTACATCAATTTGTCGCTGGGAAGCGCCAAACCGATGCTGGCGGCGATGAGGCGGTGCGCTTCCTTCGTCGAATTTTCACTGATGACGGTGAAAGCGACCTGGCCGGGCTTGATGTGCTTCAAACCCTCGCTGCGGGAAATCAATTTACAGTTGGGCGGGAAAATCGATGAGACGCGCACGATGTTGCATGCGGCGATTCCTGCATTGCGCAGGGCGAGCTCGAAGCTCGAAAGTCTTTCGCGATGTTTACCGACGCCTTTGGTGAGGAAGATCTTCTTCGCGACGAACGCCATGGTGCCGGGTTATGGTGCCTCCGTGAGTGGGCTAAGAGCGGAAAATTTTCCGCAGTTGAAAAATAACAAGAAGGTATTGCAGTGTCAAACGAATTCGCGGATTTCTTGCCGCCAGAGCGAGCGAAGATGAATGGAGGATGACAACGTGCCCTGCTCGAGCTCAGGTATCGCGCGTGACGTGCTGGAGCAGCTTGCCGAGTGGCTTGCACAGCGCGAGGACCCTGCCCAAATCATCGGCGGTGAAGTCGGGTCCGGCGGCCATGGGGTTTGGACCTTTGCGGCTAACTTGAATGACGCCGACGACTTTGTCACCGGAAAGAATGGGGGCGCTGATCATCTTCTGGATGAACTCCGAGGTTTCGCCGCCGATTTTGACGCCTTCAAAAACGGTCGCGTGACGGACGCCGGCAAAATTATTAATGATGTCGGGGCGACTTTCACGTGCGGTTTTCGCCGCAATCGCGGAAGTGCTGGAAAGGGGAATGAAACCCACCTGCTTCAGCGACTCAGGGACGAGGAAGTGCAGATGGCGCCAGCGCGTGGAGACGCCCATGATGGCGACCTCGTCGCTTTTGACGCCGAGATTTTTCGCGATGCGTTCGGCGATGCCTGCCAGGGAAATCGTGGACGTGGAACTGGCGTCCGCATCGAGCGCATTGGCGAGCCGTTCCAACTCCGAAGCAAGGCTGAGGCTAGTGGTCATGCGATATCCGTAGGGCACGCGAAGGCTGCCAGGCGAGAGGGGGCCGGGCGGATACCATCCGTCGTAATTCATTTAAGCGAGAAAGCCCGTTGGGCGCAACGCCTTTTCGGACCGGGCGTGCCTGAGAAAAAAACAGGTGGAGGAATAGCTCACGGCCTACAGCTCACAGTTTACGGTTTACGAGTAAAAGGGCGCGGCTACGAGGTCGCTGCTGAGCCGAGCGGGGCTTGCAGATTCTGAACGAGCCACGCCGTTCAAACAAACGGAATAACGGCGCCAAGTGGAGGCGGACAACGGACAGTGGCTCGTTTTGAGGAAGATGCGTCATTCCCAGGCAACGGGTAGAGGCTCATTCTGATGTGGCGCTCCAATCGCCAGGCAACGGGTAGTGACTCATTTTGATGAAAATGGGGCTTTGCTGGGAAACGGGCTGACTTGCATCGGTGTTTTCAACTGCCTATACTGAAATGGCCGCGTGACGTGAGCGCTCCTCAGCCCCGCATGCGGCGGAGAGGGCATGTCCGCTACGGCAAGCCAGCCAGAAACCGATTATCTTCTTCGCAAGCTGCATTCGTTGACCGGCATTATCCCCGTTGGCGCATTCCTGGCAGAACATTTCTGGTCGAATAGTTACGCGCTGGTGAGCGCTTCGCAGTACGACGCGAAATCGCTGGAGCTGCAGACGATTCCATTTCGCGTACTGGTGGAATGGCTGTTTATATTTCTGCCGATGCTGTTTCACGGCGGATATGGGATCTACATCTGGCTGCGGGGAAAATCGAACGTATCGGCGTATCCATGGGTGGGGAACTGGCTGTACACCACGCAGCGATATACGGGGTTGATCGCGTTTGCGTACATTGCATGGCATTTGTATACCGAACGATGGCTGACACACGGTAGGTCGACGTACGCGGATGTGGAGGATTTGCTGCGAAATCCATACGCACTGACGTTTATGTTTGTAGGAGTGCTGGCGTCGTCATTTCACCTCGGAGTGGGGATATGGAATTTCTTGTGTAAATGGGGACTGGCGGCGACAGTGCGTGCGCAGAAGGCCGCTGGAGCGCTCGGGGCGGCGGTAGGGTTCACATTTAGCCTGGTTGGCGTCTTGATTGTGTTGAGCTTTTGGTTGAACTGGCACCCGTTTGATTTCTATTTGAAATGAGACAACCGAAAATCATAGTCGTGGGCGGTGGTCTGGCCGGCCTGATGGCGACGATTCGCGTCGCGGAAGCGGGCGTTCCCGTGGATCTGTTTTCGATTGTGCCGGTGAAGCGGTCGCATTCGGTCTGCGCGCAGGGCGGAATCAATGCCGCGAAAAATCAGAAGGGCGAAGGCGACACCACCTGGAAACATTTTGACGACACAATTTATGGCGGCGATTTTCTGGCGAACCAGCCGCTGGTAAAGCGGATGTGCGAGGCGGCGCCGGGGATTATCGATCTGCTGGACCGCATGGGCGTGATGTTCAACCGGACGTCGGAAGGATTGCTCGACTACCGGCGGTTCGGCGGAACGCTGTATAACCGCACGGCTTTTGCGGGCGCCACGACAGGGCAGCAACTGCTGTATGCGCTGGACGAACAAGTGCGGAGGTATGAAGCAGACGACCGGGTGAAGAAGTATGAGGGCCAGACGTTTTTGTCGGCGGTGATCGACGAAGGTGGCACATGCCGCGGAATTTGCGCCATGGACTTGCGGTCCATGGAAGTGAAAACGTACCCGGCGGATGCTGTGATTTTCTGTACGGGCGGAATTGGCGCGATTTTTGGGCGGTCCACAAATTCGGTGGTGTGCACGGGCTCGGCGCAGTCGGCGCTATTTCAGCAAGGCGTGGATTATGCGAACGGCGAGTTCATCCAAGTGCATCCGACGGCGATTCCGGGCGAGGATAAGCTGCGCCTGATGAGCGAATCGGCGCGCGGCGAGGGCGGGCGGGTGTGGGTGCCAAGAAATCCGGCGGATACGCGGGCGGCGAAGAGCATTCCCGAAGGAGAACGATTTTATTTTCTCGAGGAGTGGTATCCGAAGTATGGAAACCTCGTTCCGCGGGACATTGCAACGCGCGCGATTCACCGGATTGTGTATCAGGAGAAGCTGGGCATTCGCGGGCAAGCGGCGGTGTATTTGGATGTGACGCACATTCCGCGCGAAACACTGGACCGCAAGCTCGAAGGAATTCTGGAGATTTACGAAAAGTTCTTGGGTGTGGACCCGCGCGAAGAGCCGATGAAAGTATTTCCGGCGATGCACTACACGATGGGAGGGATTTGGGTGAATGCGGAAGATCAGGCCACCAACGTTCCGGGAATCTACGCGGCCGGGGAATGCGAATACCAGTATCACGGAGCGAACCGGCTTGGTGCGAACTCGCTGGTGTCGTGCATATTTGGCGGAGGACTGGCGGGGCCAGCGGCGGTGAAGTATGCGCGCAGTCTGCAGAGCGGCGCGGAATCGACAAGTTCGGCCGTCTATGAGAGCGAGCGCAAACGGCAAGAAGAGAAGAACCAGGCCCTGATTTCTCCCGACGGCACGGAAAATCCGATGACGATCTGGCGCGAACTGGGCGAAGTGATGACGGAACATGTGACGGTTACACGGATAAACAAGGACCTGGAAGCGGCGGATACGAAGCTGCAAGAGCTGCAGGAGCGCTACGGAAGAATTAATTTGAGCGACCGGACGCGGTGGTCCAACCAGACACTGAATTTCGCGCGGGAATTGGGGAACATGCTGGTGCTGGCACGAGTGGTGACGCTGGGCGCGGTGCGGCGTAACGAGTCGCGTGGGGCACATTACAAGCCGGATTTTCCGGAGCGGGATGACGCGAATTGGTTGAAGACGACGCGGGCGAAGTGGGTGAACGGAGAGATTCAGTTGAGTTATGAGCCGGTGGATATTTCGCAGATACCGCCGCGCGCGAGGCGCTATGACGCGGCGAAGTGATCTTAGACCGGAGGGAGGGGCAAGCCCCTCCCCTACAGGGTTTTGAAGATGCGCGGGGCTTAGGTTTATGAGTGAAACGAAGCAAGTGATTGTGAAGGTGAAGCGGCAAGTCAGTCCTGCGGGGACGCCGTATTGGGAAGAGTTTGCGCTGCCGTGGCGTCCGGCGATGAACGTGATTATTTGCTTGCGGGACATCGCGGAGAATCCCGTCACGCGCGAAGGCACAAAAACCACGCCGGTCAGCTACGACTCGAACTGCCTCGAAGAAGTTTGCGGTTCGTGCGCGATGCTGATTAACGGCAAAGCGCGAATGGCGTGTTCTGCGCTGGTGGATAAGCTGGAGCAGCCGATCAGCATTGCCCCTTTGTCGAAGTTTCCAGTGATTCGCGATCTGGCCGTTGACCGGCAATTCATGTTTGAAAGCCTGAAGCGCGTGAAGGGCTGGATTCCCATCGACGGGACATACGATCTCGGCGAAGGACCGCGCATGGCGCCAGAAACGCAGGAGAAGGCGTATCCGCTCTCGCGCTGTATTTCCTGCGGCAGTTGCCTGGAAGTCTGTCCGCAAGTGAATGACAACAACCAATTCATAGGCGCGGCGATCATCAGCCAGGTCCGGCTCTTCAACATGCATCCTACGGGCGCGATGCATGCAAAAGAGCGCATATCGGCGCTGATGGAGCCCGGCGGCATTCAGGACTGTGCGAACGCCCAAAATTGTGTGAAAGCTTGCCCGAAAGATATTCCCCTTACCGAATCCATCGCCGAGATGAACCGGCAGGCGTGGAAACAAGCGCTGGTCGGCTGGTTAATAGGGTAGAATCTCGCCACACCTTTTCCATTGGAGGAATACATGCGTTTTGTGCGCGTCTCGCTGTTGGCCTGTTTAGTGGCTTCCGGAATTTTGATGATGCAGGTGGCGACGGGCGACGACATCGCCGAACGCGCGAAGAAGCTGCACTTTTCGTCGATCGTTCTGGATACGCACGACGACACGACTCAGCGGTTCTTTTCGAAGACGTTCGACATCGGCAAGCGCAACCCGGATGGGCACATCGATATTCCGCGGATGCGCGAAGGCGGGATGAACGCGATTTTCTTTTCCATCTGGATCGACGGGCGCATCATGGGCCCGCCGGCAGTGCAGAAGGCGCTAGATCAGATTGATGCTGTCCACGAAAACGTGATCAAGTATTCGAAAGACTTCGCGTTTTGCCGTACGGCGGAAGATGTGCGGCGCGCGCACGAGCAGGGCAAGATCGCGGCGCTGCTCGGCGTTGAGGGCGGGCACATGATCGGCAACGACATTCGCGTGCTGCGGATGTTTGGCGATCTGGGCGTGCGGTACATGACGCTTTCGCATTTTTACAACGATGAGTGGGCCGATTCGTCGACCGATAAGCCTGTGCACAACGGGCTGACGGACTTCGGTAAGGACATTGTGCGCGAGATGAACCGGCAGGGAATTATGGTGGACATTTCGCACGTTTCGGATAAGACGTTTTACGATGCGCTGGAAGTGAGTAAAGCGCCGCTGATAGCTTCGCATTCGTCGTGCCGCGCGTTGTGCAATCATCCCCGCGACATGTCCGATGACATGATCAAGGCGCTGGCGGCGAAGGGCGGGGTCATTCAGATCAATTATGAAAAAAGTTTCATTGATCAGGCCTATAAAGATGCGCAGGACAAATTGTCCGGCGGAGTTGTAGCGATGATGGACACTCTGAAGAAAGAATGCGGCGACGATGAAGAGTGCCTCAACAAAAAGATGAACGAGCTGGCCGAAAAAGCGACCGCGGAAGGCAAGCTGCCGCATGTGAGCTGGGAACGGATTATCGATCATATTGACCATGCCGTGAAACTTGTCGGGGCCGATCACGTGGGTTTGGGCTCTGATTTTGATGGAGCCAACATGCCGGAAGGCATGGACGATTGCACGCATCTGCCGCAGATTACAGAGGCGCTGATGCGCAAGGGTTACAGCGACAGCGACATTCGCAAGATTCTCGGCGGGAACTTGCTGCGCGTGATGGAACAGACAGAGAAGGTCAGCCGCGAGATGCAAGCCGCGAAATAAATAATGGCAAAGCTAGGAGTGCGGAAGATGCTTCTCGGTGGCGGGATGTGTCTTCTTGCGGGAGTAGTGCTGGCGGGGGCGATGGCGGCGGACGGAATCTCAGAACGGGCGAAGCGGTTGCATTTTTCTTCCCTGGTGATCGATACACACGACGATACGACGCAGCGATTTTTGGATAGCGGCTTCGATCTGGGCGCGCGGAATGCGCTTGGGAGTATCGACATCCCTCGGATGAAGGAGGGCGGGCTCGGGGCGATCTTCTTTTCGATTTGGATGCCGAGCAAGATTGCCGGGCCGGAGGCGGTGAAGCGAGCGCTGGACCAGATTGATGCGGTGCGCGAGCAGGTTGGAAAGCATTCGAACGACTTGGTGCTGGTGACGACGGCGGAAGGGATTCGCGAGGCGCACTCGCAGGGTAAAATTGCGGCACTGATCGGTGTTGAGGGCGGGCACATGATTGCGAGCGACCTCGGCGTGCTGCGCATTTATGCGGCGCTGGGGGCGCGATACATGACGCTGACGCACAGCGGGAATGCGGAGTGGGCGGATTCGTCGACGGCAAAGGCGGAGCACAACGGGTTGACGGAGTTTGGCAAGGATGTTGTTCGGGAGATGAACCGGCTGGGGATGATGGTGGACATCTCGCACGTCAGCGATAAGACTTTTGCGGACGTTTTGGCGGTGAGCAAGGCGCCGGTGTTTGCTTCGCATTCGAATTGCCGTGCGATTTGCGATGCGCCCCGGAATATGACGGACGACATGATCAGGGCGCTGGCGGCGAAAGGCGGCGTGATTCAAATTAACTATCATGTGGGATTCTTGAGCCAGGAATTTCGCAACGCGGAAAGAGCGCATCCCGAGTGGGAAAAAGCGATTGCGCTGGAAATTCAGAGGCGGTGCGGGGAGCGGGAAGGGTGCCAGTTGATTGAAGGCGACCGGATCACGCGGGATTATGTTTTGCGGGGAGATTTGCCGCGGGTCGCGTGGACCGAGATTATCGAGCACATCGACCACGCGGTGAAGGTCGCGGGAATCGACCATGTTGGACTGGGATCGGATTTCGATGGCGCGAACATGCCCTTTGGGATGGAAGATGTCAGCAAGCTGCCGCAGATTACGAACGCGTTGCTGGAAAAGGGATATTCAGAGAGTGACGTGAAGAAGATTCTCGGCGAGAATACTCTGAGGGTAATGGCGGAGGTCGAGCGGGTCAGCCGCGAGCTGAATGCCGCGAAGTGAAAGTTGGCGCAAGCTGCGATTCGAACCGGGGTTATTCAACACAACGTGGAGAGGGAAGAGCAATGCGAAAAACTGGATGGATGATGTGCGCGACGATGCTTTTGTTCGCTGCGGGGACGTGCAGCGAGACGTACGCGCAAGAAAAACCGGCGACAGCGACGACTCCGCCGAAAACAGGGGCAGGAACCACGACGGCTCACAAGCCGGCGGTGGCCAGTCCCTACGACCGCGCTCTGCTGCGGCCCGCGTTGCTCACTGCGAAGGCCCCGGCGACGTATCAGGTGAAATTCACGACGACGAAAGGCGATTTCGTGCTCAGTGTGACGCGAGCGTGGGCGCCGCTGGGGGCGGACCGCTTCTACAATTTAGTGCGCCACCATTTTTATGACAACACGAGTTTCTTCCGCGTGCTGCATGGATTTGTCGTGCAGTGGGGCATTAGCGCGTATCCTCCCGTTTCGGCGGCGTGGTCGCATGCGCCGATTAAGGATGATCCGGTCGTGCAGAGCAACCTCCGCGGGTATATCACCTACGCGATGGGCGGTGCGGACACGCGAACGACGCAAGTGTTCGTCAATCTGGTGGACAACAAGCGGCTCGACGGGATGGGTTTCTCAGCGTTTGGCCAGGTCACGGAAGGGATGGACGTTGTTGATGCGCTCTACGCGGGATATGGCGAGGGCGCGCCGGACGGCCAGGGACCCGAGCAGGATAAGATCGAAAAGCTGGGAAAGTCTTATCTGGACAAGGGTTTCGAGAAGCTGGACTCGATCAAGACGACGACCTTGATCCTGCCTCCGGGTGCCGCCCCAGCGAAGCCCGCTGCGGCGCCAAAGGCACCGGCCGCAGCAGCGCCAAAGCCGTAGCTCCAGGCGAGGCGGCAAATTCTTTGATTACTTTTTTGAATGTGCCGCATCTAAACTTTCGTGACGGTCTTCTTTTGACTTAGCAGGGGCCGCGAGGTAGTCTGAGTTTTCATGTTGACCTGTTGCCAGAACATGTGTTGTCCGTGCGCGCGCAAGGCTGCGTGTCGTATGACACCCATCTCTGGCCAGGGGAGTTTCCGGACTTAGCAGCACTCTAAGTTTCAAAGTTCCGAAGCCCACGTTGCCAGAGGTACAGGCCACGTGGGTTTTTTGTTTTTGGGTTAAGGATTTTGGGAGACAGGTGGGCCAGCCATGGGCGAAGTTAAAGAAACCAAA
>Ga0210403_10002524_pt1 | contig 16470 bp, 12 predicted proteins | sample IncBWC19MmetaG_FD_150863 | JGI IMG/M metagenome (GOLD analysis project Ga0210403, IMG submission 150863) | Forest soil microbial communities from Barre Woods Harvard Forest LTER site, Petersham, Massachusetts, United States - Inc-BW-C-19-M | ecosystem: Environmental > Terrestrial > Soil >... | reverse complement strand
CATCTTTCAAAGCGAGCTCATCATCTCTCAGGCAAACTTCGTCAAAGCATTCCCCGCCGAGCAGGGATACCGCTTTTTCCTCATCGACGGCCCGCCGGCGATTGAAGCTCAACTCGAAGAAGGACTCTCCGACTACGGATTCGACGTCGTCTCTACACCTGATCGCCTCGCGGCATTTCATCGTGTCGAAAACACCTACCTCTCCACGTTCCAAGCTCTCGGTGGACTCGGCCTACTGCTCGGCACCCTGGGACTCGCGGCCGTGCTGCTGCGCAACGTCATGGAACGCCGCAAAGAGCTCGCATTGTTGCGAGCCGTCGGCTACCGCCCGGAACACCTCCGCACGATGGTCATCGCCGAAAACGCATTTCTGTTGATCTCTGGAACAGCCATCGGAGCGATCTGCGCGTTCATTGCGATCGCCCCCGCATTTCTGTCGCGCAGCGGCCACCTCCCGAACCCATCGCTCGCGCTATTGTTGCTCGCCGTCCCACTCGCAGGTATGGCCGCCTCACTCGCCGCCGTCCGAGCCGTAACGCGGGCCCCTCTGCTCGAAACCCTCCGCGCCGAATAACTTTGCGTCTTTGCGTGAAATCCGTTGTTGTATCCTGCTTCTGTATGCGCCCCGCGATTGCTCTCGCTCTGCTCTCTCTCCCTCTCACCGCGGAAAATTGGCCGCAATGGCGCGGTCCCAACCTCAATTCGACCAGCTCTGAAACCGGCCTGCCCGTCAAATGGTCCCCTGAAGAAAACATAGCGTGGAAGCTCCCGCTTCCGGCCTGGAGTGGAGCGACTCCCATCATTTGGGGCGATCACATCTTTCTTAACGTCGCGGAAAAAGGGAGTCTCTTTCTGTGGTGCGTCGACCGTCGCGGGCCCAAGCTCGAATGGAAGAAATTCCTCAGCGACGGCGATCATAAGGAACGCAAACAGAACATGTCCTCGCCCTCGCCGGTCACCGACGGCAAAAACGTCTGGGTGATGACCGGCACCGGCGCGCTCAAGGCTTTCGATTTTCAGGGCAGCGAAATTTGGGCGCGCAATATTCAAGCCGACTACGGCCGCTTCGGCCTCAACTGGGGCTATGCGTCGAGCCCGCTGCTGTACGAAGATGCGCTCTTCGTGCAAGTGCTGCACGGGATGAAAACTAGAGATGCGTCCTATCTTCTGCGGATCGACAAGAACACCGGCAAGACCGTGTGGCGCATCGAGCGGCATCACAACGCGGTGCTGGAATCGCCGGATTCGTATTCGACGCCGATCATCGCAAGAACCGGAAACGAGACGCAGCTGGTCGTACTTGGCGCGGACGTCGTCACGGGCCACGATTTGAAAACCGGCGAAGAACTGTGGCGCATGACCGGGTTCAATCCCACCAACGACCGTAATTTCCGCACCATCGCTTCGGCGGTTTATCACGACGGAATCGTGTACGCGCCCACCCGCGAGCGGCCGCTACAGGCATTCCGCATCGGTGGACACGGCGATATCACCAAGTCGAATCTGTTGTGGCAATTCAACAATGGTCCCGACGTGCCCACTCCGCTGGTCGACGGAAAATATTTCTATTCCATCAACGATCGCGGCATCCTGTGGTGCCTGGATGCAAAAACTGGCGAACAGATCTACGGATCCCAGCGCCTGAAGCCCGGCACGTATTCCGCGTCGCCCATCCTGGCCGACGGAAAAATCTACGTGACCGACGAGGACGGCGTCACCAGCGTGATCAAAGCCGGTCCGAAGTTCGAACTGCTGGCGGAAAACAATATGAACGATTACGTTCTGAGCACCATCTCCGTATCCGAAGGCCAGCTCTTCTTGCGGACCGCGCAAGCGCTGTACGCGATCGGCAAACGCAAATAGTGGCCGTCATTTCGATTGCGGTACGGCTTTGCGACTTTGCACCTTGGCGTCTTTGCGTGAGTCTTGCTTTTCCTGGTTTTGTTCGCGAACTGCGATCGACTATGGCAACCACCACCCCAACGAATCCGACGCCGCCGTGAAAAACTGTTCGCGCGCACCTGCCTCGCGGTCCCTCGTCCATGTTCCATCGGGTTTGTACGACGCGTCATGCAGCACCCATAACTCGCCGCCCGTGTCACCAGTGATCGCCGACGTGGACACGCACTCGTAGTCGACGTTTTCAATGTTGAAGCGCATCCGCACGCCGTCGATGCTCCCGGCCTTCGTGAAGTCACGTCCAGCCACCTGCTCCGTCGAAAAGAAGTAGCCCCCGCTTCCCGGAATGTAGAACATTGCGTATCGGCCTGACGCAGCGCCGGTTGCAGGACCACCCACAGGCTTCCCATTCGCCAACACGCGCAGGCCCGTGAAACGGAGCGATCCTGCGCGCGTCTCCGCACCGAACGTCACCCGAATGGTCTCGCTAACGTTCAAGCCCATGCCGGGAATCTCAAACAGATCGAGCTTAGCGCTCTGTCCCGACGCCAGTGGACCGAGTGCGTGATCCGACGACAATGTAGGAACCGGCTTGCCGGCGTCGGCGTTGGGGAAGCGTCCCGCGAATTCAGTTTCGACAGGCCTTGCCGTCACGCGCAGGGACGCCCCGTTGGCCGTCAGGTCGACGGCCAGTTCATACGCGAACACGGCGAGATGATTCTGATCCCAAAAGATGCGGTAGAAACTGTTCCCCGACGCCCGCCCCATCTCGACCGTCAGCGTCTCCTGGCCCGTCGGCTGGCCGAGGTTCGCCGAAACCTGCAAGCGGACGCCGTTGTTCAGCGAAATGGTGGAAGAGAGTTGGGCCTGACAAAGCCCGGCAACTATAATTCCGGCAAGCACCCTCACGATTCCATTATCGCGTGCCGCTAGACTAGGTCCATGCGAACTCTCCTCTTCGCCCTCGCCATTCCTCTTCTCGCCGATTCCGTTGCCGGTCTCAAGTGGACCGCTCCCGATGGCTGGAAGAGCCAGGGTCCGCGTCCCATGCGAGCCGCCACGTACATGGTTCCGCCTGCTGCAGGCGATTCGGAAAGTGCGGAATGCGCGGTCTACTTTTTTGGAGCAGGCCAGGGCGGCAGCATCGAGGCGAACCTCGACCGTTGGAAAGGACAAATGCTGGGGCCCGGCGGCCAGCCCGCCGACGCGAAGGTGGAAAAGCGGACCATCAATGGATTCCCTGTGACCACCATCGTCTCCGCCGGCGAGTACACCGGAATGGGCGGCCCGATGGCGGCCTCTAAATCGAAGCAATCGGGCTATCGCCTGCTGGGCGCGATTGTCGAAGGGCCTGGCGGAAATGTGTTCCTCAAATTCGCCGGTCCCGCGAAAACTGTCACCGCGAGTCAACCCAAATTCGAACTGTTATTGAAGTCGTTCCAAAAGGAAAAATAGTCAACGCCAAGCCGTCAGCGCGAAGCCGTCAACGTGACGCCGCAAATCCGAGCGAGATCCCCAGCGGCACCATGGCCACGATCAACATCACAATGGTCCGCTGCCGCGAAAGGTAGTAGTAGCGGCCAATCGACCGGACGTCCATGAAAGCGACGGTTCGTTCTTCGATTTTGCCGCCGTTGACGTACTGCAAGCTGAAGCCCTGGTCGGTTACCGGCCCCATTCTTCCGTGAAGCAAGTCATGGTTCAGCAACCGTACTGCGACCGAGGAACCCGCCGGTAACGCGAGCGCCTGTTCCTTTACGCGCGATTCACGCTGCGTGTCGCAAATTCCCGCGATGGGCAGGAGGAGGGAAATCGTCGCCAGAGAAAGTCCGCTCCGGAAGTGAAGCAGCACTGTGCACCTCCAATCGATCCACCGACGCGCAACAACCGTCGTCGGTTTCCCATTAAATCACTTTGCGAGCGCACGCACGTTTCCGATCCACAGCGTGTTCGGTCCGTTATCGCCGCCCGACGGGCCACTGATGTCGATGAACGATACCGATTTCAGCCTGGACGGGTCGAGCGTTCCGTCCGCGGAATTCTGATCCCGCTGGAAGTCGTCCAGACCCAAATTCACGTGAAATAGTTTGCGTTCGCCGGGCGGAAAAATGGTCAGATTGAATCGAGCCCCTTGATCGTGCCCCGGATTCTTCATTTCGAGCGCGACCAGAATCGTGGCCTCGCGCTCCGAAGCGATGTCGAAGGCGATCCGCGTTGCGGAAGAGAGATCCAGGTTGGAGAGCCGCCGCGTCAGGATCGAGAGTTGCTCTGAGGTCGCAGCGTAGGATGCCTCGATGGCCGGCTCCGCCAGCGGACCGGCTCCAGCGAGCTTCAATTGCATCCCGCCCAGCGTCATCCATTCCAGGAATCCCCGATCGAAGCGATCGATCATGAGCGGCTCGCGTCGCGGCGCATCGCCGGTTCGCACCTCGAAATTGTCGACCATCAGTACGTGAGCGCCCGGCGTTTTTTCAACCAGCAGATTCGGTATCGCAGGCATCGCGGCCACAAACTGCGCGAAATCGAAAATGCCGATTCCTTCCACCTGCTCCAGGTCGAGCCGGCCATCGGAATCCTGGGGATCGGCCGGGCCGTCGCTCAAGGTGAAATCGGAAGGCGTCAGCTCGACCGGCTGCCATTGATTGGCAGGCGCCCAAACCAGCGCCGTGTAATTGCCTCCGCCGGGTTTTTTCTCGCTCAGCAGCACGCCGATAGCGGTATCGTGATCGGACTTGACGCGAAAGCGGAATCGCGACACGCCCGCCAGTCCTCCCACAGCCGGCCGCACCGCGATCGAAAGCTGGCGAGGTCGAATTTCGTAGTTAAACGTCGTCGCTCCCGCAGCGTTACGAACGGACCCACCCTGCCCCATGGCGATCCAATCGGAAGCTTGGCCCGTCGCCAATGCGGCTGCCGCAAGTGTGACCAGCCATCGCATACGGACTAGGATACGAGAACGAGAGCGTCAAGGTTCTCAAATCTTGCGTCACGTGGCACCGAACCGCGAACGCAGAGAGCGGGTCCGACGCTCTTGGAATCACTACGGCGAAGCGACCTTTTGTTGTTGCGCCTGCTCATCCGGCGCGTCGACTTTGGAGGAACGCAATCCGGGAAAGATCACGATCCGAGGCCCCTTCAGACGGCCTCCGGTACCGTAGCGGATGAGGGAAACTCGGGCCAACTGAAGCGATGCCCCCAGCGGGATCCACACCTGCCAATGAGAGAAAATGCCGGTGATTCCGGACTCGCCAACGATCCCGAGATCCGAAGCAAGGCGCCAGAATCCAAGCACATACGCCATCAGCGCCAGCGGCGTCATCAACCCCGCAAACGCTAACGCAACATGTCGATTCTTCCCCGGTTGGCGCTGGAACGGCCTACCCCGCCGAAGCCTGACCCGTAGGATCATGTGAACTACCTAGCACCAGCTTAGCAGGAAACGCTGAGCCCCATGCGTCAGCTTGGGGCTATCGTTATGCCCCGCGCTAGCCCCAAGCTGACGCATGGGGCTGTCCGTTTGGCGCTTTCAAGGCGGCTGTAGCAAGTTGAGCGGCGGGTGAATGTCCGAAGACGACGCACCGCTGGAATGTTACTTGCGGTCACATGCCAGCGCGGCCTGCAATTGATTCAGAGCGGCTTGGGTGTCGCGCATGGCTTCCACGCGATGGCCGCAGAAGTCGTGGGCGGCGTGCTGCAGCTCGTTCCGCGCCTCGCGAAGCTCGTTGATCGCGGCGCGAATGTGAGGATGCGGCTCCGGCGGCGGAGCCGTGTTGGCGTACCGCGGCGTCGCGATCGTTCCGACGGCCAGCAATAATATCCAGGGTCCAAATCTCAGCAGATGGTGCTTCATTTCCATGCTCTCCTGTTCCTTTTAGGCTGTACCTCGTTACGGCTCTCCGAGATTATCATGCAGCGGACGGGTATAGTATATGGATCTTTTCGAACAGTGGAAATGTTTTGTCATCATGGGCATCTCCTCTGTATGCGGCCGCGGAAAGTTGGGGGGCCAACGGCCCTCAGCGAGAGTGATAGAGTAGATGCCAAATGGAGGAGCGGTTTGTGATGCGACTCTCTGGGGTGTTATGCACCTTGTGCGTAACGGCGTTGGGCGTGATGGGCCAGGATCTGAGCGGAGAAGCCTGGCAGTTGGAGGTCAAAGGCGAAGCCTTGCAAGCGCGGGAGCGTTTGGAGAAGGCCGCCGAGGCTTCTAACGACCCCGGGGCTTTGCGTGCCTACGCCGAGTTTCTGGACCGGCATCGCGATCCGGCCGCACGCGCGGCTTACGCCAAGCTGGATCAGGCGCTGGCCCGGTCCAATGCTCCTCGTGAACAGCGCGCCGCTGTCGCGCGGCGTGAAGCGATTCTGGATATGCTGGCCGGCGACGACACTGCGGCCGCGAAACACATCGAGGAATATCGCGCCGCGGGCGGCTCTGGACTCGCGGTTCCCCAACGGATGCAGTCCAGCCCCGAGAGTCAGAGCTACATCGAAATCCCCGGACCCCTGCGATCCTTTGCGCGCATGGCCGCGCTTTCGCCCGATCTGAAACCCGACGATCTTCTGGCCGCGCTGGCCCGCAACGTCGTGACCAACGGATATCAGGCCGCCAGCTCCAACGAAGCTCTGGAACAAACCGAGTACATGAAGCTGGTGGTTCGCTACCTTTCCCAGGCGCGCGAGCTGGAGCGGCTCAGCGGTGATCCTAAAATCGTCAAGATCGATACCTGCGATTCCTCCGAGACCGGCGACTTGCTGCGCGTGCTGGGCTACCGCATGCGCGGCGGCTGCGGATCGGACGTGGTGCTGGAGACAGTGAACGCCTCCCGCGCGTTTCTCACCATCGATTCCGGATTTCCACTGGCGGAACTCGAACAGGCGCTGCGCACCAACCGGCCGTTCAATCTCGACTATCATCCGGCGCGCATTCCTGTTCTCTATAAGGCGGAGTACTGGCAGTCCGCCCGGGACAAGACTACCGGCGAGTTCATCGACTACTTTATTTCGGACCCGTCTTTGTGCCGCTTGTATCTCGGTCTGGCCAAGCTCGACCCGGAAACGGCGGACGCGATGCGGCAAGCGATCCCGGCGCCGCGATTGAAAATCTATGCTCACGTCCTGGATTTCTTTGGAGGCATGTTCCAGGTCCGCGACGGCCATGCGGTGGTTCCAGGCGGCGCGCGGTCGGATAAGACCTGGGCGGAGCTGGCCGGCGCGGGCACCGATAAAGGCGCGGCATTTTTCGAGAAGCTGGTCGCGAAAGACGATGGATGGCTGGCCAGTTATTACGATGCGCTGGCCCGCATCAACGGTCCTGTAAAAGACTATCTGACGGATCCCGACCGCTTGAAGAGATACTACGCGGCGATTCGGGGCAAGGTCACCAGTCCGGGACCGGCGCGGCCGGTGTTCCGGTCGAATACCGACATGCTGCTGCTGACCACGCGTCTGCGCCTGGACGCGAGCGGCAAGCCGCATCTGCCGGGCAGTCTGGATGTCTGGAAGAACCTGTTCGTGAACCATCCCGCCGGAAAGTACGACGCCAAGCTCACGCGCGCGGCGCCCAACTGGAAGGATGCCGACGACGTCCTCGAAGCGTTGTTCGGGCTGTGCCGCAAAGCTGTGGAGAATGAGCCGCTGAAAATCTTCATGGCGCTCAGCGACGTGGAGCGCAACCGCAGCACGCCTCTCGAAGTGGCCACCGTGGACCGGCTGGCGCGCGAATATCGCGCCCTGAGCTCGCAGTACCCGCTGTTCTCCGAAGCGCCGTCGATTTCCGACAAAACCGTGATGGCGTTCCTGGATGCGGTCAAAGCGGTGAATTCGATTCACGATCAGGCGCTCAAGGCGGATACCGCGGGGACCATGCAGGCGCTCACCTCGCTGTGGCAGATCTTCCTGCGCCAGCATTCCATCGAAGAAGCCTCGGCGGATGCGACCTTGGCGGAACTGATCGCGCCGTTTTCGAAGATTCAGAATGAGCGCGATATTTTCGATACCGGCCGCGGCGGAATCAAGCTGTTGTTGAAGGCCACCCGCTCGCCCGACAGCGGCTCGCCGCAGGACCGCATGATCGACCTGCTGGCCGGCACCGCGGTCAACGACAACTCCGACGCCCATCAGCAGGTGGTCGAGGACATGATCCGCATCTTCGAGGCGCAGAAGCTGGTTTCGCTGTCGACGCTCTTCGAACTAGCGGACAACCTGGAGAGCGTCTCGCGCGGTGAAAAGCTGAATACCGCGCTGGCCGGAAAGCTCGCGTCGCGCATCTCGGAAATTCAATTGCCGCGCAATACGCTGACCACCACCGAAAAGAATTCGTTGTCGTTCGGATATTGGACCGACAAGCACGTGGAGTCGCAGCGCAAGCTGAACCTGCGCACCAGTATCGAGAAATCGTCAAGCGATGCCCAGAAGCTGAAGGATCTTCGTGGAACGCTCGCGCCGTTCCTACGCGACACGCTGGTCGGGTTCGCCTACATCCATTACGCTCCGCCCGCCGCGCAGGTGTTGCACACCAATCCGCTGTTCGTGCGCAGCCATGATTTCATCGGAATCCAGAACGCGAATCAGACCTGGAAAGCAACCGAGGTTTTCGGGACCGGATGGCCGGCCAACGCCGGCGGCCGGCTGGTGGGCTCGCTGGCGTCACTGCCTTACGCGTTGGCTGAAGCCGAGCAGAACTTCCTGATTCCGTCGCGCGAGCAGGCGCTCATCTGGGGCGACCTGGTTCCGCAGATGATCCTCAGCGCGGTGATCCCGCGCTGGTGGAACGTGACGCCGCTGCAGCTGCACTGGGTGGGGATGAACATGGCGTACGCCGAGACGCTGCTGGCGGAAAGCGCTCTCGACGCCAACCGGCGCCGCGACGTGATCGCGGTTCTGGACCACTATGCGCCGCCGGCGCGGCTGAAGAAACTCGAGGCTTACTTAGCCGCCGGCGATGTTCGCTCGGCCCAAGACAACGTGGTTCCCTCGGAAATGTATCTGCTGGCCTGCGACATGGCCGCCAAAGATCGCGACACTCCGCTGGCCGCGGATATTCGCAAGCTAACCGCGCAGGCTCCCGAGGCGCTCAGCGTGCGAGCCATCTCCCGCACCTTCGGCACGCCCAAACCGACGCTCGCCAATTCATATCAACCGGAGCTGTTGAACCTGCGCACGTTCCCCACACTGATGGGATACTCCAGCCGTATTCTGGCGGAAAGCTGGGAATCGAATCTCTTGTATTACGGCGCGCTGGCGGACGAGGCTCACATCCGGCCGGCGGAATTGAACGTGCTGATTCCGGTGTGGACGCAGCAGACCGTGGAACGCATTTTTGCAACGCATCTGGAAGATTGGCCGGCGCTGCTTCGATCGCTCAGGCTGGTGGGTGACGAGGTACGGCAAAAGGCGCGCAAACAGATGTCGGCGGCAGACAACTGAGGTAGATCATCGATCGGGGGTAAGGAAAACGTGATCCGAAGACTCGCTCTTATTTTTCTTGTGGTCGCGCTCGCTCTGGCACAGGACCGGCCGACGTTCCGTGTCAAGGTCGACATGGTGGTGCTCAGCTTCCAGGTGACCGACAACAAGGGTAAATACGTAAATGATCTCAAGCCCAAGGATTTCCGGATCCTGGAAGATGGAATCGCGCAAAAAGTGGGCACCTTCGGTGTAGGCAGCAAAGCGCCGGTGCAGGTGGCGGAGGACGGGACGGTTCGTCCGCTTCCACCATCCGCGGACGGCGCCCCGGCGGAAAACCGGGTGGACGCATTTGTCGGCACCAACGTCTTCGTGCTGTTCGATACCAGCAACTACATGTATCGCGGCTTCGTGTACGCTTCCGATGCGATCGCCGATTTCATCCGCGGTCTGGATCGCGCCGATTCTGTGGCGGTGTATACTTACAGCCGCAATTTGAAGCGCGACGCGCCGTTGGGCCATGAACGTCTGGATGCGATCTTCGGATTGCGCAAAGCCGTCGCCGGCGACGAATCGGCGCTGTACAACTGCCTGCTGCTGACGCTGCGCGACGCAGCGAAGGTGCCGGGCCGCAAAGTCGTGATCGTGTTCTCGAACGGTCCCGACAACGCCAGCATGGTGGCGCCGTCGGACGTGCAGGCGGTGGCCGAGGATGAAGGCATCCCGATCTACGTGATCTCGACCAACGAAGTGAATAAGGACCCCATTTCGTCGAGCGTGTTCAAACGCATTTCGACGCGCACCGGCGGAAAATCGTATTTCGCCAAGACCTGGCAGAAGCAGGTGGAGGCTTTCGAAAGCATTCGCGAGGATTTAGGCAACTCGTATACAGTCACTTACTATCCGCAGCCGAATCCGAATGAAGGATTTCGCAAGATCACGGTTGAGGTGCTTGCGGATACGGCCAAGAAGTATCGGGTGCAGTGCCGGCCGGGCTACCGTCCTCGCGGCGGGTTCTGACGTGCGACCAAAACTGAACCAAGAGAGTGCTTTCGACGTCGCCAAGCGACTTGGTGTGATTGGGTCCGCGAAGAGATTCCCGACCGATCTAAGTACGAATCGCCGCTATTTTCAAGGATTCGGAATCACGAGTCCGACGCGATCGAAGCCCAATGAGCCACAACCGAAGACCAAGCGATCCTGAGAAGTTCATCCGCGACATCGAGGCCAACCAGAAGAATATACTGTGGCCCGATTGGTTGATGAATGGCCGTCGCGCGGACGAACTATTCTTCAAGGGTTCTCCAACTGCGACGACGGTGCAAAGGATTGGAGTTTTTCTTCTCGGGGTGGCCTATCTCGTCGGAGCGTTAGCATTCCTGAACATCGCCAGAGAGAAACAGTCACGATTGTTGGAACTCGTCGCGTTCGGATTTCTTCTGTTGGCAATGAAGGTCATCCTGAACGCGTTTAGAAGACCGTAATCGTGGATAGTGCGCTCACTCTTCCTGCGGCGCTGGGGAGCTGACGCGCCCAGCGAAGTTTACCCTCAAACGAATGATCGAACCAGCAGGTGCTAACGAATCAGCCAACGCTCCATCCGCGTTTCAACCTCGTCCTGATCTAGTAGCTTCCTTCGTCAACCTCGCGCCGACCTCGCGCGATGCGCTCGCGTACATACTTTGAATATTGATCGGCTTCCCGCATCGCGTCGTCGATAGCCATTGCAGCTTTATTGTATGCCCGTCACTCCTCCCGCAGCGCCGTGAGTGGATCGATCTGGGTCGAGCGCCTCGCCGGCAGATAGCATGCGAGCACCGCCAGGCCCGCGAGCAAGAGCGGTGCGCCGAAGATCAGCCTTGGATCGCTCGCCGTGTTGTGGAAGACTTGCGCAAAGACGTTCATGATGGCCGACATGCCTCGCGCCAATAGCATTGCGCCGCCGAATCCGAGCACGGTGCCGATCACCACCAGGGCGGTGCCTTCGCGAAGGACCAAACCGAGGACCTGGGATTTCCGAGCGCCCAGCGCCATGCGGATTCCAATTTCTTTGCGGCGCTGCGTTACGGCATAGGCCGTTACGCCGGCCAAGCCGACCGACGCCAGGATTAGTCCGAACAGTCCCAGCCCGCCGTAAAAAATAGTGCCGAGCCGGATGTATGCACTCACGTCGTCGAGCGATTGTGCCAGCGTCCGGATGTTGAACACCGTGATGTTGGGATCGAGGGCCAGGATCTCATGGCGGATCCCTTCGATGGCGTCGGCGCCGGCGGTGGAACGCACCATCAGCGTAAGGCCACCCGCGGGGGGATGGGCCAGCGTGCGCCGGGTCATGGGGAGATAGATGGCCGCCTGCGATCCCGGCGCCATGGTGGGCCCCTTCAGATCGCGCACCACGCCGATCACTTCATAGGACTGCGGCTGCTGCTTAATGCGGCGCCCGATGGCATCTTCGTTCTTGAACAACTCCTGCGCGGCTGTCTGGTTGAGAATCACCGGTAAGGCGGTCGCGGGCGACGCGTCGGTGCGCTGATCGCGATCGGTGAATTCGCGGCCCGCGAGCATCTTCTCGTCCAGCGCCGCGAAGTAGTCGCGTCCGATCACTGGCTTGGTCGCGGACCGCAAGGTGGTCACGGTCTTGTCGGACGTAGGCGCGGTGGTGAAATCCGAGGCTCCTATGTCCTGAGAAAATGGCGGCGTCAACGCCAGCGCGACGCCTTGCACTGCGGGCGCGTTTCGCAACCGCTCGGGCAATTTGTCGAAAAAGGCCGCAGCCTGCTCGGCGGAGTAGCCGTCGCGCAACGGGTCGAGCGACACCAAGTACATGGTTTTGGTGTCGAACGCTGCATTGGCGCTGGCCATATTGCCATAGCCCAGCACCAGGAATCCGGTGACCAGCAGCAGCATCAGCGAGCCAGCCACCTGATAGATCACCAGCAAATTGCGCATTCCGAAGCGTTTGTACCCGCGCATCTGCGCGACGCCGCCTTCCTTGAGCGTGGGGGCGACGTCGGCCTTGGTGGCGGCAAACGCCGGCGCGAGTCCGAAGCCGATGCCGGTAATGAAGGACAGGATCAGGGTGAACAGCATGACTTGCCAATCCGGGCGAATATCGAAATGGAAAGGAATTGAGCCGGGCATCTTCATGCTCGAAACGGCGTTGGTGAGCCAGTACGCAAACGCGAGGCCGGCTACGCCGCCACCCAGGGAGAGCAGCACGCTTTCCGTGAGCAACTGGCGGATGAGCCGGAAGCGGCTGGCGCCCACGGCCAGGCGAATCGCGATTTCGCGGCGGCGCGCTCCGGCGCGCGCCAGCAGCATGTTCGCCAGGTTCATGCACGCGATGGTCAGGATCAGGCCCATCAGCGTTCCCCACAAGCCGTACAGAACGGGTCGCATCTCGGGCGGCAGCGGGACGATCAAACCTCCGGGAAGCAGCCGCACGCGGCGGCCTTTGCGATCGCGATCCGGATCGATATTGAATTGGTCGTCCAGATGTTTAGTGATGGTGTCGAGCGCGGCTTCAGCGGAATTGGTGGTGACACCGGGGGCGAGGCGCATGAGGACGGCGAACGACTTCGCGTCGTTCTTGTGCAGAACGTCGTCTCCCAGTTCCGGCGCAGTCCTCGCGGAAACCGTGGCCGGAATGAAAATCTCCGCGGCGACGATGGGCATCGCGCCCAGAAAATCCTTGGGAGTAATTCCGACGATGGTGGCGGTCTGGCCGTTCAGGCGCACGGTTCGTCCCACCGCATTCGGGTCGGAATTCAGGCGTTCGCGCCAGAACCGGTCGCCGACGACGACCACGGGAGCTTCTCCGGGTTTGTCGACATCGGGACTGAACACGCGTCCGCGCGCGGCGGGGATTCCGAGAACCGAAAAATATTCGGGCGAGACGATCTGCCCGAACACCCGCTCGGCTTTGGGCGCGGCATCGAGCGCGATCCCGAACGCGACTCCCGGCATATAGGCAGCCGCGCTCGAAAAGAGAGAGTGCTGATCGCGGTATTGCTCGAAGTATGGATAGGAGACGCCTTGCGCCATCACCAGCCGCTGCGGTTCATGCGCCAGCGGCAGGTCGCGGAAAATCAACATGTGAATTTCGCTGTAGATGGTCGACGTCACGCCGATCCCCAGACCGAGCGAGATCACACCGACGGCAGCGAACCCAGGGGATTTTATGAGCGTCCGCACCGCGTAGACCAAATCGCGGCGCATCTCGCTCAAGTATTCCATGGGGACGCGAATGGCGAGATCCGCGACCAGGCTGAAGAGTCCCATGAATCCGTTTCGATTGGCGATGTCTTCCACAATGTCCTCCCCTAACTGAACGACGTCGGTTCCGTAGATGACTTGAAACTCGTGCGGGAACGCCCGCGCCAGACGCTGGTACAGCCACATCGCGAATTTCATCGCGCGGCCTCCCAATCCCGTTTGGCGTGAAGAATCCGAACCAGGTCCTGCAGCCGCTGGCTCTCGGCGTCCAGCACCTGCCGTCCAAACTGGGTCAAACGATAGTAACGGCGGCGGGCGTCGTCGAGTTCGGGGGCGGGCCGCTCGGCGGACTCTTCGATCAGGCCGGCCTCGATCATGCGCTTGATGCTTCCGTAGAGCGTGGCTGGCCACAACCGGACCTTGCCGCCGGTTCGCTCGAACACTTCCTGCATGATTCCGTAGCCATGCTGCTCCTCGCAGACCAGCGAAAGAAGGATGTGGAACCAGTTGGTCTTGAGGGGCAGGAAATGTTCAATTTTGTGCATTTTTAATATATATATCAGACACTCTATAGTTAAGCAAGTCTTTACGTTCGATTGTGGACATCGATGCCTCGTTTCCGAACGCGATCATCACTGTAAATAATTGTATAATAACGGTTTACTCATGGATGACGGCGTGCTACTGTCCGTCTCAAATGCTGCATACATTGCGTTATGCGATCCGCCAACTGCGCAAGAGTCCCGGATTCACGACGGCGGCGATCGTCACGCTGGGGATGGGAATTGGGGCCACGACGGCGATGTTCAGCTTAGTAAACGCGGTGCTGCTGCGCCCGCTGCCGTTTCCAGATCCTGACCGGCTGGTGTGGGTTCAGTATGACGACGCTGCATTGGGTGGCAATGGCTACGAGACGTTCAGTTACCCGAACTTCTTCGACTATCGCCGTGAGCAGCACTCGTTCAGCGCGATGGCGTCGTACCGCAACTCGGGTAACACGCTGATGGGAGCGGGTGACGCGCAGCAGATTGACACGGAAATTGTGTCGGCGGATTTTTTCCGGGTGCTGGGGACCTTGCCGGCGATGGGACGCGACTTTTCATCGAACGATGAAAAGAAGGACGTTCGCGCGGTGATGCTGAGCTGGGAATTGTGGAAGCGTGTGTTCGGCGGACGGCGCGAAATGGTGGGCGGCGCCATCAATCTGGACGGAAACCAATACGAAGTTGCGGGTGTGATGCCCGCGGGGTTTTCATATCCCATCCGGACACCGGCCCCGGACTTATGGATCTCGATGGCTGAAGACGTCGGCGGTGAGGGTGCGCTGCACGACCAGCGCGGCGCCTCGGTGCTCAACCTGATGGGCCGGCTGAAACCAGGAGTGCCGCTTTCGGCCGCGCAGGCCGATTTGCAGGTGATCGCCAGCAACCTGGCGACCGAGTATCCCAAAGCCAACCGGCAGCTGACGCGGATCATCGCAATGCAGGAACTGGAACACGTGGTGGGTGACACGAAACCGGCCCTGCGGGTTCTGTTCGCGGCGGTGGCGGCGGTGCTGTTGATCGGATGTGTGAACGTGGCAGGATTGCTGCTGGCGCGGGCGTCGCGAAGGAAGCCTGAGATCGCAGTGCTGGCGGCGCTGGGCGCGGGGCGCGGGGTCATCCTGCGGCAAGTCCTGTTCGAATCGGTGTTGTTGTCGCTGGCCGGCGGCGCTTTAGGCGTGTTGCTTTCGGCGTGGACCGTGGAGGCGCTGCGGGTGCTGCTGCCGTCTACTTTGCCGCGACTCGATCACGTTTCGATGGATGCGAGCGTAGTGATCTTCGCGACGGTGGTTTCGGTCGCGACGGGGATTCTGTTCGGCCTGGCGCCGGCGTGGAGAATGTCGCGCGTGGAACCACTCGCCGCGCTACGCGAAGGAGGCCGCAGTGGGACCGGACGTCAACATCGGCTGCAAGGCGCGCTGGTAATCGCGGAAACGGCGATCAGTCTGGTGTTGCTGGTGGGATCCGGATTGCTGATCCGAAGTTTTCTGCGAGTGCTGGCGGTGAATCCCGGCTTCGATGCGGCGAACGTCCTGACACTAAGCCTGTCGGTACCGGGCGCGCGCTATTCGAACGAAGCTCGTGTGCGGTTGTATGAGGATTTGGTTCCGAAATTGTCGGCGTTGCCTGGGGTGCAGTCGGTGTCCGCGGGATGGCCGCTTCCGCTTTCGGGCGCCGAAGTCAATATCGGGTTTGAAATCGAAGGACGTCCCAACGAGCCCGGAGCCGAGCCTTCCGAACACCTGGGCGTGGCGACGCCGGATTTCTTCCGCACGATGCGAATTCCGCTAGTGGCGGGCCGCGAGTTCCGGGCGGAGGATGACGCGAAAGCGGGGGGCGTAATGATCGTCAACGAAGCCTTCGCGCGAAAATATTTTCACGGCGAAAACGCCGTCGGCAAACGGATCAAGCCAGGTATCAGCGATGGAGCTTACAAATCCACGATGCGGGAGATCGTGGGCGTAGTGGGTAGTGTGAAGCGGGCGGGGCTGACGGCGGAAGCGGATCCACAGTATTATCTGCCGTGGGCGCAAGCGATCATCACTTGGCCGACCATTACGATTCGGGCAGCTGGGGATCCGTCGAACCTGATCGGTGGGGCTCGCGCGGCGATAGCGGAAGTCGATCGCGGGATTCCGGTGTATCGCGCCGCGACGCTGGAGAATATCGTCCACAAGGCAGCGGCTGAGCCGCGGTTTCAAACCATTCTGTTCGGTGCGTTCGCGACCATGGCGCTGTTCCTGGCCGGGATCGGACTGTACGCGGTGCTGTCGTACATGGTGGTGCAGCGGTCGGGCGAAATCGGCGTCCGGATGGCCTTGGGGGCGCAGCGGGGCGACGTCCTGGGTCTGATTCTGGGGCGGGGGGCCAGGCTGGCGGGCGCGGGACTCGCGATCGGGTTAGCTGCATC
>Ga0210403_10002523_pt1 | contig 16478 bp, 13 predicted proteins | sample IncBWC19MmetaG_FD_150863 | JGI IMG/M metagenome (GOLD analysis project Ga0210403, IMG submission 150863) | Forest soil microbial communities from Barre Woods Harvard Forest LTER site, Petersham, Massachusetts, United States - Inc-BW-C-19-M | ecosystem: Environmental > Terrestrial > Soil >... | reverse complement strand
CGTTCAATCTACTGGCTGGAGGCGCGATCAATGGGAATAATCACATTACCAACGAACGTCCCTTTGGGGCTCCGCGCGACAGCGGCCTCGGCCCGGACTACTACGATTTCGACATGCGGTTGAGCTGGCGGCACAAAGTGGGCGAAAAGGCGAATCTCGTGTTAACGGCGGAAGGATTTAACCTAGCCAATCATACGAACTACGCCAGCGTGAACAACGAGGTGGGCCCGGTGTTCGGACTTCCCGCAGCCCTCGGTGGAGGCGGGCACACCACGTTCAATGTCCATGGCATCGTGCCCAACTTCACGACGATTACGCCGAGCACGCCACTTGCGTTCACGTCGGCCTTTCCGAAGCGCCAAATTCAGCTGGGGGTGCGGTTGACGTTCTGAAGCGGGTTCAAAAGTCCTGGCGTGTCCCGGCCGGGAAGGGAATTGGTTTTTTATGCTGGTCGATAGCGTTCCATCGCACAGGTGGGCGTCCCGCGCCAACGACCAGGCCAAAATCAGGTAAGGGAGAAACACCATGCGGCACTGTGTGAAGTATCTTCTTTTCTCTTTAGCAATCGTTGCGGTTGTCCTGGCAATTCCCGGGCGCGCTTCGGGGCAACCTGGCGTCGCCGCCTACATGGGAAGCTTGCCCGACGGCGCCGCCTATCTTATCGAGGTCCCTGACCACTGGAACGGAACGCTTTTCCTCTACAGTCACGGATACGTGGTTCCCGGTGATCCAAACCCCGCTCAGGATTTCGCCATCACCGATCCCGTCACGCGCTTTTTCATGCTCTCAAATGGATTCGCTCTCGCAGGCTCTTCTTATGCGACCACCGGCTGGGCTATCCAGCAGGCACTGCCCGACCAGATCGCTGTGCTTGACATTTTCTCGCAAACGGTGGGAACGCCAAAACACACCATCGCCTGGGGACATTCCCTCGGCGGCATGATCACTGCGGGCTTGATTCAACGCTATCCGGATCGCTTTGACGCGGCGCTCCCGATGTGTGGCGTTCTCTCCGGGGGGATTGCCACGTGGAATACGGCGCTGGATTCGGCCTTCGCATTCAAGAACCTGCTCGCGCCGGGCTCCGGCTTGCAGCTTGTACATATCACCGATCCCGTTGGTAACCTGAAACTCGCGGAGGGACTGCTGGCAACTGCCGCGGGTACAGCGCAAGGCAGAGCGCGCCTATCACTTGTTGCTGCGCTCGGCGATACGCCGGGCTGGTTTACACCTCTTTCGCCGGAACCAAGCCCTAGGGATTTCGCCGATCAGCAAATGAACCAATTCCTCTGGGCTTCCAAGGTGGACTTTCCATTCGCGTTTGCGTTTCGCGCGGAACTCGAGTTCCGCGCCCAGGGCAACCCTTCCTGGAATACGGGCGTGGATTACCGCCGCCAGTTCGAACATTCCGCGGATGCCGCCGAAGTCCGTGCACTTTATGCGCAGGCAGGGCTGGATATCGATGCCGATCTCAAGGTGCTGAATGAAACTGCGCGGATCAGCGCGGATCGTCAGGCCCCGAACTACCTGAAGGAAAACATCACCTACGACGGCGAAATTCACATCCCGGTTCTGACCCTGCACACCACTGGCGACGGTTTGGTGGTCGTGCAGAATGAAAGCGCATACCGGGACGTTGTGGGCGAAGAAGGCAACGAACGATTCCTGCGCCGCAGGTTTATTTCGCGGGCCGGGCATTGCGCTTTTACTCCGGCGGAAACGATTGCCGCGGTGAAAGCGCTTCTAAACAGGCTGGATACCGGCCGATGGGGCCCCCTGGAGGTAACGGATCTCAACAATGCGGCGGAAGCGGTCGGTCCCGGCTTCAATATTTTTGCGGCTCCCGGCGGAGGGATTGTTCCCGTCGCCCCGGCCTTCGTAGAGTTCCATCCCAATCAGTACCTGCGGCCGTTCGATGCCGACGACAAGGTCAGGGACGACGATTGAAAAACTTCGCGGCAACCCAGTCGAGGATTCCCCGGTGAACGTTAAGAAACTCTTTGACCTTTCAGGACGCGCAGCCATCGTTACCGGGGGATCCATTGGGCTGGGCCGGCAAATGGCGGAAGGCTTGGCCGAAATGGGCGCGAATCTGGTTCTCTGCGCGCGAAAGAAAGAGCGCTGCTTGGAGGCGGCAGGAGAACTGGAAAAGCTCGGCGGCGAGGTTCTTGCACTTGGCTGTGATGTGAAAGATCCCGCCAGCATTCAAGCGGTGGCCGACACCACGGTCGAGCACTTTGGGCGCATCGACATTCTCATCAACAATGCGGGCACTTCCTGGGGCGCGCCTGTGGAGGCAATGACACTCGAGCAGTGGACCAAAGTGATCGAAACCAACTTGACCGGAACATTTCTTTTTTCACAGGCCGTGGGCAAGGTCATGATCGCGCAGCGCCGCGGAAAGATTATCAACATCGCTTCCGTTGCCGGCCTGCGCGGTTCACCACCAAGTTTCTCCGCCATCGGCTACAGTGCAAGCAAGGGAGGCGTGATTATTTTCACGAAAGACCTGGCCTGCAAATGGGGCATGCACAACATTCAGGTGAATGCCATTGCGCCTGGCTGGTTCCCGACCGATATGTCGGGAAAAGTCATCGAGCGAAATAAGGAAATGCTGCTGGCAGGCATACCAGCGGGCCGCTTTGGGGGTCCGGATGATCTGAAGGGAGCCGCTGTTTTTTTGGCTTCCGATGCGTCGAATTTTGTGAACGGAAATATTCTTGTGGTCGATGGAGGTCAATCCGCCTGATCCGGGCGAGGCACGCCATGAACATTCCCCTTACGCCTTTGCGCTTCCTTCGCTACGCGGAGCAGCAGTACCCCCGCAGGACTGCCGTGGTCTGCAATCAGGACAGATTTACGTACGCGGAATTTGCCGAGCGCACGCGGCGCCTTGCGGGAGCGCTACGGCAGGCTGGCATTCAGCCGGGCGACCGTGTGGCTTTCCTCAGTACAAATTGTCACCGCCTGCTAGAAGCTTATTACGGAGTTCTGGAAGCCGGCGCCGTTCTGCTGCCCTTGAACATCCGGCTCGCCCCGAACGAACTTGCTTACATTTTGAACGATGCGGGGGCAACAATTCTTTTCGTTGAAAAGCAGTTTCTCGGCTTGGTTGAATCGTTTCACAAGGATATTCCTTCGGCAAAAATGATCTGCCTGCTCGAAGGCACTCCAGCGGCGGACTGGCTCTCTCCACGTAGCTACGAAGACCTTCTTAGGGAAGCCGCACCGTATCGCGCCGACATCGCCGCTATTGATGAAAACGGTCTAGCCGAACTTTTCTATACCAGCGGAACCAGCGCCAATCCCAAGGGCGTGATGCTGACGCACAGAAATGTCTATCTCCACGCGGTGCACGTTTGCCTGGGATTCCACATCGAAAGCGGGGCCGTCGAACTGCACACCATACCCCTTTTCCACGCCAATGGCTGGGGTGTAGCCCACTTCCTCACCTTGCTTGGCGGCAAGCATGTGATGATGCAGCGATTCGAGAGCACGGAAGTCTTTCGTCTCATTGAAAAAGAAGGCGTTCATTCCTGCAGCCTCGTTCCCATCATGGCCACGGCGCTGGTGAATTGCCCGGAGCGCCCCAAGTACAACTTGAGCAGCCTGCGCCGCATTGTTATCGGCGGCGCCGCGTCTTCTCCAACTCTCATTCGTGAAGTTGAAGAAAAACTCGGTTGCGAGTGCTATTCCGGCTACGGCCTGACGGAGACTTCCCCGGCGCTTTCGCTTTCTCCGATAAAGCCTGAGCTTGGCTGGCAAGGCGAGCAGCGCTTCGTGGGGCAAGCGATGACGGGATATGCGATCCCCGGCGTGGAGTTGCGTGTTGTGGACGCGAATGACATCGACGTTCCGCGCGACGGGCTTACCATCGGCGAGATCATTGCGCGGGGCGATGGCGTCATGGAGGGATACTGGCGGCAACCGAGTGCGTCCGCAGAAGCACTGCGTGGCGGCTGGTTCCATACGGGAGACATGGCCACAGTCAACGAAGACGGCTACCTGCTTGTTGTAGATCGCAAGAAAGACATCATCGTCAGCGGTGGCGAGAACATCTCCTCCCTGGAACTGGAAAAGGCTATTCTCGCCCACCCGGCGGTTTTGGAGGCCGGGGTGATTCCGGTTCCCGACGAGAAGTGGGGCGAGGTCCCCAAAGCCCTGGTGGTCTTAAAGCCAAATGCCTGCGCCACGGAGGCTGAACTCATCAAGTTCTGTCGTTCACGCCTGGCGCACTACAAGTGCCCGCGTTCCTTCGAATTCGTAAGCAGTTTGCCTAAGACCGCCACCGGGAAAATTTTGAAAAAGGATCTCCGAAAAAAGTACTGGCACGGCGCGGATACGATTCGCCCGGACTTTGCCACACGAAAGTCCAGCGCCTGAGCAGGACTACCGCGGCGAGATTTGCTTTGCATTGAAGAAGAAAGCGTGACGCGTAATCCGGAATCAGTAGAGCGAAGGAGTATCGTCCATGGACTTGAACTTAACCGCGGAGGAGTTGGCATTCCGCGATGAACTCCGCGCGTGGCTCGCGGTGAACGTACCAAAGGACTGGAACGAATGGCGCGAAAAGCCGCTTGAGGAATCGTTCCCTTACCTGCGCGCATGGCAGAGGAAACTCCATGAAGGTCGCTGGGCAGCGGTTTCGTGGCCCAAGGAATACGGGGGCCGCAGTGCCACGCTGATGCAGCAAGCGCTCTTTTGGGAAGAGATGGCGCGCGTCGACGCGCCCTCGATGGTCAACGCGCTGGGTTTGGGCCTGATTGGACCCACCATCATCGCCTGTGGAACGGAAGCGCAAAAGAAACGCTACATTCCTAAAATACTGAGTGCCGAAGAGATCTGGTGCCAGGGCTTTTCGGAGCCGAATGCGGGTTCCGATCTCGCCGGATTGCAGACGGACGCGCGGCACGACGGGGATCACTATATCGTGAACGGTCAAAAAGTCTGGACAAGCTACGGCTCGTTTGGCGCTTGGTGCGAACTCGTCGTCCGCACCGACGCCAACGTCGCCAAGCACAAAGGACTGACCGTTCTCCTCGTGGATATGAAATCGCCGGGCGTTGAAGTTCGCCCCCTGCGCCAAATGACCGGCGAATCCGAATTCAGCGAGCTGTTCTTTCGCGATGTGCGAGTCCCGGCGGATAATATTCTGGGTAAAGTGAATGACGGATGGAATGTGGCGATGAGTACGCTGATGTATGAGCGCGGTTCGTACGGCGCTCGTCTGCACCTTATTTTCAAGCGTTTCATCACGCGTCTCATCGAACTCTCTCGCACCGTCCAGCGCAACGGGCGGCCCGCTGCCGAAGATCCCCTCATCCGCCAGAAGCTCGCGCAGTGCAGCGCGGAAATTGAGATCATGCGCTTCAATCAGATGCGCGCTTTCAGCCGCATCACTGCCACAGGTGTTCCGGGGCCGGAGGGATCCATCCAGAAAATTTTCTGGAGCGAGCTCAACCAGCGTCTCCAGCAAATCGCTCAGGAGTTGCTTGGTTCTTACGGCCAACTGCTAGCCGGCGACCCGCGGGCGATCGACAAAGGGATTTGGTCGTATGCGTACCTGCGAACCCGCGGAAATACCATCGAAGCTGGCACTTCCGAGGTGCAGCGAAACATCATTGGGCATTTCGTTCTGGGCCTGCCCAGAAGCTATTAAAGGAACCTGCCATGCAATTCGGTTTAACGGAGAGCCAGGAATTTCTGAAAAACAGCGCCCGCAAATTCTTTGCTGGCGAGTGCCCCAGCGCGGAAATGCGGCGCTTGATGGAAACAGATACGGCATACGACGCCACGCTTTGGTCGAAACTCACCGACCAGGGGTACACCGGCATCATTTTTCCGGAAGCGTACGGTGGAGTGGGCCTCGGTAAAGTCGAACTCATGCTGTTGATGGAGGAGGCGGGACGCGCGCTCTTGCCAGGTCCGCTCTTTTCGACAGTCGTTCTGGCTGGTTCCGTTTTGGACGCCGTCGGGGTGGCTGAACAGAAGAAAAAATATCTCGAGCCAATCTGCAAAGGAGAAGTTCGTTCGACGGTTGCCACTCTGGAAGCGGGTGCAAGCTGGAACCCGCGGGATGTCCAACTTAATGCCGTCAATGGGAAGCTTACCGGTGAAAAAGTCTTTGTCTCAGATGCTGCCGTCGCCGATTTTCTTATCGTCCTCGCGCGCAACGGCGTCTTTGTGGTGGATTCCAAGGCTCGCGGTTTGAAAATATCTCCCATGTCCGGGATGGACCTCACGCGAAAGCTCTACGTCGTCGAATTCAGCAATACTCCGGCCGAAGAACTTGGTCCCAACTTGAATCTTCCACGAGCTCTCGATATCACCACGGCCGCGCTGGCCGCCGAATTGGTCGGCGGCATGCAACGGACTCTCGACGTGACGGTCGAGTATGCCAAGACCCGAAAACAGTTTGGCAAGCCCATCGGAATGTTCCAGGCAGTGCAACATCAGTGTGCGGACATGTATCTGGAAACAGAGAGCTCCCGTTCGGCAGTGTATTATGCCGGTTGGGCGCTGGAAGAAAACGCGCCGGATGCAGCGGCCGCCGTTTCCATCGCTAAGATGTACTGCAGCGATGCTGCCAGAACAGTTGGCAATCGTGGCATCCAGATTCACGGAGGCATGGGCTTCACCTGGGAAAACGATCTTCATCTCTACTACCGACGAGCGAAGGCATCGGAAACCGCATTCGGCGACGCCACGTTTCATCGCGAGCGCATCGCCTCTATGGTGATCGATTCGGGTAGGGTCTCGGCGAAAGGCGTATAAAGTTCACAAATTCAACATGAGAGCTCTTCCATGACCGATCTGGTGCAACTCACAAGCGACAAGGGCATCGCCGTCATCACCATCAACAATCCCCCAGTCAACGCTCTGAGCCCCGGCGTGCCCGAGGGCATTTCGGAGGCGCTGGACCAGATCGCCCGGGACGGCAGCGTCAAAGCCACGATCCTGATCGGCGGCGGTCGCACCTTCGTCGCCGGCGCGGACATTAAAGAGTTCGGCAAGATGACATCGGGCAAGTCGCGCGGTCCCGGACTGCTTCCGTTGCTCCTGAAAATCGAAGACAGTACGAAGCCGGTGATCGTTGCCGTTCATGGAACCGCTTTCGGCGGCGGGATGGAGCTGGCGATGGCGGGGCACTATCGCGTCGCGCTGGCCACGGCGCAATTCGGCCAACCTGAAGTAAAGCTCGGGCTGATCCCCGGCGCGGCGGGCACGCAACGCCTTCCGAGGCTTGCGGGGGTGGCGAAAGCGGTCGAAATGTGCGTGAGTGGCAATCCGGTCAGTGCCGAGGAAGCGCAGAAGCTAGGCATCGTCGATCGCATCATAGAGGGAGAACTTCTCTCCGGAGCGATTGCGTTTGCGCGCGAGGTGGCCGGCAAACGTGCCCCCAAGACGCGCGAGCGCAATGGAAAACTTGGAAACGCCGCGGAAAACGCGCTCATCTTTTCCGCTGCGCGTGAAGCGGTCGCCAAGAAACAGCGCGGGCTGCTCGCGCCGGTCAGTGCCATTAATGCGGTGGAAGCTGCCACGAAAATGTCATTCGAAGAAGGCTGCAAGGCTGAGCAGAAGCTCTTTATCGAGTGCCTCTTTTCAGAACAATCCAAATCGCTAATCCATGTTTTCTTCAGCGAGCGCGAAGTCGCCAAGATTCCAGACATTCCCAAGCAGACGAACCTTCTTCCCATTCATTCCGCAGCCGTTGTCGGCGCAGGTACCATGGGTGGCGGCATCGCCATGGTGCTCGCCAATGCCGGCATTCCCGTGCTTCTGAAAGAGGCGGACCAAGCCGCTCTCGATCGCGGCCTCGCCACCATCGAGTCGAACTACGGGAATTCCGTAAAACGCGGGCGCTTCTCGCCGCAGGTTGCCGAAGAGCGCCTGAAGCGCATCACTCCCACGCTTGCGTACGACGATTTCTCCGGCGTGGACCTGGTGATCGAAGCTGTTTTCGAAGGCATGGCCCTCAAGAAGGAAGTCTTCCAGGAATTGGATCGCGTGTGCAAAGCGGGCGCTATCCTTGCGAGCAACACCTCTACCTTAAACATCGATGACATCGCTTCCGCAACTTCGCGGCCCGAGTCAGTCATCGGCACTCATTTCTTCAGCCCCGCGAATGTCATGCGGCTGCTGGAAATCGTCCGCGGTAAAGCTTCCTCCAAGGAAGTTGTCGCCACGTGCATGCAGCTTTCAAAAACGCTCGGCAAAGTCGGCGTACTCGTCGGCAACTGCCGGGGTTTTGTCGGCAATCGCATGTTTGGACCTTACCGCCGCGAAGCTCAATTCCTAATCGAAGAAGGTGCGAGCATCGAAGCCGTGGACCAGGCTCTTTCTGATTTCGGCATGGCGATGGGACCCCTTGCCACCGGCGACCTCGCTGGACTCGACGTTGGCTGGCGCATCCGCAAAGAATATCGTCACCTGGAAGTGCCCGGTATTCGCCAGCCGTTCCTCGAAGACCGCCTCTGTGAACTCGGCCGTTACGGTCAGAAAACCGGCGCGGGCTGGTACAAGTACGACGACCAGCGGCGCGCCGCTCCGGATCCGGCCGTTGGCGAACTCATTCGCAAGTGGGTCGAAGAGGCCGGCATCATGCAACGCCAAATCTCCGCCGCCGAAATCACGGATCGCTGTCTCTATGCACTGGTGAACGAAGGTGCGCGCATTTTGGAGGAAGGCTACGCATTGCGCGCTTCAGACATCGACATCATTTATATCAACGGCTACGGCTTCCCTGCCCATCGCGGCGGTCCGATGTGGTATGCCGACACAGTTGGCCTCAAACGGGTTTACGACCGCATCTCCGAATTCCACCGTCAGCACGGTGAACTATGGCAACCCGCGCCGCTTCTGAAGCAACTCGCCGAACAGGGCAAGACTTTTGCTGAGTTCGGCCGGGAACAGGGCGCAACGGCCTAGGTCGCTCGGTATCCGCGCATCCGTTAGCAAGCTAAGTCTGGGTTTGCACGAAGGGCATCCACCGCGATGCGCCATGCGGTACAACCTTTGACGGAGGGAATCGGTCGAAAATGGGGATTGTCTTTCTCGTCCGTCATGCGCAGGCTTCGTTCCTTCAGCCGAATTACGATCAACTGTCCCAGCTCGGAGAGGTGCAGGCAAGTCTTCTCGGCGAGTATTGGGCGCAGCGCAAAATCGTTTTTGACCGCGCCTGCACCGGCCCTTGCGTCCGCCAGAAAGGCACCCTCGCGATCGTGAGCGTTGCATGCTGGAAAGCCGGCATCCAGTTTCCCGACCCGCTGGTGTTGCGGGAGTTTGACGAATATCAGGGAGAAGCTGTCCTCGAACGCAGCCTGCCCGGATTGATCGAAACTGACCAAACCATTCGGGGTCTCCACGTCGCGTTCCAGTCCTCGTCCGATTCCGCCGCCAGGCGGGTCACGTTTCAAGAGTTGTTCGAGGCTGTCATCACCAAATGGGTGCGCGGGGAAATTTGTCCACCGGGTGTGGAGACGTGGTTGGGATTTTGCTCCCGCGTGAATTCCGGCCTTACAAAGTGTCTTTCCGCCGGCAACCGCGGTGAACGTGTCGCGATTTTTACTTCTGGGGGTCCCATTGCGGTTGCCATGCAGCGTGCTCTACAGCTCTCACCGGAAAGAACATTAAACGTGAGCTGGATGTCTCGGAACTCATCTTGGAGCGAATTCCTTTATTCCGGGGAGCGGTTTTCACTCAGCAGTTTCAATTGTCACGCGCATCTTAGCGATCCCGCGATGTTGACCTACCGCTAAGGAGACAATCCACTGAGCGACTTGCTCGATCATCCTGCGGCGATTCGACACGGCGAAGAACTTGACCTGGTCAGGCTTGAACCTTATTTGCGCGCTCATTTTCCGGGCGATGCGGGCGCGCTCGTGGTCCGCCAATTTCCGAGCGGCCATTCCAACCTGACGTACTCGCTGAGTCTCGGCACCAGGGAGCTCGTTCTTCGGCGGCCACCGTTCGGAAGTAAGGTCAAGTCCGCGCACGACATGAGCCGCGAATTTCGTGTGCTCTCAAAGCTCCACTCCGCCTATGCCCCGGCTCCGGAAGTACTTCTCTATTGCGCCGACCATTCCATCATTGGCGCTCCTTTCTACGTGATGAATCCGGTTCACGGCATCATTCTTCGCGCGCATGTGCCCCTCGGTCTGGATTTTTCCGGGGAAAGGGCGCGGCGGCTCAGCGAATCCTTTGTTGACAATCTCATTCGCCTGCACCGTGTGGACTATGCTGCGGTGGGCCTCTCCGATCTGGGTAAGCCCGAAGGTTATCTGGAAAGGCAGGTCCTCGGGTGGACCGAACGCTACTACGGTTCCAAAACGCACGATTATCCAGAGGTGGAGAAAATCACTGCGTGGATGCGGGAGCACATGCCTGCCACGAGCGGTGTTTCGCTAATTCATAATGACTACAAATACGACAATGTAGTGCTCGATTCGAACGACATAACCACAATTGTGGGCGTCCTCGATTGGGAGATGTGTACCATCGGTGACCCGCTGACGGATCTCGGCACTACCTTGGCCTATTGGGTCGATGCGGCGGATCCGGAAGAACTCCAAAAAAACCGCTGGGGACCTACAAACGTTCCGGGCAGTCTGACGCGCGCCGAACTCCTGCAAGATTACGCGAGGAAAACCGGGACCGATCCTTCGGAGATCGCATTTTATCTCGCGTTCGCGCGCTTCAAACTTGCCGTGATCGTTCAGCAAATTTATTATCGCTACCACCAGGGACTCACCAAAGACGAACGGTTTGCGTCCATGCCAGACAAGATCCAGATGCTCTTGCGCGCTTCCTTGCACACCGCGCAGACCGGGCGGATCTAGCGACTCATTCCTGCTGTAGATTCGGGGGTTCAAATGCTAGCTGCACATCCCTGTGGATCACGAATAATAGCGGACGATCCACTCCGCTACGCATGCTGGCTTCTCGGACTCTTCACTTTCGATCGTCACAACGAACGTCGCTTCAACGGAGTCGGGGAGTTCTTTCAAACCGACCAGAGTCACGCGCCCCCGAATCCGGGAATCCGCGCGGACCGCGGCGGGGAAGCGTACACGATTCAATCCATAGTTGACTGCCAACCGCACACCGTTTTGGATCTGAATCGCCGTTTTCAGGAAATGGCTGAGCAGAGAGAGCGTAAGAAACCCGTGAGCGATCGTCCCGCCATAAGGCGATTCTTCGCTGGCCCGTGCCTGGTCCAGGTGGATCCATTGCTGGTCTTCCGTGGCTTCCGCAAACAGCGCGATTCGTTCTTGGGTAAGGCGGAACCATTCCGTAACCCCAATTTCCTTGCCGACCAATTCTTTCAATGATTGCGGATTGCTGACAACCAGTGGAGGCATCAACTTCTCCGGTGCCGGCTGACTTCGCCGTGTCGCAAGCAAGTTTTCATAGTCAATGCGAAGCCTGCGCTCCTGCTGATTTCTTGCCTTTGGCCAGTTCCCACTTCGCAATCGATTCCATGTGCACTTCATCCGGCCCGTCGGCGATTCGCAGAGTGCGCACGCCCGCCCACGCGGCCGCGAGGAACGTGTCCTGCGAGACGCCCGCGCCTCCGTGCGCCTGTATGGCGCGATCCAGCACCTGCAGCGCAACATTGGGCGCGACAACTTTAATCATCGCGATTTCCGCCCTCGCCGCTTTGTTCCCCACCGTATCCATCATGTACGCGGCTTTCAACGTCAGCAGGCGGGCCTGCTCAATCTCCATGCGAGACTCGGCGATGGCCGCGCGAATCGTGCCTTGCTCGGCAATAAGTTTCCCGAAAGCCACGCGCGCTTGGACGCGTTTGCACATCGTCTCCACGGCGCGCTCTGCCACACCGATGCACCGCATGCAGTGGTGGATGCGGCCTGGCCCCAGTCGCCCTTGCGCGATCTCAAACCCACGCCCTTCGCCCAGCAGAATGTTTAAGACCGGAACGCGGACATTCTCAAAGGTGACTTCCCCATGGCCATGCGGCGCGTGGTCATACCCAAACACTCTCAACATGCGGTTGATTTTCACTCCTGGCGCGTCCATCGGCACCAGAATCATCGATTGCTGTTTATGAGGCGGGGCCGAAGGATCCGTCTTTCCCATAAAGATAGCGATTTTGCAACGCGGGTCGCCTGCTCCAGACGTCCACCACTTCCGGCCATTAATAAGGTAGTGGCCTCCGTCGCGAACGATTCTCGCTTCAATGTTTGTCGCATCGGAAGATGCCACTGCAGGCTCCGTCATCGCGAAACACGAGCGGATTTCACCCGCAAGCAATGGCCTTAGCCACCGTTCCTTCTGTTCCGGGGTGCCATAGCGGGCAAGAACTTCCATATTGCCGGTGTCCGGCGCCGAGCAATTGAACACCTCGGGCGCCATCTCGCTGCGCCCCATCATTTCGCAGAGCGGCGCATATTCCAGATTTGTCAGCCCTGCGCCGTGCTCGCTTTCAGGCAAGAAAAGATTCCAGAGGCCCGCGGCGCGTGCTTTTGGCTTCAGCTCTTCGATGATCCTTGTGGGTGACCACGGATTCCGCTCGATTTCATCGCGGAAGCGCTGCTCGTTCGGATAAATGTACTCGTCCAGGAAGGCTTGCAGACGCCGTTGCAACTCCTTTACCTTGTCGTTGAATTCAAAGTTCACTGGAGGTTCCTTATCTGCCGGTGAATGCCGGGGCCCGTTTTTCGATGAAGTGTGCGACGCCTTCTTTGAAATCTTCGGATTTCAGGCTCGCCAGCATTTCTTGCTCGGAGCTCTCAAACGATTCCGCCAGCGTCTGAAACATCGCGTCATACACCTGTCGCTTGATTACCCGCAAGGACCGCGGGCTGACGTTCGCTGCTAAATCCATCGCGTATTTCTGCACACTCTCCAAAAACGCTGCTTGCGGATAGACCTGGTTCACCAACCCCATTCTCAGTGCTTCCGCGGCATCGATCATTCTGGCCGTAAACAGCAGTTCCAGCGCGTTGGCGTGCCCCACCAGGCGCGGCAGCATCCATGCCATGCCATACTCGGCAATCAGTCCCCTTTGGGCAAACGCCGTGCCGAACCGAGCACTATCGGATGCAAGGCGCAAATCGCAATATAAAGTGATCACCAAGCCCAAACCGACGACCGGGCCGTTGATGGCGGCAATCACGGGCTTTGTAACCCCGGGGAAATACGAATATTTCTTCCCGAAATCCGCCCGCCCAGCTTCGCGGCTTCCATACGCAGGTTGGGTCGCCTGGGCCCGCCTTGCTTCGTCGAGCCCCTTCTCCGCAACCGCGCTCAAGAGCGACATGTCCGCGCCCGCGCAGAAACCGCGCCCGGCGCCCGTTAAGACAATCACACGAACGTTTTCGTCCCGCTCCGCCTCTTCGATGGCCGCGCGTACTTCGCCTTCCATGATGGCGGTCCAGGCGTTCAGTTTATCGGGCCGGTTGAGCGTAATCGTGGCGACCCGGCCGGCCACGTGATAAAGCGTTTCTTGATTTGGCATGATGGGCCGGATTATATACAAGCGCAGCAGTGTTAGTCACATTTATCTGTGGGTGGCTATCGGATTCGGTGGGTCCCGGCCAACTCCCAGCTACAAGCGGAGGTTCGCTGACTTTAATTTGTTGTAATGAAACGAACGGTCGTGCTATTATCTGGCCGAAAATGAAGACAAGCCAACAACGCGCCAAGGCTTCTGCCCGGCCACGCCGACGTAATAGCGCTGCGCTGAAAACGACTCAGCGACGCCCCAGAGGCCTGAAAACCCGCCAGGCAATCCTGCGAAAAGCGGTGAACCTCGCCTCCCTCGAAGGGCTGGAGGGATTGACAATCGGAAAGCTGGCATCCGCCCTTCGAATCAGCAAGAGCGGTCTCTTCGCCCACTTCGGCTCCAAAGAAGATTTGCAGTGCGCAGTGGTTGATGCAGCCCGCGACATCTTCGTCGAAAAAGTGGTCCGCCCGGCATATGAATTTCATGGGCTCAAGCGTCTTCGGGCACTCTGTGAGAACTGGCTGTCGTATGGCGAGCGGAGAGTCTTCCCTGGAGGTTGCTTCTTCTCCGCTGCTTCGTTGGAGTTCGACGACCGGCCCGGCCGCGTCCGCGATCAGATCGTAGTGTTGATGAAGAAGTGGCTGGGAAGTCTGGAGTACGCAGCCCGCGACGCGCAGCTAACAGGTGAACTCAAAAAGGAAGTCGACGTACGCCAGTTGGCTTTCGAGCTTCAGGCGCTGGCGATGGGAGCAAACTGGAGCTCGCGCCTGTTCCGGGATCCAAGCGCCTTCCGCATGGTCCGCGGCGCGATTCTACAGCGAATTGATCAAGCCACCGGATCGGTGCAATCGAGGGAGTGATGCGAATTTGTCTGCGTTTGCTCGCCTGTATCATTGCGGGGTCGAGCCTCTTCCCCGCTGCGCACACCGCTCCACCACAGACCCCCGCCAACGGAACCGAGATTCCTCTTCAGCGCTGCGATCGCTTGCCAATTGCAATTCTGCGGGCAGACAACGTCGACAAGCGCTTCCTGGTTGATACCGCTGCCACGTCTCTGCTCAACGAAAAGTCATTTCCGCGGGGACCTAACCGAGCCGTCCGGATTCAATCCTGGAATGAAACAGCTGCACTCAATGCAAGAGAGGTCTCGATCGGCGAGCTCTCCTTGGGTAATCACATCCTGCTAGGTGTCAAGCTGCCGGCGATCGACTTGAGCGCCATCGCTAAAGCATGCGGTGGCCCGGTCGACGGCATCCTCGGGGTGGATCTTCTGGAACAGCTCGGCGTAACGATCGATCTCAAACGCAGTGTCGCAAGCCTCGGCATCACGGCGCCAAACTCCTCTGAGGCCTTTCTCATCGCGGACATGGACAAAGCAATGCATTCCTGCTCCGAGGCTTTCAATAACAAGGATGCCGACAAACTGGCTTCTTGTTTCGATCCGGATTTCGTGCTGAGTTCCCCGAGCGGCGAACTGCGCGGGCGCGACGAAGCCACAAATCATTTTAAGCAAAAATATTTTGGCACGAACCCGTACGTCCATCTTTCCCTGACGATGAGCGACCAGCGAGCAGTGGGAGATGTGGTGTGGAGCTTGTATGATTACAAGATTGAATCTCCATCCCTTCACACCGCAGGCCGGGGCATGATGCTTTGTCGTAGATCCGACAACCGTTGGCATATCCTCAGCATGCATGAATCAGCGATAGAGTCCGATCCAAAGCCGGCCGATCGAAAAAATCGGTGAGAACGGCGGCTATCCAGTGGAACACTGATTGGAACCAAGGGCGATTCTCTTTGCACGACGATGAGCGGTGGTATGCGCTTCTTGGGTTTTCAACCGCGGACCAAGTTAGGAACGCTACCGGAATTTACAGGGCGATCCCGAAGATTGTCAGTCGTCAACGCGGCTTATCGAAGGAAATCAGCAAGTTGCGATGAAACCTGACGAATCACTTTTTCTTCTTGATTCACCTTTCGTTCGAACTCTGTCACCGTTCAGTGCCATTAGCATTACCTTTTTATGACGCCGCTGGCTCCAGTGGCGTTCCAGCCTTGCCGTTGCAATCTTTCTCTGTCCTCCGACGACAAGGAGGATTCTGTAGAGGAGGGCTTGCGGTCGAGGCGGGCACCCCGGAGTATAGAGGTCGACGGGCGCGACGTTGTCGGCGCCTCCGAGAGAGGACTAGCTGATACGCCGGGCGAGTCCGTTTAGCTCGAATTTAGCTCGAAAATTCGGAGATTGGAAAGAAATGGGGAGAACAGAGAGACACTAGCCTAACAAACAAGAACTTCTAAGCTCCTGATGGATATGGATTTCCCAATAGAACTTGAAGATTTTAGTTGACATGGCGGAGAGGGGGGGATTCGAACCCCCGGTAGGAGTTTTGGCCCCTACAACGGTTTAGCAAACCGCCGCATTCAGCCGCTCTGCCACCTCTCCGCAGTTTGGTTTCAACAGCTTACCACACTACCCGAGATAATCTGGTGGCCAAATGGTGGCCTGACGGGCGAGAAGGCTCTCAGCAATAACATTGTCGCCAAATTTCAATTGCAACTGCTGTCGATCCGCTTTCGCTTGTCTCAATTCTTCAATCCGCGCCTGTACCTTCTCTACCGCTTCAAGCACGGTACGATCGAAGACCTTAATGTAGCGTTCCCTGGTGACGTGCGGTTTCGAGTGGCGCAAGATACGTTGTACGACTTTGTCCTGGGCTCCGATTTCATACAGGTTTGAGGCAAGTCCCCGGCGGAACGCGTGCCAACCGTACCACGGCAAGCGGATGGCCTCTAGTTCTCGCCGAACTACCCGCCGCCCGACTCTGTCCACGCTGATAGGAAGCCCATCACCGGAGTGAAAAACCACACCAACTTCTGGATTACCCACGGACTTGCGGTACTCGTCCAAGATTTCCGCTAAGGCAGGAATTACCGGCACTGAATCGCGGCTGGCACGCGTCTTTGGAAGGTTGACTACCGACATCCAAATCGAGCGTTTGATCACCAATTC
>Ga0210403_10002522_pt1 | contig 16481 bp, 11 predicted proteins | sample IncBWC19MmetaG_FD_150863 | JGI IMG/M metagenome (GOLD analysis project Ga0210403, IMG submission 150863) | Forest soil microbial communities from Barre Woods Harvard Forest LTER site, Petersham, Massachusetts, United States - Inc-BW-C-19-M | ecosystem: Environmental > Terrestrial > Soil >... | reverse complement strand
ATGGATCGTTGCTGGAAGGCTTTTGGAACGGGCAGACGATCGGAAAACGCCTGTTCCATTTGCGAGTGATTGACCAGTCCGGACTTCCGCTACGGATCGAACAGGCGTGGGTGCGGAATCTGATGCGCGTGTTCGATACGCTGCCGTTCGCCTATCTGGTTGGAGGAGTTTCCGCACTGAGCAATCCGCTGATGCAGCGCTTTGGCGACCGCGTGGCGGGAACGCTCGTTGTACGCCAAACGCCCCTGCTTGCGCCGGGGGAGGAATCATCGGCGCGGCAGAAATACAACTCGTTCATGGATTATCCCACAATTGCGATGAAGCTCCGCCGAGCGGCAACGCCGGAACTGGCCAGTCTGATTCAAGATGCGCTGCGCCGTCGCGACGAACTAGCGCCTTACGCCCGGCGGGAAATCTATCGCGAACTGGCCGCGTATGTGCAATGCGAAATCTCCCCATTCCCTGACGAATTGGTTGAGATGCTTAGCGATGAACAGTATTTGATCAATGCGGCCGGAGTGCTATGCGGGCACCAACGGCCGTCGAGATTTCACGGTTGACAACGAACGGTTGAAAGTCAACGGTCGGGAATCCCGTTCGTCCCTCTACGCATGACATTCAGCGCGTCCAAGGATCAAGAGTCTAGTAACCAGTCAGTGGTCGACTCTGGATGAGTGTTCGATGATGCGTCGAGATTCCAGTCTTCGGTCTCCGGTCTAACTTCAGTAATACCAATAAACACTTGAAATAGAAGGAAGAGAAATAAAGGGCATAAATTGAGGATAAGAGAAAACTGGATGCTGCAGTGACGATATCCCTGGCATGGCGTACTTCCGATGCAACTTAGTCCCAACCTCATGTTCGAACAGCTTTCGATCCTGAAGGGTTGCAAGAGCGCCTAGGGTCGTCTCCACCAGATGACTTGCTTTTATCAAGGCCCGGCAGATTCGGGTGGACAATTCATGATCCTTACCGAAACAGCGTCGGGGCCTCAAGCCGACGCCATGCTTAAGAGGCGGGGCTCTGCGCCACCCCCTGAAAGTGGTCTCATCGGCGTCGCATACAGACAGGGAAGCATCATTTTTTCTGTTTCCGTTAAGTCGGCGGATCAGGGAACGTTGGAAGCTCTGGTAGCCGAAATAAAACAATTTAGAGTGATCTATTTCGTGCGGGCCGGGAAGACTGGAAAACGGCTGCGCCCCAACATCATCGATGAAGTGAGCCAGCGAAGTCTCGTTGCCTGTCCCGTACACCACAATGCGCTGCGTTCAGCCTTCCGTCTAGGTTGAGGTCGTACAATCCCCACATTGGTGGCTCGCTGAATCAGCATCTTACAGACGGTGTGATGGTGGGGTTTTCGGAACGGAATTCCAGTTGTTCGGTTTGCGCGCTAACCAGGCACAGGCTCCGAACTGCGCAACGGGGTTTTGGGACAAGCGGCGATCCCACATGTCCGGTAATGCGACTGACCAGGACTTACCGATGCGGGTCGCGTTTCAAGACAACTGGTGTTCTACGGTAGCGGTCTCGCGGGCGATGCGGATCAACGACGCTATCACCAAAACAACCGTAACTAAAATCAAACCGACGCGGGCATAGTTGCCGATTGCCCATTCTCGCACGACTTGATCATAGTACGCCGCTGGTTGCGTCAGCGGAGCGATAAACAGAATGTCGTTCCGGGGATAGTGAAATCGGAATGTAATCATGTCAGTTAAAACCAGAAAAACCAGCGCTCCAGCCAATTTCCATCGCGTACCTGGAGCCGGCTTCCAGTTGACCACTAACGCAAGCAGGAGGAAAAGTTGCGTGACGGGCACTAGCCATCTGAAAAACATCCCTGGATTCGTTGCATGGTAGAATCCGCGGGCGTGTTCCAAAGAAGTTGGAGCACCCATGTAATTCGGCGCGTCCACGACGTTCTGATAAACTCCGGTGCCGAGTAACATTGCCGACAAAACTAACGCGATTGCCACGACTACGAGACGCAGGTTCATTCGCGGGCTCCTTTCAGTCAGATTTTTGTTTGCCATCTTCGCGGGGCATCGACTCTACAGCAAAACTCTTCCGTGGGAGCCCTTTTCTTTTATTTTCCAATCCCGACAGTCTCCGGAAACGTAGGGAGGTGCTAAACCACAATTTCTTCTTACCACCCTCAGCAATCCGCAAACATCCGGTGCCTGGTAAACGTGCTTACCCGACAAGTGCGGTATGGTACGGCGCTTGTCCGGTAACCCGACAACTCAGGAGTCGAGGCCCTTTTTGTGTTAGGGTTCGCGCAGCTCGATTTATTTGGGGAAATTCATACGGCCCAGGAGGTCCTGGAAGCGCGGGTCGGAACGGAGAGGATCGATCCGCAAGTCCGCTTTGAGAAAATAGGCCACATCGGGAGATTTTTCTTTGTAGGCCTTTTCTAGAAATTCGAAGGCTTTATCCTTATTTCTCAGACCTGCGTAAATAGCCGCAATCATGTAGGGAGAGACGTAGTCCGTTTTCGAACGTGTCTGCAACTGGCGAAGTATTTTCTCGGCCTCGTTTCTTCTGCCCGTCGCCGAGTAGGCGTATGCTAGTCCGGCCATTGTGTCGGTATTGGCTTCCGACAACTCGACGGCTCGTTGGTATTCGGGAATGGCTTGCGCTGGGCGTCTCGAACCCTCGTAGCCAACCGCAAGAAAGTAGTGACTCTGCCAGCCACTGGTGTACCCGACGACGGATCTTTCACTCGCTTCGACGAGTGCTTTGTAGTCTCGCTGATGATAGTAGACGCCTGACTCTTGGAGGGGTATGAAAGGATACGCCGCATCAAGCTGGCGCATTTTTTCGACTTCATCTAGCGCCTCTTCGCGTCGGCCACTCCAAGCCAGGAACCAAACCAGCGTTTCGTGACCCACAATGGAGTTAGGACTTAGCTCGACAGCATAGCGGAGTTCACTCTCGGCTGCCTGCCAGTCCCAGGCAAATTGCCAGTTGAGGTAACCGAGCGAGCCATGAGCCTCGCTGAGCGCTTGGTCCAGCTGTAAGGCCTTCTGAATGGCTGCGCTGGCCTGCCGATAGGAATCCTGCGGAGGCACCAGTCGATAAGCGCCTTGATCCAGGAAGCAATCCGCGAGTCCGGTGTAGGCGAGCGCGAACCCGGGATCTTTTCGAACGGAATCCTCATAGTAACCTTGCGCGCGTTTCAGAGCTGCACCCGTACCCGTGACCTCGGCCCCGTAAAATCTTCCTTTCAGATAGGCTTCATACGCGTCCCCATTCACTACCGAAGTTGAGCGCGCCCGAGATTCTTCCCGGGGAGTCAACCGTGCATGAACCCGATCGGCGATAGCTCGGGCCACTGCGCTTTGTAACTGCAACACATCGCCGAGATCGCGCTCGTAGGTCTGTCCCCACAGATGCTGGTCCGTCCGCGCGTCAATCAATTCCGCGGTGACGCGGACGCGGTTCCCCGAACGCAGTACCGATCCCTCTATGACACCATCCACGTTCAGTTCTCGCGCAATCTCCGCCAGGGATTTCTTCGTTGCCTTGTAGCGCATGGCGGATGTGCGCGAAACAACTCTCAAAGTGCCGATCCTCGAAAGATCGTCCGTCAGCACCTCAGTCATGCCATCGGAGAAGTACTCCTGCTGCGGATCGCCCGAGAGGTTTGTTAACGGGAGCACGGCGAGGGAATGGACCTGCGGTTGAGTTGGTGCGCGCGACAAAAGCCTGCTGCGCAGACCTCCTGCATCCTCGACGAAAAGAACGGCAGCCAGCACCGTAAGGACCGCACAGGCGAGTAGCAAAGCCCAACGTCTTCGCGGTGACTGGACTTGTTGTGGTTGAAGCGCATCCGGCACCGTTGTGGCAATGAAACGATACCCACGCCGAGGCAGCGTTTCGATGTATCGGGGATTTTCTGCTGTATCACCCAGAGCGTCTCGCAACCGCTTCACGGCCGCGTTGAGCCCATGCTCGAAATCCACAAATGTGTCGGCAGGCCAGAGCTTGGCACGCAGCTCGTCACGCGTGACGACTTCCCCGGGTCTTTCCAGAACAGCCAGGAGGATCTGGAGAGGCTGGTCCTGTAGCTTGACTCGGAAGCCCTTTCTTCGCAGTTCACCAGATCGAGGATCGACTTCGAAGACTCCGAAGCGGATTAGCTGGTTTGGCTGGGTCTTCTGCACGTAAGAGTCTCACGACCGGCAAAGTAACGACATCATGTAACGTTTTGGTCGTGGTTACAAGCGGGGCGGTTTCGGGTTACCTATCCTCGCAATCCACTGAGCCCTGGCGGTTTGCTGCGTTACCACCATTTGTATCCCGTTTCATCCGTCCGCCATTGAGGTACCCGGCTATCCACTGCAGTTTCGGCCGCACCGAGAGGTGCTGCCATGAAACTTTCCATTTACGCAGGGACGTTGTGCCTGGGGTTGATTCTTTTGGAGCCACTGGCGGGCTCTTCCGCTGGTGGGCAGAGTAATCTGGTCCAGCTTCGAGTATCCATGTTTAACTCCTCGCCGCTTTTGCCCTCGACCATCGAAACGGCGGAAAGAGAGGCGGGCGGTGTCCTCCGGTCTGCCGGGGTTGAAGTAGTTTGGCTGAATTGTCCCCAGGACGCCCAGCATGGCGCTTCCCATGGCGTTTGCTCGGAAGTCTCTTTCCCGGCGCATCTTCATCTGCGGATTCTGCGAGTTTCCCGAGGCCTGAAAGCGACGACGGTCGGAATATCGTTTACAGCAAAAGATGGCACGGGGTGCTACGCCGATTTGTTTTACGAAGCAATCCAGCAGTTGCACGAAGAAACCGATGCCTCGCCTTCGTTGGTTCTTGGTCATGCCATGGCACACGAATTGGGACACCTGCTGCTGGGCACGAATTCCCATTCGCCCAGTGGACTCATGCGTGCGCACTGGACACGCGAGGACCTCGCCAACGCCTCCAAGGGAAATCTTCGATTCTCGCAAGAGCAATCCTTGCGGATTACGAGCCGCCTCGTTCGGGGAGCGCCTCCAGAACCGCAAACACTTGACATGGCGGGAACTACGGGCGTAGGGAAATTCAAACCAGAATAACATCGGAGGAGCGGCCTCGATAGTTACTCCTGGTAAACGCGGTTGCCGGAAACTTGAAATTGGCCCAAACGGGCACTTGTACGATTATCCGCCTTACCAGCACTGCTGCAAATGATCTAGTGCGAGCCTTCGTTGAGAAGTGAATTTACCACGGCTTGAGTTTTCTCGAAGGGCTGACTAGGGCTGGGCGCAGGCTGCAATCGCCCCTTCCGATCGACCAGAAATGTTGCCGGGTACTGCGCGATTTCGCGATAGAGACTTGGAACCTTTCCGCTGAGGGTCAACAGCGGATACGTGATTGGAATTTGCTGGACGAACTTCTGCTGAGTTGGCACATCTTCGTCGGAAATGCCGAAGACCATGAGCCCTTGGTCTTTGCGCTGACGATAGAGCTGATCGAGCTTGGGCATTTCATCGCGACAAGGTCCGCACCAGGTCGCCCAGATATTAACGATGACAACGTCGCCATAGTAATCGGCGAGGCGCTGCGGCTTGCCGGCAATATCCAAGGTGTCGAAAGCCGGTGCTGCGGCATCACGCATGGCCAGATTGTGGATTTGCCGGGTACGGGCGATGCCGTCATGGATCGGGCTCCAGGCAAGTCCGAGCGACAGCACTGCGACAGTCAGTCCGATTTTGCCGGAGAGGGAAAATCTTTGTGCGCGGCGATCCTTCCGTACTAGAAACAAGGTAAGCGCAAACGGCAACAGCATCGCGATGGTGGAAACGGTCAACCGGAGCTGCCAATCCTTCTCACGATCGGAGCTGTAGCCGGTCAGCGTGCCATACACCAGAGCATAGAGAATTATTGCTGCAAAAGGAGAAAGTATGCCCGCTATCAGCACGCGGTATTTGGCGAGTTTGTTCATGACAAGCCTGTTGTGTTCGACATCGAAAACCGGACAAAAGTGTACCCAGAGAATGGTTGCCAAGCAAAGGCGTAAAGTTTTCCCCTTCAAATCTATGCGGAGCGTCGCGGCTAATCGGCTACATGCCTGATATACGCGCTAACCGTGCAACTGGAATCCCGGCCAAAACCACTTCTCCGGTAAGGCGACTTACCAGGACTTAGCAGCTTGGTGGACGATAAGTTCCGGGTCGCCGACCATCCAGGAGCTACAGCCTCAATCAACACAAGGGCGTTTATCGGGAGCATTCTGCCAACCTGGAGGCATTACTTCCGGTTTGCCCGTCATACGCCAAGCGGACGACAGCGGCCTATCAGATAAGATCCTTCCGAAAATGCTCAAGATATATTGCGGTCCCATAGAAGATCTCTTGGCGGCCGAAAAGTGAGTTGCTCTTACCGGGTTTTGTTCTAGGTCCGATCAATTCTCCACTAGCTTCACATCCACTGAGACTAACTGCGGATTTAGCATGGGAGCCATGCCTTCCTTGTCGTCCACCGAAAATGCAAACAGGACGTTTCCTGGCAATCCTCCCCAAATCACGTGTCTCGAATTTGCGAAGAGCATGCCCCCGCCGATAGCTGGACCACCTCCATCCAGGGACCCACCCTTTGCCGCACACCCTTGTGGAACGTCGCACTTTCCGCAAAAGCCTTTTCCGATTGCTAAGCGCGGGCTCGAATCTTCGTTGAGTACAAGAGTATCCAGAATTTGGAATTTGATGATGAGGTTCTTTGTCAGTTGTCAGTCAACGATGGATCGTGACGATACGACAATTGTTTGATTCAAAGTGCCAACATCTTGCGATGAAGCGCATAGGCTCCCCTCCGTGAACTCATAACCGCTCAGAAATGCCATTTCGCAAGTCATTGAAAAACAATCGCACATTGATTTTTTGGAGTGGAGTGCCGCGTGCATCTCCCACGCTTATCGCTGCAGCGGGTGGTGGAAAGAGCTGCGTGGGATTTAAGCAAGACAATTCTATAGCTCTGAAGGAGAGAAGCAATGCGCAGACTGATCTTTATGGCACTGGCGGGGGTACTTTGTATATTGCTCGGCGGTGCAGCCCGGGCGCAACGACTGGACGGAACGCTTCGCGTAACCGTCACAGACAAAAGCCAGGCCAGTATCGAAGGAGCCAAAGTAACCGCAGAAAACGAAGCCACCGGCGTTGCAGTGACTACGACGGCTTCGAGTTCGGGGACGTATGTGTTTCCCAATTTGTTAGTCGGTGCCTACACGGTGACGGTAGAGAAAGACGGATTCAAGAAAACGGTGCAAACAGGCATCATTGTGAATTCGAACCAAGTATCGGAAGCGAAAGTCGATCTGGAGCTCGGCTCCGTGTCTGCTACCGTCGAAGTGGAAGCAGGGGCGGACTTGGTGAAAACGGAATCTTCTGCACTGGAAGCGACCTTCAGCGGACGCGCCGTGCAGGACGTTCCGATCAATACGATTGGCGGGGATGTAAAGGAATACTCGGTGTACGCGCCGGGAACGACTACACAACAGGGAGGTGTGCTCGGTTCCGGCGGGTCGATTGGTGGAACGCGTCCGCGCTTCAACGGATTTTCGATTGACGGGGTCGATGACAACAAGATCGATACCAATGGTCCGACTCAGCCGGTGATCCAGGAGTCGGTGGCGGAGTTCACCCTTCTAACGAATCAGTTCGGCGCAGAAAACGGACACTCCGCCGGAGGTCAGTTCAATATCGTGACCAAGTCTGGTACCAACAACTGGCACGGCGCTGGATGGGGATACGACCGAAACCGGAACTACGACGCGCTGGACAATTTGGAAAAGCAACGCGGGAAAAAAGATCGTTTCGATTATAACCGGGCAGGTGCGAGCGCGGGCGGGCCGATCATCCACAATAAGTTCTTCGTGTATGGCGCGTACGAATTCCAGAACAATGGACTAGCCTCCTCCAGCCCGAGTATTTCTTCGCCGACCGCGGATGGATTGGCCACTCTGATGACGCTCGCGCACGACAGCGCGATCACCGGCTTCCTAAAGCAATTCCCGGTGGCGCCAACCGCGAATGCGGCAGTGCAGGTAAACGGCCAAGCGATCCCGGTGGGCACGATTCAGTCCATCGCGCCGAATTTCTCCAATCAGCACGACTTTATCGTGAATCTTGATGCGAGCCTGGGAAAGCATCAACTTCGCGGCCGTTTTCTTTATGACCGGCTCCGCGAGCCCGATTTCAATCCATCGCAACCGCAACCGCAGTTTCTAGGAACGCACAACGAGGATGTGAGGAAAGTAATTTTCACGGACGCGTGGTCGATTTCCAACAGTGTGATCAATGATTTCCGTACGTCGTATTCACGGCTGAACGGACCGAACCTGGTGGTGCCCACCGCCTTTCAGAATTTTCCAAACATTGAAGTGGACGAACTGGGAAGCAACCTTGGACCGAACGGACTGGCGCCGCAGGGTTATGCACAGAACGTCTATCAGTGGGTGGACAATATTTCCTATATCCGCGGAAAACACACTTTCAAGTTCGGTGTGGAAGCGCGGAAATATATTGCGCCGACCAATACGCTGCCTCGCGCGCGGGGTGAATGGGATTACGCTTCGCTCAGCCAATTCATCAACGACTTCGTGCCGACCGGCGCGAATGGCGCACTGCGGGGAGCTGGTTCGGGAAGCGTGGCAGACAACTACAATGCGTTCTATTGGTTTGTACAGGACGACTGGAAAATAACACCTAGGTTAACGTTAAACCTTGGGTTGCGTTACGAATACAGCGGCGTTCCTCGCGACGAAAACCTGCAAGCCATCAACGCTATTTCGGACGATCCGGCGCGCGGGCTGTTTTTCCGCGCGCCAAAACCGGATATCAACAACTTTGCTCCCAGGTTCGGTTTTGCCTGGGATCCCCGTGGAAACGGAAAGTGGGCGGTGCGGGGCGGTGCGGGCCTTGCGTACGACGTCGTTCCGAACAACTTCGCCATCAACAGTTTGCCGCCGCAATTGCAATCGGAACAAAACCCCGGCCTGACGTGCGCGTTGGCCGGTGCGCCTCAGTGGTGCGCTACTTTCGACGCGGCCAATCCAACCAATCCAACGGCCGGGCAGGGGTTCCTACAATTCGGTGGATTGCTGCAGGTAAACGTTCCGCCGGTGACGCAAGCAGCTGCTCGAGCGGCAACCGCATCGCTCATTCCGAATCATGTGTCGCCAAAGGTCATCACCTGGACGTTGGGCGTGCAACACGAACTGTTCCGTGACAGCAGCGTCGAAGTGCGCTATGTGGGTACACGCAGTCTGGAACTGCCGGTTCAACAGCGCTTGAATTCGGCGTCGGCGTTTGACCCGAGTGTTCCAGGAGGGGGTATCGCGCCGCTTCCGACTTTTATCAATCCGAGTGACGTGCCGGCGGTGGTTGTGAGCCCGGCGAGCACGTTGCAGAGCTTCGACAACTTCAATCCGCTTCCACTCTCGGCAGACGGTTTCCTGGGAAGCTTGACAACGTTCCCGCCGATCGGTACCGGCATATATCATGCCGGGTCCGTCGATTTCATGCATCGCTTCGCACGTGGGATTTATCTGCGGGCGAATTACACATTCTCGAAGAACATCGACAATGCCACCAACGAACTGTTCAGCAGCCGTGTGAACCCGCGGCGCGCGCAGGATGGTTTCGACTTCGCGGCTGAGCGGGGCTTGTCGGCCTTGGACATCAGGCACAAGTTCGCACTCTCGTTCCTGTATGAGATTCCCAACCTGCGGACGGACCACGCCTTTGTTAAGGCGCTCGCCCACGGATGGGAATGGGGAGGCACATATCTGGCGGAATCTGGCCAGCCTGTAACTCCCTTGTCGGGCGTGGATTCGAACGATAACGGAGACTCTGCGGGCGACCGCACCATCATCAATCCTGCAGGAGCTGGCCTAACAGGCAGCACCGTCAATTTTCTTTGCAACGCCGGAGCTGGCGGTGCGACCAGCATCGTCACCGACCCCGCCACCTGCGGCAGTGGCGATGACTCCAATATCGTCGGCTACGTCGCTGCGAATCCCACGGCGCGCTTCATCCAAGCTGGAGTGGGAGCCAAAGCAAACGCGGGACGAGACACAGTGTCCACACCGGGGCTGAACATCTGGAACATGTCACTGCTCAAGAACACAAAACTTTCAGAGCGCTTCTCGTTGCAATTCCGCGCCGAGACTTATGACACATTCAACCACCGGAACTTCAGCATCGGCCTGCCTACAAATAACGGCACGATCGATCAGAACACCAACGCCAACCCACTCAGCTCCGGATATATTTTCGTGACCTCCGGCAACCTGTTCTTGAACAACCACCAGTTCAATGGCGGAAGCCGAACGATGCAGCTAGGTTTGCGCTTGGCCTGGTAGCCGGGTTGACTGTTTCGAATGAGCGAGGGAGTCCTTGCTGGATTCCCTCGATTTCTCTTTGTCGCAGAAACAAGTTGCAGGGTGGCCGTATTGCTGCACTAAGAATTCGCTTATATCGGTGATTACCACGCGCGGCAGCTACTTAGGAGGGCGGATCCATGTCGACGCCGATGACGTCCAGCTCGGCTTTGGGCGCTCGCAGACAACAACTGAGCGAAACGAAGGCAGCGGAACGGTATCTGGGTTTTGGCCAGTTTCAGGTTGATCTGCAACGCGAAGAGCTGTTTAAGGAAGGATCGAGAGTCCGTCTCCCATCCAAAGTGTTCCAAGTGTTGTTGGCACTCGTTGAACACCCCGGCGAAATTGTGACCCGCGAGGCGTTGCGCGCACGACTGTGGCCAGACGGCACGTTTGTGAATTATGACGCCAACCTAAATACCACGGTAAATAAATTGCGGCTGGCCCTGGGAGATTCGCCGGAAAAGCCGATATACGTGGAGACCATACCGCGACAGGGATATTGCTTCCTGGGGACCGTCGAACGTGGCAACAAACTGTTGAAGACCTCCGGCGTGTTGACGATTGCGGCGGTTGACGCCGTGGACGGGCTGGCACCGCAACAAGAGGCATCGCCGATCATCGCCGGGAAAATAGTCAACGGAAGATTTGCGGCGCTTTTTGCGAACGGCTGGGGCGCGGCGATTCTTTTGTGTGGAGCATTGATCGGCGTGGGAATTGCGCTACTGATGCGTCGTCCATCATGATAGGCGCCGCAGGTTAACTTATTGGAATCAAAACAAGTTCAATCGCCGACAATCAGCCGCTAGCTGGAGCGGAATGCGCCGATCCGTTGATGGCGAGTTGATGCGCAGGGCCGTTAGTTGCTGCCCTGTTTTTGAGTCAAATAGATACTACGCAGCATGCGGCGTTCCTTGTTGGGTTTCGACCGTTATGAGAAGCGCTGCAGCCCTTCGAAGCGTTCTGCGCGTGAGTCACATCCTGGCTTTGTTTGACTGAATCCACTTTTTGTAGGTTCGTCCCTTCAGGTGCCCAAGTACAGCAAATCCAGATACAATCTGGTGTGTGGAAGTCGCTTGGCGAAAACTCTCGACGATCGCATGGGCCTACTTGTGGTCCATCTTGTTTTGGATGGGTCTTGCCTTTCTAGCTGCAGGGGAAGATAAGCTCCACTTTTTGGAGAGGGGGCTCCGCACATCTTACTGGACTGCACTCCTTGTCGAAGGCGGATTTCTACTGTCCGCGGCGCTGTTGACGCCTCCCATTTTCGGGATAGTTCACCGCTATCCGATCACCAAACCGATTCGGTTTGGTCGCGTAGCTGGGTATTTTCTTGGCGTCGCCCTTTACATCATCGCCTGCGTGAGTCTCCGTTGGGTTTTACTGCCGCCTTGGAATATTCCTGCTCAGAGGTTCGACCAACGCTCGTTGCACGCATTGGTTACAGGTTTTTACGTTTTTGCCGAGATAATCTGGAACTACATCATAATTCTGGCCGCCGCGCATGCATACGAGTACTTTAAACGGGCGAGGGACCAGGAACTTGAATTGCAGCAGGCGCTTGCCACCAGTGAGCTCCAAGCCCTGAAGAGTCAGCTTCATCCGCATTTCTTATTCAATACGCTCCAGGGAATCTCAGCTCTGATTGACACAGAGAAAGAGCACGCCAAAACGATGGTTCTCAAGGTCTCTAACTTGCTTCGGACTGCTTTGCAGTGTGCGAGCTCCGATGTCACTAGCCTCGATGAAGAACTGAAATTTGTCGACGATTACCTCGGCGTGGAAAAAATGCGTTTGGAAGACCGGCTTGAAGTGCGTTGGCAAATTGACCCCGCCGCGCGGCAATTGCTCGTGCCACAACTGATCATGCAACCTCTCGTGGAAAATGCAATTTTCCACGGCGTGGCCTGCTGCCGCGGAGGAGGATGGATCGAAGTTTCCTCTCGGCGGGCGGGAGGCATGCTGGAGATAGCAATTCGCAATAGCGTTGGAGGAAAGCGGCAAGCAGGGATGGGGCTAGGTCTCCAGAATGTGAGAGCACGATTGAAGCACCTTTACGAGGACGAGGCGACTCTCTGCTTCGACCAAGGCAGCGATGGCGTTGCGATCGCGACTCTTGTGTTGCCGGCAATCGGCCCACATAAGGAGGCGGCGAAAGAGATGTTGGCCTCGAATTTACACGCTTAATGGAGGGAAAGATTGTGCGGGTATTGATTGTCGACGACGAACCACTTTCGCGAAGCTCTCTCGAGAATGCGTTGAGAGCGAGAAACGACATTCAAGCCCTCGATTGCGCGAACGATGCTGTTGACGCCCTGGAATTGCTACAAAAGAAGCCCTATGACGTTCTTTTGCTCGACATTCACATGCCGGAGTTATCGGGAATCGAGCTGGCCGACCGGTTAAACAAGTGGCGGCAACCGATACCGTCGATTGTGTTTGTCACTGCGCACCATCAGCACGCGGTTGCTGCATTTGAGAAGCATGCCGTTGATTATGTCCTGAAGCCCTTTTCAAACAATCGTATTCATGAAGCGTTAGATATGGCGATCCGCAGAACAGAAAACGAGCGGGCCGCGCAGTTTGTGAAAATACTGCCTCAACTGGAAGAACTGTTGTCGAAGTCAGCGAAAATCGCCATCAAGACGAAAGGAAGGATCCTTTTTGTCGATCCGGCCGATGTGGTGATTATCGAAGCCCAAGGCAATTACGTATTGTTACAGCGGGTTTCAGGATCGTACCTATTCCGAGAATCCATTTCCACGATGGCAGAAAAGCTAAAACCGTATGGGTTTATAAGAATACACCGCTCCGTGCTGGTGAACAGTTCCTTCGTTGAGGAAATTCAGCCTTGGACCACGGGAGAGTACGTGCTTCGCATCAAAGGGGGCAAGGAATATACAGTCTCACGCACTTACAAGAGCAATCTGAAATCCCTGGCAAAGTTCTGGATTGGCGCTGACACTTTCGTCGGCGGCTAACCTCGCGCCCTGAGTCATTTCGGCATCGGCGCCGGTGTTCCATCCGACCATCTGCCTGTGGGAACCATGAATACGTCGATTGGTTCCGGATCGCCATGGAACTGTGGATTCAGCATGACAGGGGAGTGGGGCAGATCTGCACCCCAAACGGCACTGTCCATGAGCGGAGTGTAAATCATCAGATGAGCCATCCAGTGGTGCTGGCCGCCGTCGCTAAGATACTGTTCTTTCGCCATCATGTAGCTCATGGCTCCAGGCTTCAGAGGCGGCAGCTTTTGCTTTATGAACGTCTTGATGCCCTCGATGATCTGAGCTTTGGATTGACCCGCCAATACCATTTCCGTTCTCTTATATGTCATCGGCAGAATGGAGCGTGCGGCCGGCGGATTAAAGCAGACTGGGCCTCGAAGTTTAGGGTTCCAAAAATTAACGGCAAATTCGCCATCGAATGGGCCCATCCACCCACGCTCCACGACACACACGAAACCGTTCTTACCTTTGACTGCGGTTTCATAGCCATGCCTTCCGAGAACAAGGATCGTAGCGTCGCGAGAGATCGCGTCGGGAGCCGCGCTGCGCGCCAAGGCAATTTCACCATCGCGGTCCGGCATCAGGTACTGATCCACTGGCGCCATGCTGGGATACGGTGTCTTGGGATCTTGCGCCCGCATCTGAAGTGGCGCCGCAAAAGCACAAATCACGGCAACCACTAGAGAAGCACCGGCGGAAAATGTATTTCGGTCCATCAGTTCCTCCCGGAATGCCGTGGGCGACAAAAACCCAGGCGCCGAGATGCGCCAGGGTTGCGAGATACGTTAGTACGTCTTTGTCGAGAGCGACTAACCTTATCAGAATGCTCGCTTCCATCGTGGGCTACAAGGGTGATGTGATGAGTCGCAGAAATCCGGGCCGAAGTTACGCAGAGTGAGCACGGAATGTTGAGGATTGAAAAGGATTGCTGACGGGAACAAGAAAGTAAAGCCAACATCCTGCGGAAACCAACTACTGATCATGTGCGAAGCGGTGAAAGTCTTTAGGGTTGAGTGCGAGAACATTGAGGGAATACGCTAGACGCGGCGAAACCAGGACGAAAATCATTGGAAAACGGTGGACAGGGAGTCGTCGGGTAACCGTCTCCGGTAACCCGACTTACCGGGACCTAGCACGAGTTATTCGTCGATTTGGCCGCTGCCAGATCCGATCGATCCCAGGCTACGGACTCCCTGGGGTAAAGTTACATGCCGCTCAGGGTCCAGGACTATAGTAAGTCTCCTGGCGTGCTCAACGCGTACTCCTCGGATCGATAGTCTCGATTCGGGATACCTCAGAACGAATACTTCAAAGAGAACTGGATGAAGCGCGGATTACCAACCGTCGAGTTGATTTTCGCCAGTGAACTTGGGTTTTCGACGTCCGTGGCTGGCGGATTGGCGAACGAAGGATGGTTGGCCACGTTGAGAAACTCGGCGCGGAACAGAACGCTTTGGGTTTCGGCGAAGCGAATGGTCTTGCCAATGGACAAGTCCATGTTCGCTTGATGTGGTCCGATGAAGCAATTGCGAGGAACGTCGCCAAAACCCGTCGAGCCATCCGGCCCGACTACTGGCGCCTTCACGAAGGCGTTGGCGTTCACGAAGTTATTTAGCCGTGACTCATCGCTCCCAGGGGTGACCGCGTTGCGGCAACTGAATCCGGGGGCGAAACCGGCCGAGAAGGACGAGCCGCCGTCCAGTTGTAAGGCGGTGCCTCCCCCGGAATCCAGAACCGAGAAAGGCGCACCCGATTGCACCGTGAGCACGCCGCTGGTCTGCCAGCCACCAAGCGCCCGCCCCCTGAATCCGCCCGTATTCTTGTAGAAAGGCAGTTCATATACGAAGCTGGTGATGGAGCGATGCCGGTGATCGAAATCCGAGAGACCGCGCGAGCCGCGCGGATTGTTCTGATCGTTGAAAAAGCTGACAAACGCCACACTGACCGTTGAGTCGTTGTCGATCGATCTGGAATAGGTATAGGCGCTCTGGAGATACAGGCCCCCGGCGAAGTGATGCGCAACAGTGAGCTGCATGGAATGGTAGATGGAGTTGGCAATGGGAGAGAAAGCTTCAAAGCCGGAAGGCCCAAGGGGTTGGAAAGGCGCCCTTGCCCCGGCGTTGGCGATGGTATTTTGGGTGATGGTGAATTTCTGTCCGTTTTGCGCCGTCAAGGTAATCGGATTCTGAGGACTAACCAGATTGGCCTGGTCGGGGTCGTAGGTCACACGCAAGTGCGTGCCCTTGGTTCCTACGTAGCCGACGGAGAGGAACCAGTGCTTGCCCAAGTCGCGCTCGACGGAAAGGTTCCACTGCTGGGTCGTTGCCGAGATCCAGTGGAGCGGCACCGCCAGGCCACCGAAGGAGTTGACGTTGCCCGAAAATACCGGCGACGCGGTTGTGTCGCCGCCGGGAAAGCCCTGAAAGAAGGAAGGAGTTGGCACGAAGTTGGCGCTCACCATGCCCGGACCCGGGATAAGCGCCGTGCCGCTGCAATTCTGGCTTACAAAAAAGAGGCAGGACAAACTTCCCGCTGGCAGCACGGAGGGCACGCTGACAACCAAAAAGGGAGGGTTGAAGGACAGGTTGTCCACGGCGCCTATGTCCTCTCGATTGGCGTAAATGCCGTAGCCCCCACGGACCACTGTTCTGTGATCTCCAAAGAGGTCGTAAGCGAAGCCGATGCGCGGCTCCGGGACGGTGGCGTAATTGTTGCGCAGGAGCGTTCGGTTAAGGTTCCCAGTGAAACCGGGAATGTTGAACCGGCTGACGCAGGAGCCATACACGAAAGGCTGCCCGGTTGGCGCCGCCGTCGTATCTACATTCGCGATCTGGCAGAGCTTGTCATACGGCGCGCCGACGACCTCCAGGCGAAAGCCGAGGTTCAGCGTCAAGCGCCTGGTCACTTTATAGTCGTCCTGGCCAAAAACCCCATAAGCAGGGAAGCGGTAGTCGTGGTTGGCCGCGCCACCACTGCCTAAAGCCACCACGGGGGAGCCCAGCAGGAAGTTTTGAAAGTCCGTCACTGGGAAAGGGGCGCCGGGAACGAAGAACACCAGAGGATTGCCGATAACGTTAAGGGCTCGGCGCATGCTGGTGTGGTCCAGCTCGCCG
>Ga0210403_10002520_pt1 | contig 16483 bp, 17 predicted proteins | sample IncBWC19MmetaG_FD_150863 | JGI IMG/M metagenome (GOLD analysis project Ga0210403, IMG submission 150863) | Forest soil microbial communities from Barre Woods Harvard Forest LTER site, Petersham, Massachusetts, United States - Inc-BW-C-19-M | ecosystem: Environmental > Terrestrial > Soil >... | reverse complement strand
TTCCCATGGCCAAAGCTTTGAACTTGGGGGTTCTGGCTTTCTCTCCCCTGGCGGGTGGATTTCTAACCGGGAAATATCACGGCGAAGGCAAGCCCGACGGCGGGCGGATGACCAATGGGGAAGTGAAAGCCTTCTATCCTGAGAGGGAACAACGCGCGGCGCTGATGATATCGGCTGTAAAGTCGGTTTCCGAACAAACCGGTCGCAGCATGGCGCAAGTCGCACTCGCCTGGTTGCGCCATCAAACGGCACCAATAATCCCGATCATTGGAGCGCGGAAGGTATCTCAACTCCAGGACAATCTCGCCAGTTTCGATCTGGAACTCTCCGCCGAACAATTGAAATCCCTCGATGGAGCAAGCCGAATCGAACCCGGATTCCCCCAGAGTATTTACGCGAGAGAAATGGTTCGTGCGATCAGGTACGGCGGCACGTGGGATCGCTTGCTGCTCTAAGTGCGGCAAGCTAGGAGCTTCGATCAGGAACCGCGGAAATCTGGAGGCGCTGGAGCTTGGTGCGTAAACCTTCGCGGCTGATCCCCAGAATTTCGGCGGCCCGCGTGCGGTTTCCCCCAGTGTGCTGGAGCACGGAGAGGATCAGCTGCTTTTCCATTTCCTGCAGCGACATCGGCGCGAAAGGCGCAACTGGCGGCGAGACCGCAGACGGACCGTTGCCACGATTGCGAATTCTTTCATTTAAAAAATCTGCGCCGCAGGGGACATCCGCGGAGGCCAGCGCAGCCAGACGGGCCATCTCACTTTCAAGTTCCCGCACATTCCCAGGATAACGGTAGGCCGTCAAGGCGGAGAGACAATCCTCCGCCAGGTGCGGTACCGGCCGGCCGAAGCGCGCGGCCGCGGATCGAAGAAAATGCCCGGCAAGAAGCCGGACGTCATGGGGCCGCTCGCGCAAGGGCGGCAAACGAAGGGTAATGGCAGACAAACGGAAAAAAAGATCGGCGCGGAATCTGCCGGCCTTTACCTCGCTCTCCAGATCGCGGTTCGTCGCCGCAATGAACCGAACATCCACCTGCTCGACTCGCGAGTTGCCCAGGCGCGTGAATTCGCCCGACTGCAGCACGCGAAGGAGATGCGGCTGCAGATCGAGCGGCAGATCGGCGATCTCATCGAGAAAGAGAGTGCCCCGATGGGCGGCGCCGATAAAACCGATGCGATCGCGATTCGCACCGGTGAAAGCACCCTGCACGAAACCAAAGAGTTCCGAGCCGATTAAGGTCGCGGGAATCGCGGCGCAGTTCAAGGCAATGAAGGGACCTTTTACGCGCGCGCTATGGCGATAGACGGCGCGAGCGATCAATTCTTTCCCTGTTCCGGTTTCTCCCTCGATCAGCACTGCCAGGTCGGTGGTTGCGATCTGGCGCACGGTCTCTAGGACGCGCTCCATCACGGGGTCGGCGGTCAAAATTCCGTCGGATTGGCAGTGAGAGAGTTCGAGAGCTTCCGCGCGGCGCTGCGCCTGGCTCATGGCCACCGCGGCACGCAATCGGGGCGACGCCAGCGCGCAGACTTCATCCAGCAAGTCTCGCTGCCCTTCGCTGAAGCGATTGGCGACTTCGCGATTCTCCAGATAGATCAGCGCGAACGCTTCATCGCTAGCCACCAGAGGCGCGCACAAAACGGATCGAAGGGAAAGCAGCTGTATGCTCCGCTCCATGCTGTAAGGCGCGGTCGCTGAGGCATTGCCGATCAGGACCGCTCTTCCGCTTTCCATCACGGTGCGGGCAATCGTACGGCTGACCGCCGCCTCCGTTTGCGATAGCGTTTCGCTGCTGAAGTTCCGCGCGGCAGTTGCCCGGAACTCTCCAGCCTCGCGCACGACCACGAATCCCCGATCGGCCCCCAGTCCTTCGATCAGAGTGTCAAGAAGCCCGGAGAGGATTTCACCGTACTCGCCTTCCTTCAGAAGTGCTCGCGAAACCCGATAGAGAAGACCCAGGTGCTCGGATCGCGGATTTTCTCGATGGAGAGTCATGTCAAGGCGTTCCGTCGGGAATATAGCATCATTCCGCGATCGACCGTGACGCACGCACTAGCTGTCGACTGCCGGGAAAAATGGCAGCCGGACTGCATATTCCTTCCTCCAAGACAGGATGGCCGTTGGCTCCCAGGGAGGGCAACACAATGAGAAATAAGGCGCTTGCCGCCCGCTCAGTTCTGGAAGTGACAGAAAATCACGCCAAGTGGCGCCAAGTTTCCGGGCACTCGCGCTTCTCGCATGGGCGCATCGAGGATGAGAACCGAACCTCCCGCCATGGCGTGGCACGGAACCCGCAAGTGACTAGCGCGCCTCCAATCGCCAAGCGCTTGCTCTCTTGGAAGGAGATCGCCGGCTATTTGAAGTGCAACATCCGGTCCGTCCAGCGCTGGGAACACGCCGAAGGACTTCCCATTCACCGTCATGCCCACCAGCGGGGCTCGACGGTCTACGCGTTCTCCACCGAGCTGGATGCCTGGTTGCGGACGCGCACGCCGCTTCGAGCATCACCTGCCATGGTTCCAGCATGTTCCGCAGCACAGGCTCGGCTATACGTTCTGCCTTTTGTCAGCCTTGGGGATGACCCGCAGCTGAATTTGTTTTGCGACGGGCTGACCGAAGAAATTAATTTGCAACTGGTAAGACTCGATCCGGAACGCTTCGGCATGATCGCCCGCACCGCCCCGGCATTATCGCCGGGAGCGCCTCGATGGGGCAGAAGACCAGTCCGAAAACGATTTCCGAAATTGGCCGAAGGCTCGGTGTGAGTTCGGTGATGGAGGGATGCCTGCGTTCCTCGCGGAACCACATTCCTGTTCGAACACAGCTCATCCGTGGCTCTGATCTGACGCGCGTTTGGACAGTGTCCTTCGATGAAAATTTCCAGTCTACTGCAATCGCAGAGGGAGATTGCGGAGACAGCTCGCTGCATCGCGCTTCCGTCTAACACCGTGCGCTCTGGCACTTGACGCGGCCATTCCCGCGGGGGAGCATAGCTTTGGGCACATGGCACGCAACCTGCGAGGTCTCCCGCCCGTCTAACGATTTAGGTCGCGCCCCGTGAGGGGGTACATATGATGGCTTCCCGCAAGCAGTTTTCGTTCCTCTCAGTCATTTTACTTTTGGAGCTCTGCTTCTCGGTGCAGCCCGCCGCCGCGGATTCCAGCCACGCCCGCATCATCCGCCTGAGCCTGGTCCAGGGGGATGTGCGCTTCGCTCGAGAGACGCACAACGATCCCTTGAACGACTCGAAAGCCGCGTGGGAGACCGCCCAGCCGAACCTGCCGGTGCGCCAGGGTTACGTCCTCGCCACGGACAACGGCCGCGCCGAAGTGGAGTTCGAGAATGGCGCCATGGCGTTCCTGAAGGAAAATACGGTGCTGGAGTTTTACGACCTTTCCTTGGAGGATGGCGCGCGCACTACGCGCCTGGTGCTGCGGCAAGGCAGCGCTTCTTTTTACGTGAATCCCGGGAGCGGGGACTACTTCAGCGTGACCGGCGGCGACTTCACGGTCGAAGCCAGTCAGCGCGCAACGTTTCGGCTAGACAATTACGACGATGGCAGCAGTGTAGAGACCCTGGGCGGCCGCATTTCCGTCCTGCAAAACGACAAAACTACCCCGCTCGCCAAGGGACAATCCCTTTCTGTGAAGGCTGGGAACGCGGCTTCCCTGAGCATTGGCCGTCTTTCCGATCAAGACGATTTCGACCAATGGGTTTCCGGACGCATTGACACGGTCAGTACGGCAACGACCGCTGCCACGCAATACACCAGTTCGTCTTACTACGCTCCGGGTTTTGCCGACCTTTACTCGTATGGATCCTGGTTCTCCTGCGGAGGAAGCGGATATGGCTGGCGGCCGTTCGGTGTGGGCGCCGCGTGGTCACCCTTCGCGGGCGGGCAATGGATTTCGGATCCCACGTTCGGATGGACGTACATGAGTTCTCAGCCCTGGGGCTGGGCACCTTATCATTACGGCGGATGGCTCTTCGACACCGGTTGCGGCGGCTGGTTCTACTCGCCGCCAGCGTTTTACGGGCCAGGGAGAAGCCGGGGAAGACACTTTCCCCCCGTCGTTCATCCTCCGCATCCCGTCGTCTACCGGGCGGCGACGGCTGTCTTCGTGCGCCAGCAGGGCACGGTTGGCATCGTGCCCATGCACCCGCTCGATCTGAAGGGCAAGACTCCTCTGAACCTGGAACATGGCGTTTTTTCTGTTGCTAGAGGGGGAGGCGCCGGCGAACCGATGGCGGCAGGAGAGCACGGACAAAAGTGGGAAACCTTGAAGTCTGCGCCGCGCGAAGCGCTTAGCAGCAGCCTCGTTGCCGCGGCACCCCCCGCTCGAGTCTCGAGGACAGTGGTCGAAGGAGGATCCGGAGTCCGCGTCGTTTCTTTGAACAAGGATTCTTCCATCACGTACGATCCGCGCGAGCACCGCTTCGTGAACGCGGAGACTTCCAGTTCTGCCGCCCGCTCAAACGAGAACGAAGCGCGCTCCGGGGCCCAGAATGAAAAATCCTTGTCAGGCTCTTCAAGACCAGACGCGGTCACACCGGAACGCAATCCTAAGATTCCTTCTGCAGCGCGTAGCGCAGGCCAGCCCCCGGCGGCACGCAATTCAGTTCCTCCGCCTGCGCCGCGTTACTCTGGCGGAGAGCGGGCAAGTTCCGCCGGCAGGAGCAGCGAAGGGCACAGCAGCTCCGCTTCCAGCAGCAGTTCGGCAGGACATTCGTCTTCCGCTTCCGCAACGTCGTCTTCGCACTCCTCCGGTCATTCGCACTAGGATATGTGCGATTGGGGCAAACGACGCTCCGCGGTCCTGAGCCATTCTTGTTTTGGAAAACCAAATAGAGGATCAGACCGGCTCAGGAAAAAATCATGCCGGCATAGCCGACCACCGCGGCGCGATCTCCGGAGACATCCGCCGACGTAGCGTATTTCACCAGATCAGCTCTCCTGACCCTTAGCGCATTCAGGGCCGTGAGCATCGCCACCGCCGGGCCAAGGCCGCACATCGAGATCCTTTCGTTTCGGCAGGTATCGTAGAGCGCGCGCGGATCGAGCGCGAGCAATTGATCAATCGCTTTGCGGTCTTTGACGCGTGTCGTAGCATCATCTTCGTAGTGATTTAAGTCGGAGGTCGTCAGCAGCAGCACCTCTTCTTGCCCGGCGAGAACTTTCGCGAGTGCTTCCCCGATGCTCACCAGTTTTTCAAAATGCACCGTTCCGAGCGCAATGGGAACAAAGGTGAACCCCGGCACGAGCACCTGCAGAAACGGCAGTTGCACTTCGAGCGAATGCTCGCCGCTGTGCGCCACGCTATCCTCGCATAGCAGCGGGCATGCCTCTCGCAACGCTGCCGCCAGCGGCTCGTCAATCGCCGCATCTCCCAATGGAGTGCGCCAGACGCCGCTCGAAAGGATGGCCACCGGCTCACCCCCTGGATGGTGCCGCACGCCGAGAATGATGATTTTCTTCGGCAGCGCAATGCGGGCGAGTACTGCACCCGTGACGTGGCCGGAGTACACATATCCGGCGTGCGGCACAAGGCAGGCCCGGGCGCGAGCGGACTCAGGGTGCGCCGCGACAGCGGCGTACTTGCCTACGAGTGCCGTCAATTCAAGCGGATTGGAGGGATAGAAGCGTCCAGAAACAGCAGGCAGGCGAAGCATACTGCCGCTCTGCGAATCAGATGGGCTTGGAAGGCTTGCCCTTAATCTTCATGGCTTTCAATGTCGCGGGGTCGTACAAAATCGTCACTTTGTCGCCGTACTGGTAGCCGCCCTTATCTATAATTTGTTGCATCTTCACCGACACGGCTTCTGACAAAGGGAATGTTTGCAACGCCAGGTCGTTCCCTCTGGCGCGCACGGTAATTTGTGCGATGTTGGCGTTCTGCACGTAACCTTCGAACTTGGCTAACCCGGTCGCTTTGGGCTGCGGCTTGATGGCATTGATGATGATGGGCACCGCGGTATCAATCACGATCGGGGAGATGGGGCTCTGTGCCATAGCGGGCGAAGAAAAGGCGGCAGCCGCCGCGAGCAGCAGCGGCAGTCCGAGCCCGGCAGCTTTGGCGAAACGCTTCATTCCAGCTCGTCCGTGGCGATCCGCAGCGACTTCAAAAACCGCACATCCTGGGGCGTCATGGCCAGCCGGGCAGCTGGCTTCTTGTCATTTTCTTCCGAAAAGGACTCCTGGTCCACCTGAATTCGCAGCGACTCCAGGAAGCGCCGGTCCTGCGTGGTCAGCTTGGCCGCCTCAGCCGCAGCCGCGTCGCGTTTCGCCAGCCCGATCGTCGCGTCCAGCTTGAGCACGATATCGTAGCCGTGCGCGCGCACTCCGGCAATCGCACCGGTGATGCGATCGGAGTCGGACACCGTGTCATTGATCGCGTGTCCCAGTTCACGGAGCAAGTTTTTCAGGTGATCGTCGAGTTGCAAGGCTGCGTCTCCCGGACTACTTCGGCCATTCTAGGCCCACGTTTAGTTGGATACAAGGGACCTTCACTCCGTTGTCTCCAATCCGTTCACAGTACCTTCGTTCAGGTCTCCTGCAGCAAAAAGGCAGCGAATGCGAGTTTCTGCGCCCCTGTGCCCGGCCTTGTTTTGCGCTAAGATGCTCCTATGTCCACGGCCGCAGGCGCAACCGCCGCAACTCAGCCACAAGGGGGATTCCGCCGGCTGTGGCGCGTGCTCAAGCAGCTCTTTCACGAGGTCATCGGGGCGGTCTTTGCGGTTCTTGCTCTGGGCTGGTTTAACGCTGCGCTGCGCGCCTGGACGCGGGACGCCGCTCGTTGGCTCATCGGTATCGCCGTCGCCATCGGTTTATTGTTCGTGTTTTTCGCCATAACCTCGTTTCGTAAGGCGCGAAAGATATAGCGCTCTTCGGGAGACTTTCTAGAGGCCGGGCTTTAGCCCGGCCTTTCTGTGGAGGAGGGGAACAGGTATTCGCAGCAAAATTCGAGTTCCTAATTTCCAGTTTCGAGTTTCCATTTTCCAATTTCAGTTTTCTGATTTCGAACATCATGTCTGACATCAAATCGAAGCCTGCCACTTCCGGCGAACGCAAAGAAAAATTCACCACGCTTTCCGGCACTCCGATCGACCGTCTCTACACCGAACAGAGTCTTGCCGGCTGGGACCCGGAAATCGCTCTCGGCTATCCCGGCGAGTTTCCCTATACCCGGGGCATTTACCCCACGATGTACCGCGGCCGCTTCTGGACCATGCGCCAGTACGCCGGCTTCGGCACGGCCTTCGAATCCAACCAGCGCTATCGCTATCTTCTCAGCAAAGGCCAGGCCGGCCTCTCCGTCGCGTTTGATTTGCCCACACAGATCGGTATGGATTCGGATCATCCCCTTGCTCTCGGCGAAGTTGGCAAAGTCGGCGTGGCCATCGATTCGCTCGAGGACATGGAGACGCTCTTCGACGGCATCCCGCTCGAAAAAGTCTCCACTTCGATGACCATCAACGCCACCGCCGCGATTCTTCTTGGCCTTTACGTAGCGGTCGCCAAACGGCAAGGCGCAAGTTTAGGAAAACTTTCCGGCACCGTGCAGAACGACGTTTTGAAGGAATACATCGCCCGCGGCACCTACATTTATCCCGTGCGCCCCGCGATGCGCATCGTCACGGACATTTTCGCCTGGTGCCGGGACAATTTGCCCAAGTGGAACACCATCTCCATCTCCGGCTACCACATTCGCGAAGCCGGTTCCACGGCCATTCAGGAAGTCGCCTTCACGCTCGCCGACGGCATCGCCTACGTTCAGGCCGCGCTCGACGCCGGGCTCGATGTGGACGAATTCGCGCCGCAGCTCTCTTTTTTCTTTAACGCCCACAACGATTTGCTCGAGGAGATCGCCAAGTACCGTGCCGCGCGCCGCCTGTGGGCGAAACTCATGCGCGAGCGCTTTCAGGCCCGGGACGAACGCTCGCTCCTGCTGCGCTTCCACGCGCAAACCGCCGGCTCCTCGCTCACCGCCCAGCAGCCGGAAAACAATATTGTCCGCGTAGCGATTCAAGCGCTCGCCGCCGTGCTCGGCGGCTGCCAGTCGTTGCACACAAACTCTTTGGACGAAGCGCTCGCATTGCCTACGGAAGACGCCGCGCTCATCGCCCTGCGTACGCAGCAAATCCTGGCCACCGAAACCGGCGTCACCAATACGGTGGACCCCGTTGCCGGCTCCTACGCCATCGAGCATCTCACCAACGAAATGGAAAAAGGCGCTCTCGCTTACATTGAAAAAATAGATGCGACGGGCGGCATGCTCCGGGCCATTGAAACTGGATTCGTCCAGGGTGAAATCCAGAAAGCCGCTTACGATTTCCAGCGCGCCGTCGAGAGCAAAAATCAGATCGTCGTCGGCGTGAACGATTTTATTGCTCCCATTCCGGAAAACGGCGAGCGCGTCATTCCAACCCTGCGCATGGACCCGGAAATGGAGCGCTCGCAAATCGCTCGCCTGAACGCTCTCCGCGCCAAACGCAACACGGTCCGCGCCAAATCCGCTCTCGCCGAACTCGAGCGCCGCGCCACCACCACTGAAAACCTTCTCCCTGCCATCCTCGCCGCGGTCGAAGCCTACGCTACGGTCGGTGAAATCTCCGACGCCCTCCGCCGCGTCTACGGCGAATACCAGGAATCCGTCGTCATTTGACGCTCATGGCGCGACAGCAAACGTATGAGATTGCCTGGCCCCGCCGCGTGAGCACGCCCGCAGATGCCGTCCGCTTCATCGATCACGTAGGCTTCTGTGCGCTCTTTCCCGTAAAGAATGTGGCATTGCCATCGCTGTACTACGCCGTGGCAAAGCGGCCTCCTGTGGGCTGGGGTAAGTACGCCCAGCTCATCTGGAAATGGAAAGACGAACTGCCGAAAAAACGCCGGGCGTTCTACGCAAAATATTTCAAAGGCCGGGGGACATTCATCTCACTCGAACTCCTCCCGCATTTCCTGGCAATGCACGGAACGGGGGTCGAACCGGCGGAGGCGGAAGCCTTCTATGAAGCAGGGCGCGTCTCTCCTGATGCCCTGGAACTTTGGCAGGCGTTGGCAAACGACGGGCCTGTTGCCACGCTCGAACTCCGCCACGCCTGCAAAATGGAAACGCAAGCCGGCAACAAACGCTTCAAAAAAGCCATGCTCGAGCTGCAAGGCCTGCTAATCGTCACGCATTCCGGCGCAGAGCAGGAAACCGATGCGTGGGCTTCCAATCGCTTCGACCTCGTCGCACGCGTTTTTCCGCGACAAGTCGCGCAAGCCGCGAAACTTTCCGCCGACGATGCGCGCACGACGATCGCCGTGAACTACCGCACCCTGTACCCTTCCGCGTCGCCCGTCCAGATGGCGCGTCTCTTTGGCTGGACCAAAGCACAGGCTGTCAACGCGCTTGCGCTGTAGTAGTCTTCCCTTCCGAGCCCTCTTATGAAGTTGATCCTCGCTTCCGCTTCGGATCGCCGCGCCGAAATCCTGCGCGGCGCCGGCTTTTCGTTCAACGTACTTTCTTCCGCCATTGACGAGACTCCTTACCCCGGCGAATCCGCCCACGACCTCGTCCAGCGCCTGGCTTTCACGAAAGCCGAGCTCGTTGCAGCACGCGCCGTGGCCCCAGCCATCGTCATCGGCGCCGACACCGAGGTCACTCTCGAAGGCGACATCTTCGGCAAACCGCGTTCCACCGACGACGCCCGCCGCATGCTCGAAAAGCTTTCCGGCCGCACTCACGCCGTCGTCACGGGAGTCGCCCTCATTCGTCTTCCCGACGCCGAGCGCCTCACCTTTGTCGACTCCACGCTGGTCCATTTCACCTCGCTTACGGAAGAAGACATCACGCGCTACCTCGCAACCGGTGAACCCCACGACAAAGCTGGCGGCTACGCCATTCAGGGCCACGCCGGCCGCTTCATCCCGCGCATCGAAGGCTGCTATTTCAACGTGGTCGGTCTGCCTCTCGCGCGTCTCCAGCACGCACTGACGGAACTCGGCTGGTCCGAAGCCTAGCCTCAGGCCGCACACGCATCACCACCGTTCCGACTTATAATCTCCGCCATGGGTGGCGTTCCCTTATCGGTCCGGCAGGATCTGTATCTGCGTCTTCACTGCGTGAATATCTATGTTCGCGATCAGGACCGCAGCCTGCGCTTCTACCTGGACCAGCTTGGATTCCATCTGGCCTTTGACGCCCGGCTGCAATCAGGGGATCGCTGGGTCGCCGTCGCTCCTCCCGATGGCTCCGCGATCCTCTCTCTGGTCGTCCCCAAGCCCAAGTCCCAGGAATACAAGCTCATCGGCCGCTCCACACACGTCGTGTTTGTCACCGAAGACGTCGCCGCCAAGTTTCAGGAATGGTCGAAGCGCGGCGTTCGCTTTCAGTTTACGCCGCGCCTGAAGCGCATCAAATTTGATCCGCGAACGCAAGTCCCGCTCGCGGACACGCCGTCGGTGCTGCTGGGAAAGGAAACGCCCATCTGGGGCGGAGTCTTCACCCGCTTCAGGGATGTTGATGGAAACTCTTTTTCATTGGTGAGCTTCGATGAAGTGACCCACGCTGTCGAAGCGCATCGCCGTACCATCGCCGAGAAGCAGGAGTCCGAACGCCGCGCCACCCAGGAACTCGAGATTGCAAAACAGGTGCAAGCCGGGCTCTTCCCGCAAACACTGCCGCCGCTCAATACCCTGGAATACGCTGGTATCTGCATTCAGGCCCGCAAAGTCGGCGGTGATTATTACGATTTTCTTGATCTAGGCCGGGAGCGGTTCGGCTTCGTGATCGGAGACATCTCCGGAAAAGGAATCGCCGCTGCTCTTTTGATGGCCAATCTCCAGGCCAATCTGCGCAGCCAGTGCGCCATCGCTTTCGATCAGCCGCAGCGCCTTTTGCGCTCGGTGAATCAGCTGTTTTGCGAGAACACTCCCGACGGCTCCTTCGCCACCTTTTTCTTCGCCGAATATGACGATTCCGCGAGCCGTTTGCGGTATGCCAATTGCGGCCATCTTCCCGCGCTTCTGCTTCGCAGCGACGACACGGTGGAACGCCTCGAAGCCACCGCTACGGTGCTTGGCATCTTCAAGGATTGGGATTGCGAAATTGGAGAGCACCAGCTTCATCCCGGTGACACGCTGGCCCTCTACACGGACGGCATCACCGAATCCTACAACTCGGCCGACGAGCAATTCGGCGAACAGCGCCTGATCGAAGCCTTGCAACGCCATTGCGGACAGTCTTCGCAGTGCTTGCTGGAGTCCATCGTCGCTGAAGTGCAGAGCTTCAGCCCGCACGAGCAGCACGACGACATTACCCTCATCATTGCCAAACATCGAGGAAGCTAGTCTCTGTCCCTTTGTGCCCGCCGCGTTCAGCAGGCCGCGGCGCTCAGGCCATCCGATGGCGTTTGGCAAGCGCGATCGGATCTGCCCCCGGTGCACTTTGGTTGGGCGGGGCTTCCGCAAATGTCCGCGCGTCGCGCGTTGCAAGAGACGGTGGCCCCGTCATTGGTCCTGCCCTGCGGCGCGTTACCTCAAGTGCCAACGCTTTCCGCCCGCGCACGCGAAACTTTGCAAGCAACGAAGATAGGTGGAACTTCACGGTGCGGACGGACATATTCAGCGAACTGGCAATCTCCTTGTTCGCGAGTTTGCAGAGTACGCCGCTCAGTACTTCTTCTTGACGGCGCGTCAACTTGACCGAGCTGCTCACGGAATGCCCGGCTCGCAGCAGCTCTTCCACCTTTCTGGCAACAACCTCCAGCGATTCCTGGGCGGATTGGACCATTACGACGTAGTCCTGGGGTGACTGACCGAGGACCAGGCAATGCACAGCTAGTAGACCGGCGGCTTCATCCACTGGAAACTTTCCGTCCGGACCGGCTTCCACGTGAAACCGGGAAAGTCCGGTGTTTCTCTCGAGGAAAAAGTAAAGTTCACGGCAGGAGACTGGACCAGAAAGGAGCGTTTCACACGGCGGTTCATTTCTGCGAGTTTCGTTCACGTACTAGCCTCCGGCTTCAGCGCCAGGCGAGAATGGGAACATTTGTCTGGCACGTAGAGCGCCTTCCGTGTTTTCGGTAGGACGCGTGAAATCAATAAGATAGGTGGATCACTGGGACGATGTGTTGTTCCAGAGGTGCTTTCCAGTTTCTAGTTGGAACAGATAAAACGGCGCCTTCCGCACTCGAAACGGGAGACGGATAACTGCGAACACAAAAAAAAGGAGCCCCGGTTCTCACCGGGACTCCTCGTTTGCTTCAGGGGGTGGAAAAACTTACGACTTCGGCTTGGCTTGCGGCTGCGTCTTGGCGTTGTGCTTCTTCTTGTAGATGTTCTTCGAAGCCGCGTTTTGTTCCTTGTTGACTTGCTGCTTTTCGCCGGTGGTCAGCTTCCCGCCGTTGGCCGCGCGGTCCGCTTTCACCTGCTGGTTGATGCCTTTCTGCTGATTCTCAAGCTTGGCCGTTTCACCCGCGGTCAGTTGCCCGCTCTTGATGCCCTGGGCGATGCGGTCCTGCTGGTTTTCCTGCCGCTTGCCCACTTTGCTGTTGCCGGGGTTCGCGGTGCTCGCGTTGTGCTTGTCGGCGTAAATCTGCTTGGACATTTGATTCTGCTGCTTGTTAATTTGCGTCTTTTCCGCGCTCGTCAGCTTCCCGCCATTAGCTGCGCGGTCCGCTTTCGTTTCGCCGTTGATGGCCGCTTCCTTGGTTTCCAGGTTGGCGGTCTCACCGGCGGTCAACTGGCCGCTCTTTACACCGTTGGCGATGCGGTCCTGCTGATTTTCCTTGCGCTGCGCGATCGTCGGCTTCGGCTTTGCGGCTGGCGCCGGCGTTGCTGCGGGGGTTGCGGGCGCCGATGGGCTCGCGCTCTGCGCTTGCGGCGCGGGTTGCGGGCTCGGAGCCGGTTGATCTTGTGCCAAGACCACGCTGCCTACGAGCAGCACGGCCGCGGGCAAGGCACTCCACTTCATCCAGGTGAATTTCATGTCACTCTCCTAAATGTTTTTTTCGAAGACTGCGATTCCCGGGTCACCCTGTAATTACCCGATTTTGGGGAGAAAGTTGTGGCAAAACTACTGGCCGGAAGTGCAGGTTTCCCGCATTGGATAAGGGTTTTCCGGTACTGATTGGGCACAATCGAAGCCTGGGGGTGCGGCAAATAAAAAGGACCCCGACCGAGTAGGGGCCCCTAGAAAAAATCGTGGATGAGAGTTTCGGGAACTCTTGCGTTACTTCTTTTCTTCGGCTGGCTTTTCAGTAGGTGCGGGTGGCGGCGCTTGCGCCGGCGGGGCGGGCGGCTGCGAACTGCCGGACATGCCTTCTTTGAAGCTGCGAATGCCTTCCCCCAGCCCTTTCATTACTTCCGGAATACGCCTGCCGCCGAAGAAAATCAGCACCACGGCAAGAACGATCAGCCAATGAAAAATACTAAATTCACCCATGAACCGCCTCCACGCGCCCCCCGACCCGGTCGGGGCGCGCCAAACTAAACCCTAGCGCAGCTAGCTCTGCGCGGCAAGTCTCTGCGGCTTGCGACATCTATAGGATAACACGCTCGTCGCCCGCCCGGCGCGTCACTCGCTCGCGGTCCAGGTATTCCAGCAAGGGGATGGCGTATTTCCGGGTAATCCCGGCCAACTCCTTGAAAACAGGAACGGATATGCGGTCGCCCTTGGTTTTCCTATAGGCGGACAGTTTCTCTTTCAACTGCGCCAGCGCATTGCGGTGAAAAATCAGCTCGGGCGAGACGCGCACGAGGCTCTTCTCGCGCAGCAGAATTTGCAGCAATTTTTCCGCTCGCTTCGCTTCCACCGGGAGCTTTGCGAGCACCTCTTTTACCGAGGGCACGGCCAAACTTGCTGACGCGAATGCGGCTTCGATTTCTTCCTTGGCCTGGGCTTCCTCCGGCTGAAAGGCGATTTCCGATCCTGCCTTTTTCACGTATTCGCCGGGCGCATCCAGTTTTTTCTGCGCCACCAATTCTTCGAGCGCGGCGCGAAAGGTTTCTGCTCGCACGCGCTTTCCCAAGCTCGCGCGCAAATCTTCGCGGGCGATTCCCGGCAGCAGGGGATTCTCTTTTTGAAAGCGCTCAACCTTTTCCATAATTTTCTTGCGCACTTCTTCAAACCATTTTCCGGATACCAGCACCAGCGGTTCTGCCGAGACTGTCTTCACGCGTCCGGTCCTGGATACCTTTTCGAGGGCCTCGCGGATTTCTGCTTCCATCCAGCCCGTGCGCGCCACGATTTCTTCCCATCCCAAACCCAGCACGGCGCGCTCGGTCATCGCCGCCAGAATTTCCTCGCGGTTTCCTCGTTCGAGCGTCTCGAGAAAACTCACCCGGCCGGTGTCCCGCAGCATGGGCCGCCGCGCCAGCGGATCGAGCACCGCGCCGCCCCCGATCGTCGCCACCGGCGAGAATTGCCGCACGATGAAGCGATCGCCCGGCAGCACCAGCACTTCGTCCTGCAATTTCAAATTGGCGAACGCGCTTCCGCCGGGAAGCAGCTCTTTCTCTCCGTGGAAAAAAACCTCTGCAATCGTTTCCGCCGTCCCCGCATGAAAGTGCACGCGCGAGCGCTGCTTCATTTTTCTCGCTGACGGCAGCAGTTCCAGCCGCACGTCGACCCGGCGCGTCTTGCGGAATTTTCCCGGCGCCGCAAGCACCATCCCGCGTTTGAGCGCAGTGTGCTCGATTCCCGCAAGGTTCACGGCGGTCCGCTGGCCGGGCATGGCGCGCTCCACGGCCTTCCCACCGGACTGCACGCCGCGCACGCGCAGCCGCTCCCCAAGCGGAAAGAGTTCTACTTCATCCGCCGCGCCGACACTTCCCGAAATCAACGTGCCTGTCACCACAGACCCGAATCCTTTCATTGCAAACGCGCGATCGATCGGCAGCCGGAAATAATGTGACGAGTCTTTCGTGGACGCCTTAGCCGCAGCGTCGCTCAAAGCTTTCTTCAGCTCGCCGAGCCCGCTTCCGGTTTTTGCGCTGACCGGTACCAGCGGCGCGCCATCGAGGAACGAGCCGCGCAGGAATTCCTCGGCTTCGAGCCGTACCAGTTCCAGAGTGTCGCTGTCCACCAGGTCGCTCTTGGTCAGCGCCACCACCCCGCGTTTCACTCCCAGCAGCCGGCAGATATCAAAATGCTCGCGAGTCTGTGGCTTAATGGATTCATCCGCCGCAATCACCAGCAGCAGGACGTCGATGCCCGCCGCGCCCGCCAGCATGTTGCTCACGAAGCGTTCATGCCCGGGCACATCCACAAGACCGAAGCGCACGCCATTTTCTTCCAGGAAAGCGAAGCCCAGATCAATCGTAATCCCCCGCCGCTTTTCTTCGGCTAGCCGGTCCGGATGCGTGCCGGTTAGCGCCTCGACCAGCGCGGACTTGCCGTGGTCAATGTGCCCGGCGGTGCCAACGATCACGCTTTTGGTTGTTGAGGTCGACATAGTTCGAAACGTGCGCAGATTTCTGCCAGTTTGGATGCTACTGGAGGTACGAATCGGGGGTCAAACCTCGGAAGCTACTTGGCAGCGGCAATTTCTTCGACGATGGATTGCGCGGCGGCGCGCGGATCGGAGGCGGCAAGAATCGGCCGGCCAACCACGAGGAAATCGGCTCCGGCGCGAATCGCTTCGGTGGGTGTGGCTTTCCGCGCCTGGTCTTCTGACTTGGATTGCACTGCTGAATCTTTTGGGCGAACCCCGGGCGTCACGATCAGAAACTCGCGGCCGCAAGCCTTGCGAATCGCTTTGGCCTCCTGCACCGATGCGACCGCGCCGTCAACGCCAACCTTCTTGGCAAGTTGCGCCAGTTTCACGACGCGAAGTTTCGGAGCACCGCTGATTCCGACTTCCTTCATGGTCTTCTGATCCATGCTCGTCAGAATTGTCACCGCCAGCAGGCGCGGCCGGTCTGCTCCCATCGGGACTCCCGCGCTGATGGCTTGCACTGCCGCCTCCAGCATGGCCTTGCCGCCGAGCGCGTGGACGTTGACGAGCTGCACTCCGGTCATCGCTGCCGAGGAAAGCACGGCGCCGGCAACGGTGTTCGGTATGTCGTGGAATTTCAAGTCGAGAAAAATGCCCGGGCCGAGCGCAGCGACTTCCTTGACGGCAGCCGGCCCTGCAGCGGTAAAGAGCTGGTTGCCGATCTTGAACATGCCCACAAGATCGGCAATCTGCTTCGCGAATTTCAAAGCGGAGGAAAGAGAATCAAAATCGAGAGCGACAATCAGGCTGCTGCGGGGATGGGCATCGAACGTCGGCGTCATAGGAGACCCCGACTCCCGCGGGGTCAGTGCTTTGCTGGCAGCTCCATCAACTCGAGCCGGACCTGGCTCACGCCGGAATGGATCAAGCCGATTTTCCGGGCGACACGATAGTATACATCAATTTCGCGCCCTTCTTGATAGGGACCCCGGTCATTGATACGTACCAGTTCAAATTTCCCGTTCCGGGGGTTAACCACTCGGACGATGGAGCCAAAAGGAAG
>Ga0210403_10002519_pt1 | contig 16490 bp, 15 predicted proteins | sample IncBWC19MmetaG_FD_150863 | JGI IMG/M metagenome (GOLD analysis project Ga0210403, IMG submission 150863) | Forest soil microbial communities from Barre Woods Harvard Forest LTER site, Petersham, Massachusetts, United States - Inc-BW-C-19-M | ecosystem: Environmental > Terrestrial > Soil >... | reverse complement strand
CTCGCCGTCTTCGGGCCGGCCCATGCGGGCGAAACCATCACTCCGATAGCCATCAAGGCCGCGAGCAATGCACGCAAACCTCGCATAATGTCCTCCAGGGGCTGTGCAGAAAAAGCATACTTCCCCATCCAAGCCCCCGTCAATCGTTAAACGGGCCCGATGTCCCCCAATCACCATATTCCCCCGGGGAAACCTTCCGATTCGTTGGCACAACTTCACGTTCGCTGCTAGAATGCATTCACAGTATGGCCGACTGGAAGCAGATCACCGCGCGCATCCGCAGAGCACGTACCGGAAAAGACCCCGCGGCACAATTGACCAATCTTTTCGCCAAAACGCGCGATGCCATGGTTGCGTTTGAACTGGCGCGCTATTTCGAGTCCGTGGGCAACACTTCCGACGCCGGCAGGTGGTACCTTACCGCCGCAGAACGCTTCCGCCGTTCCGACTGGAAGACCAAGGCGCAGGAAAGCGCCACCCGACTGGGCGCCACCGAACCCGCGGAAATCCCGGCTCCTGCCAGCAAGCCTGCGGAAGAATCGCCTGCCAGTGAACCGAGCGAATCGGTCGAATCCGAATTGCAAGCCGAGCCCGCCAACGCAGAAGCCACACCCGCCGAATCCGAAGCTCAACCCCCTGTTGATCGAAGGCCCGCTCCTTCCGATCGGGGCTCCCGGCACCGGCGTGGTCGCCGCGGCCACGACTCTCATCGTTCTCCCCGCCGTGCGGACCATTCCTCTGCGCAGCGTGAATCTCGCCCGCTTGGGCCCTCGCGCGGTTATACGCCACCGCCAACCGCCGAAGAAGAAACCCCCGCAGCTGCGGAACGTCCGTCGCGCTCCTCGTCCGAGGAATCCGCTGAAATCTCAGCGCCAAGTCTTCGCGGCCGTTACGGCGATCCCGGCCTTGCTTCGCGCCTTACGCAACTCGAAATGAATTTTCGCCGCTTGCTCACCTGCGCTCCCACAAAACTAGATGACGCGGATCGCGCTCCGGCCGGCCCCGGCGTGTGGGTTCTTACCGACTCCGACTTGACGACGTATTATTATGTGGAAGCCTGCCAGACGTTGCGCGTGGCCATCCCCAATATGGCCCGCGGCGGCACTGCGCGGCGCGGCGGCGAATCCATCAAGCCGAAACTTGCCGAGCACCTGGGCATCGCCGAGACCCGTGTTGCCAAATATCTGGCGGATCACTGCGTTGTCCGTTGGCTGCAGATGGATGAAGGCGCTTCCTACTTCGCGCATTTCCTGATTGCTGTCCTGCATCCCAGCTTGAACGAATAGCCGCGCCACTGTTCAAGCCCACTCCCGCCAAACTTTTGGTACTTGCTTCCTAGCAGTAACCCCCTTTTCTTACCATCAGTTAGCCCCATTCGCTGGCCATCTGCGCCGTTCAACCCCCCTTTTTCACCACTCACCGTATCCCTCTGGCATATACCCTTTCCCCCATTCAAACTATCTATGCTCAAGCACTTAGGGCTCACGCCGCAACGCGTGATAGTCTGGAAATGCCTATGGGGGGCAGTTCCATTTAGGCTGGTTTGGGGCTTTCAACCGATTCTCAAGTTTTTTCCGCACGACTCTGAAAGAGAGGCTACAGCTGTATGCCCAATTCGATTAGCTCGCAGATTTTCCGGTCACTGGACTGGGTGGTTTGCAAGACAGCTGGTATCACCTTCGATACCATTCAATATTTCAACAAGAAGAATCCGAATCCCTCGGTCACCCCGCAGTGGTCCGATAAACCGCTGCTGAAATCCTGGGAAAAGACCAAGCCGACCCTCGGCTTTCCGCGCCAGACAGACTCGCTCTGCCCGGCCTGCGTGAAAGAAGCCCGCGAATCCATCATCAAGGGTGAAAAAGACTGGCGCGACCTGATGCACGAAAAGGTCGGCGAGATCAAAGCGCAAATCATCGAGCGCGACGGCCAGGTCTGGATGGTGAAAGACTGTCCGCTGCACGGCCACTACGAAGACATGATGGCCGTTGACTCCGACTTCCTGAAGTGGATCGAGAAGCAGTTCCCCGGCCGCGATATCCCGGCGCACAACGACGAAGGCCTGCACAAACACGGCTCTTCGAACGTTCGCTACGGCCGCGGTTCCGTGCTCACCGTCGACCTCACTAACCGCTGCAACATGATGTGCGATCCCTGCTTCATGGACGCCAACCAGGTTGGCTACGTCCACGAACTCAGCTGGGACGAAATCGTCGAAATTCTCGATAACGCGGTGAAGATCAAGCCGCGCCGCCAGATGTCTGTGCAGTTCTCCGGCGGTGAGCCGACGATGAGCCCGTATTTCTTCGACGCCATCCGCTACGCCCGCAAGGTCGGGTACAACTCGGTTCAGGCAGCCACCAACGGCATTGAATTTGCCAAGAGCAAGGAATTCGCGAAGAAGGCGTTCGAAGCGGGCTTGCGCTACGCCTACCTCCAGTTTGACGGCATCGGCAACGACGCCAACAGCCACCGCCAGATCGGCAACCTGTTCGACGTCAAGCTCCGCGCCATCGAAAACCTGCACGAAGCCGGTATCGAAATCGTGCTGGTCGTCACCATCGTCAACAACGTGAACAACGACCAGGTCGGCTCCGTCGTGAAATTCGCGATGGAAAATCCAAAGAAAATTTCCTTCGTCAGCTTCCAGCCCGTTTCCTTCACCGGCCGCGACGAAGACATCACCCCGGAGCGCCGTCTCCGCCAGCGCTACACCCTTTCGCATCTGGCGAAGGACGTCAGCAATCAGGTCGGTAAAATTCAGCCGACCCGCGACTGGTTCCCTATCTCCTTCATCAGCACCTTTGCCGGCTTTGCCGACATGGTCAAGGGCAACGAATCCCAGTGGGGTTCGCTCTCCTGCGGCTGCCACCCGAACTGCGGCGTAGGCACGGCGCTGATGATCAACAAGGAAACCAAGGAATGGGCGCCGGTTCCCCGCTTCCTCGATGCGCAAAAGTTGACCGCCGACGTCACCGCCATTACCGACGCCGCTCGCGGCAAGAGCTTCTCCAACTTCATGATGGCCATGGCCCTCCTGAAGAACTATCACCCGTTCCAGGGGCCGAAGGGTCTGAAGCTTTGGGACCTCTTTAAGAAGTTCGACAAGACCTGGGCCCTGACCAAGGGCGCCACCAGCAAGTACGGCAAGACTTCGCCGGAGCGCACCTATGAAGACGCCATGAAGCGCCGCGCGCAAGACCCGTGGAACTTCCTCTTCATTGCCGGCATGTGGTTCCAGGATCTCTTCAACTACGATTTCCGCCGCACCGAAATGTGCATCATCCCCTACGGCACGCAGCAGGGCGAAATCAGCTTCTGCGCGTACAACACCGGCGTCGGATGGCGCAACATCATCGAGAACATGCACAAGAATGCAACCGTGGCCGAGTGGTACAAGAACCACGGCAAGCACGAGATTTACGCCAAGGGCAAGAACGTCAACCTCGGCTCTTACGAACACTCGCTGATCATTGACGCCGATGACGCCGCGCGCGTTCGCCACCTGGAGCACGACATTCCCCTGACCGCCGCCGAAGAAAATCGCATCCGCCGCAAAGCCGCTCTTGAGGAGCAGGCCCGTGTTCGTGCCATCTACGAAGAACTCGTCCTCAAGAAGCCTCAACAGGCGGTGGTCCAGATCGGCACGGTTTCCGACATCGCCAAAGCCGTCCCGGCAAACTTCACCAACGCCAATAAGCCCATCGGCATCGCCCCAGCCAATGGCAACGGCAGCGAAGCGCCCAAGTCCAAGGAAGCCGCCGCCGAAGCCGTAGCTGGCGACTAAAACCGGGTTCACTCTTAACAGGCCAAAAGGCTCCTCTTTTTTCCGAGGAGCCTTTTGCTTTTATGATGAAGACTTTTCTAGAATCTTTGTGAGGAGTTGGATTCATGTGCAGAAACATCAAGACGCTCTACAATTTCGACCCGCCGGTTACCCCCGAAGAAGTCCGGGCCGCCTCTCTACAATTCGTACGCAAAATCACCGGCTTCAACAAACCGTCAAAGGCCAACGAACCCGTGTTTCTCAACGCCATCGATGAAATTGCGAACGTCTCCCTCCGTCTTCTGCAATCTCTCGAAACCACCGCCCCTCCCAAAAACCGCGAGGAAGAAGCCGCCAAAGCCAAAGCCCGCGCCGCCGAAAGATTCGGCGACTAATTCCAGTTCCACCCTTTGGCAGTACAATGTGGCTTTAAAGTCCGAATGAAGTATTCCGATGACCTCCGCATATTGGAAGCTCCTGTTTCTCACTATCTTTCTGATTTCTCCACGGGCGATAAGCCCCAGCAAGCCCAGGTGGTAAGCCCGCGGGAACCGGTAGTTGTTAAGCTCGAAGATTTTTTCCGAATTGCGGACAGCGTTGTTTTGGTGAAGGTTGTTTCGGGCGACACAGAAAACTACTCGACAGCTATCTATAAGGCGGAAGTACTGCGAAGTTTCAAGGGAGGAACCGCAGCCCGGGCGGCCATCTATTTCGGTCCTTATATCGGGATGAGACTCGGAGGGGATTACATTTTATTTTTGCGCAATGTCCGAAGGCCGCTCGCACCTAATCCAGACTCGACCTCCAACTACGGGGCGAAGGGTATGGCGCTATGGAGACATCCTACCAGTGCGTTTTTGACGGCAAGGACGTCTCTGACAAATGTGACTATGCCGTGAGGGTGTGCACCGACTACATCAAGCTTCCGTTGACCGTGCGCATGTTTCCTCCCTCGACGGAAGAAACTCCCTTTGGCTGCCGGTGGATTAGAAAGGGAACCTTTCTTTCCCTCCTCGATGGCCTATCTTTAGCCTGAGTGGCTGATTTTGCTATACTGGTAGAGAGGAGATTCATTTAGGGACCTACCCATGCCGATCTACGAATACATCTGCGAAGACTGCAAAGAGCACTTCGAAAAAATCGTGATCAACAAGCAGCAGGAAATCTCCTGCCCCAAGTGTTCCAGCAAGAAAGCCACGATTCAGCTTTCCGTCTTTGCCACGGCCGGCAACGGCTCCGGCTCGTCTTCTCCTTCCGGAGGCTTCTCCGGCGGCGGAGGCGGCTGCTGCGGTGGCGGTTGCGGCTGCCACTAATCCAGTAAGATTCTCCAGCTAATGCTCATCGCTCCTTCATCTCTGGTTCTTTTCATGACCGGAGCCATGCTCCTGCTTTTGGTTCCCGGTCCCGCGGTGCTTTACATCACCAGCCGAAGCATCGGTCTGGGGCGCGCTGCCGGACTAGTTTCAGCTCTGGGGATTGCTGTTGGCACGTTGGTTCACGTCGCTGCGGCTACGCTTGGCCTGTCCGCGTTGCTGGTCTCTTCCGCCTCCGCATTCCATCTGGTGAAATACGCCGGGGCGGCCTACCTGATTTATCTGGGCATCCGCACATTGCGCCGCGGAGACGCGACGGTGGTCGATCCTTCGCGCGAGAGGCTCAGCCTCGGGCGCGTTTTCGGCCAGGGAGTTCTGGTCAACCTCCTGAACCCAAAGACCGCGCTTTTCTTTCTGGCGTTTCTGCCGCAGTTTGTTGACCCGGCGCGGGGCCGCGCGACATTGCAGATTCTTGAGTTGGGAGTGCTGTTCGCCGTTATGGGTTGGATGAGCGATTCGGTTTGGGCGCTAGTGTCGGGGACGTTTGCGGAGCATATTCGCGGTAACATGCGCCTGCGCAACACGCAACGCAACGTTTCCGGCGGCGCTCTCATTGCGCTCGGACTCGCCTCCGCTTTCTCCGGCGCAAAAGCCAAGTAGCTGCGCGAAGTCTACCCCTAACTCACGACGTTAAGCGCCCGCGCTCTGCGCCTTCACCGCCGCATCAATCTTTTCGAACATCGCCATGCGGTCCCAGTTATCCCAGGTTTCCTGCACTTTGCCGCCGGCAATCCTCGCGATTCCCATTCCGCGCAACTCGATCTCCGCTCCGGTCGCGTCGATTCCCAGTCCCGGCCCCGCGTGCCGCATCGTTGCCGTCCAGCGCACCACGATTTTATCGCCGGCGCCAAAGCAGTCGTGCAGCGTGAACTGCATATTGGGAAAAGCGCTCAGCAGCTTCGCGTGCAGAGCCAGGAATTCCGCGGGCCCGTGAACATCCTCGCCAGTTTCACTGATCCCGTGCATTACCGCGTCTGCCGCCAGCAACTCCGGTACCGCACCGCGCTTCTTCTGGTTCCACACTTCCTCGAACCATCGCCTACCCAATGCCACGTTGTCATCAGACATCTTGTCCTCCGCAGGCCAACCAGTTTCCCGCCGCGTCACTCTACCAAACAGATACGTAGACGACGAGCGAAAACATTCCTCAAACCTCGCGAAGGCGACGCACTAAATTTAGCGCGAATAGTTTTTCAAGTAATCGGGGATAGGTTCGTCTTTTTTCCGTTGGGCGTCCGGCACCGGTTCCTTCGCCACGGTTTGCAGAGGCAGTACTCCTGCCCATACCGCCAGAGCATAATCCTCTTCATCGTCAATCGGGCCGCCGGTGCGGACCTTGGCGCTCACTTCTTCGAGCGGCAGAGTCAGCACGGTTGTAGCTTTCAATTCCTGCTCAGTCGGTTGGCGCACATCGTCCCAACGCCCTTTCATCACGTGTTCGGTAAAGACGCGCAGCGCTTCCATTTTCTCCGCCGGATCCGTCACCAGCCGCGCCGTCCCCAGAATCACCACCGAGCGGTAATTCACCGAATGGTGAAACGCCGAGCGCGCCAGCACCAGTCCATCCACGTGCGTTACCGTGACGCTGACGGGGACGCCTTCGCTCAGCGTGCGCAACATCCGGCTGGCCGCGCTGCCGTGCAAATAGAGAATGTCGCCCGAACGGCCGTAATTTGTCGGAATCACGTAAGGCTGCCCGTCCATGCTGAATCCGACGTGGCACACAAACCCTTCGTCAAGAATCGCGAACACAGTTTCGCGCTCATACTTGCCGCGTTTCGGCAGCCTCTTGACCTGGGTGCGTTCCGTTGGCTTGAAGTCGCTCATGCACTCCAGTTTAATGCGTTGCGTCCCCTGCGCCAGAGCCAACTTGGCCTCCCGCGGCCTGCCCACGCTTCTGCGAGGAAAGCCAGGTCAGCAGGTCCGGCTCAACAAAAACTTTCTTCCAGACTTCGTGGCCGGTCTTGCGATATTCGGTATAGCGCAAATTCGCATGAACTTTCCGGAGCTGTTTCATCATTTCGCGAACCAGAAGCACCGGAACACTGTCGTCGGCCTCGCCCTGAAAGACCCACAGCGGCGTCTGTGCCAGCGCGTGAATATCGGTGAAATTGTCGTACGCTGCAATAATCATCGCCCCCGCCCACTTGCCCGGATAGGCTTGCACGGCCGACCACACACCCAGTCCACCCATGGATTGCCCCACAAGATAAATCCTGTCTGGATCGATCGAAAATTCCTTTTCCACCTCGCCGAGGGCACTCATCGTCAGCTCCAGCCATTTCGTCGGCTGGTTCAGGTCCGGGTCGGACCAGTTGTCGCCGGAAGGGCATTGCGGCAGCAATTCAAACATCGGGAATTTCAGCTGCACATCTTTCCCTGCCCAGAAATGCGTGCCGAGCTGGTTCCCGCCGTTCAGTTGCTTCGCATTGTCGCTGCCTCGCCCGTCCCCTCCATGCAGCCACAGCAGCAGCGGATATTTCCGGTTGGCGTCATAACCAAGCGGCACAAACAGGCGATATGGCAAGCGCTCGCCTGTTTTGTTCGCGTACACCTTCTTCCGAAATTCAATGTCGTCGTTCGTCAGCTGCCCGCCAAAAGCAAAAGGCGCCAAAATCAACACGAGCACCAAAAGAATCGGCACCCTGCTCGAACTCAACCGTTCGTTCATACCCCAAATCCCCTGTAGCGGCCGCCTTGCAAGCCAACCAGCTTCCATCCAGCGTCAAAGCTACGGTTTTCTGGCACCCCGCACCACTCGGAAGCCGATGTATTCGGCCGTCGGCGCGCAGCTCGAACGCGGGTCCGAAGGGCAATCCGCGCTTCCCCCTTGCGCTCTGCCCCTGCCATCAGCCAGCGCAACCCACTCGGCCACGTTTCCTCCGAGATCAAAGACCGGGTCCTGATCCTCCTGGCCTTGTCCGGGAAAGCTCCCCACGAGTTTCAGCAGCGGCGCATTTCCCACCAGTTCTTTCACTTTTTGCCGGAGCCGGTTCGTGTCGTCGGGATTCGGCGCATAACCCGCCCAGTAATCCAGCGTGTTTTCGCCGTCCTTCTTGTCGTACCATCCCGTCGCTTCTTTTTCGGTGGGCAACCGCCAGCTCTGCCCCGTCAGCTTGGAGAGCCAATCGGCATAAGCCTTCGCCTGCTCAAACGTCACACCGCTCGCCGGATAATTTTCCGTGCCTGGCTCCACTTTGTAATTCTTATCAAACATCGCGAACTGCGCGCGCGTAACTTCAAACCGCCCAATCTCCACGTCGCCGCGCTTCACCACTTCGGGAATTAACACGGATTTGTCCTTGCCCGCCAGGCTTGTGCCGTAATCTCCGGCTGTGCGCGCAATATTCTTCGTTTTCAAAGCGGCATCCAGCGGCGAACCTGCCTTCAGCGCCTCATTTTCCACCGGCGTGGTCTTGAAGAAATATTTGTCGAACCACGCTATCTCTTCTTCGACCTTGCGCATCTGGTGCGTCAGCTTGCGCGGCCCGTGCGGCTCGCCCGGAAAGATGACGAACTTCACCGGCACTTTTCCGTAGTATTGCAGCGCGCGAAAGTACGACCAGCTCTGCGCGGGAGGCACGTTGTTGTCCGCGGTGCCGTGGAAAATCAACACCGGCGCTTTGATCTTGTCCATCTTGAAAAACGGAGACTTGCGAATATACAGGTTCGGATCTTCCATCGGCGATTTGCCAAAATAATAAGAGTCGAAGGAATCTCCAAAAATCACGTTGCCCCAGTCGCTGATCCATTCCACATCACCCGCGCCGACACTTGCTGCTTTATAGCGGTCCGGGTAAGTGACTAGCAGGCTCGTCGAAAGAATCGATCCGTTCGACCAGCCCAGCGTGCCAATCTTGTCCCCGTCCACGAATCCCTTGTCGATCAGGAAATCCACACCCGCGTTGATGTCCGGCGTTTCCAGGTCGTAATACTTTCCGCAACAGATCGATTCCACCCACTTCAATCCGTAATTATTGCTGCCGTGATAGTTCACCTGCAGCACAAACGCGCCACGCTGCGTCAGCAGTTGCAGCGGATACGCCCAGTTGTTGTCCCAGAAATCCTTATCGGATCCCGACGGGCCGCCGTGAATCGCCGTAATCAGCGGATACTTTTTCCCCGCTTCATACTTCGCTGGATAGTGCAGAATGCCTTCCACCTCTTCGTTGTTCGCGCCCTTCCAGCGGACCACTTCCGCTCTCGCGATGGCTCGCGACTTGGTCAGGCCTTCATTCAAATGGGTGAGTTGCACCGGTGAGAGCAGTTTATTCCCATCGACCCGCGCCCGATAAATCTGCGGCATCACGCTGGCGGTCGAATAGACGTAGACAAGTGTCTTGCCGTCCGGTGTCACCTCAAAATTCTCGATGTTCTTCACGGTCTCGCCTTCGAGCGACGCGCGCTTCCACGCCCACGAATCTCCGGATTTGCCCCGGGTGTAGCGCGACGCCTCGAACCGGTGGCCCGCAGCAAGGCTCGCTACGAACCCTTCGCTCGTCGCCGAAACTCCCCCTCCGATGCCATTTTCCCAATCCAGCGGTACCGCCGTACTTTTTCCGGAGGAGACGTCATAAAAATAAAGCAGCTCGATGGAAGCCGTAATGAATTTCGGATCGGTCGAGAATGGCGCCATCGCATAAAACCCACCGCTGTCCGGTGCCCACGAAAAGGCACGTGGATAAATTCGCCCCTCTGCAAAAATCTGCTTTTCCGTGCCATCCGCCAGATTGTGCAGAATCGTCACTGGTGGAACTTTCTGGTCAAACGTGTAGTGCAAGCTTTTCTCGTGAACCGCTACGGCCATCTTGCCGTCCTTCGATACGCTCCAGTTTCCAATCCAATCGGTATTGGCTGTCAGCCGGGTGATCTTCTTGTCTTTTACGCTGATTTTGAAGAGGCGCACCGGCGACTTGTGCTCCGCGTCGTCGGCCACTTCCGAATCGTCTTTCCGTTTCTTTTCCGCCTGCTCATAGGCGCTCGGATCCTCTTCCGCGCTGAAAATCACGGTGTCTTTGTCGATCCAGTCCACGCGCTGTGGCCCGCGCGCAAGTTCGGTCAAGGCATATGGCTCGCCTCCATGTGGATTGATCAGCCAGATCTGCGTGGCTGCGGTGTCCGGCTTGGCCTGCAGACGCGCCTTCGAACTGACAAAAGCGATCCACTTGCCGTCCGGCGACCAATTGAACGAAGAAACCGTGTCAGTGCCACGGGTGAGCTGAATTTCCTGGTCGCCGGTCAGATTCGAGATATACAGGTTGGAGACGCTCGCGTCTTTCTCCTTGTCGCCCTGCGCCTTCACCCAAGCCACCCACTGGCCATCAGAAGAAATCCGGAATTGTCGCACGCTCTCCGCGAATACCACATCCTCCGCTTTCCACGGCGAAGTCTTCGCAGGCGGGTCAGTCTCTTGTGCCGCCCCCGGCATATTCACGAAACCCCAGCAAACGGCAATGAACACAAAACAACGAAGCCGGCGAAATGTCATCAGGTTCCTCAGTTGGTGATGTGCTTTTCGGCGCGCACTCTACATCCAATCAGGTGCGCAACGAGAATAGTGGAATTGACGCAAATTGGGAATGGTGTAGTCTGATGCGCGCGCCCAAAAAGGGGAATTCTGATGGCTCCAGCTAACCCCGTCTTCACACAGGAGACGTTTCGTTTCTTTCGCGACCTCGGACGGAACAACAAGAAAGTTTGGATGGACGCGCATCGTGACCGCTATCAATCCGCAGTCGTCCAGCCGTTTCGCCGCCTCCTCGAAGAACTGGCTCCAGCCATCCTGACGCTCGACGACCGCTTCGACACCACCGGCCGCGCGGGAGCGAATTTTTCCCGCATCAATCGCGACATTCGATTCGCGAAGGACAAAACTCTTTACAAAACACAGATGTACCTGAAATTCCAGCAGCCTCTGCCCGGCGACCGCGAAAGCGGCCAGCTCTACACGGGGCTTTCAACCGATGTGGTCACCGCCGGCTTTCGTATCTACTCCGGGCCCAAGCGCCGCGAGTCCACACTTGCGTTGGTCGCGGTGCCGCGCATTGCCGAAAAGCCCCGTTGGGTCTCCGACCAGAAGCGCCGCCTCGGCCGGAAATTCGACAGCTACTGGTACACTACCCAAAAAGGGAATTGGACCAAGCACGAAGGCTGGCCCGTCCACGCGGAGGACTGGAGGAAAATCCAGGGCTGGATCGTGCGCCGGAAAATGAAACCCGGTGAAGCAACAAAGCCGGGGTTCACGAAAGAGTTGTCAAAAATATTTCGTGAAGTCTACCCGCTCCTGAAATTTACAAGCATCCCGTAGCCGCGAATCGCGAAAAGGGAGAACCCGTGAAACGTCTTTTGCAGATCCTGCTCTGGACCGCCGTAGCCGCCCTCGGCGCCGTCGCGCTGGCAACAATCGCCTTTCACCGCGGCGAGCCCATCAACGCGACGTGGTTTGTCCTCGCCGCGGCCTGCTCCTACCTGGTGGCCTATCGTCTCTATTCGGCGTTTATCGCGGCAAAGTTGCTGGCGCTCGACAACACCCGCGCTACGCCCGCCGAGCGCCGTGACGACGGCCGCGACTTCGTCCCCACCAACAAATGGGTTCTCTTCGGCCACCATTTCGCCGCCATCGCCGGCCCCGGGCCGTTGGTCGGCCCCACTCTGGCCGCACAGTTCGGCTATCTGCCTGGCACCCTGTGGCTGATTGCAGGCGCTGCGTTCGCCGGCTGCGTCCAGGATTTTGTAATTCTTTTTTGCTCGATTCGCCGCGACGGAAAAACGCTCGGCGAAATGGCCCGCGACGAAGTCAGCAAACGCGGCGGCCTGATCGCCCAACTTGCCGTCCTGACCATCATGATTATTCTCTTGGCCGTTGTCGCTCTCGTGGTGGTGAACGCCCTGAAAAGTTCGCCCTGGGCCACTTTCACCCTGGCCATGACCATTCCCATCGCCCTGCTCCTCGGCGTCTACCTGCGCTACTTCCGTCCCGGTCGCGTGCTCGAAGCTTCGCTGATCGGCGTCGCGCTGGTGCTTTTTGTTGTCGTTGCAGGCCAATGGGTGGCCGATTCGCCTTACCTGGCCAGGGTCTTCACGTTAGGCGGCGTCACACTGGCCTTCGCCGTCATCGCCTACGGCTTCGCGGCCTCGGCATTGCCGGTGTGGCTGCTGCTCGCGCCCCGCGATTATTTGAGCGCATTCATCAAAGCCGGCGCAATTTTTTCTCTGGCCGCCGGTATCCTCCTGGTGCGTCCGCAAGTTCTCATGCCACCCCTCACGCGGTTTGTCGACGGCAGCGGCCCCGTCTTCGCCGGTAAAATCTTCCCCTTCTGTTTCATCACCATCGCCTGCGGTGCCATCAGTGGTTTCCACTCGCTGATTTCCAGCGGCACCACGCCGAAAATGATTCAGCGTGAAGGCCACGCCCGCTTCATCGGCTACGGCGCTATGCTGCTCGAATCCTTCGTCGGCGTAATGGCCATGGTCGCCGCGTGCGCGATGACGCCGGGCGTCTACTTCGCCATCAACAGCCCCGCATCCATCGTTGGCGCCACGCCGGAGGCCGCTGCCGCCACGATTTCCAGCTGGGGCTACCCGCTCGTAGGCAGCACGATGACCGGTCTTGCGCACGCCGTCGGTGAGCAAACTCTCCTTAATCGCGCGGGCGGTGCTCCGTCCCTCGCCGTGGGCATGGCGCAGATTTTTTCCAGCACCATCGGCGGCGACCGGCTCCTCAGCATCTGGTATCACTTCGCAATCATGTTCGAAGCACTCTTCATCCTTACGGTGCTCGATGCCGGAACGCGCGTCGGCCGCTTCATGATTCAGGAACTCGGCGGCCGCATCTGGAAGCCGATGGGCCGCCTGAACTGGATGCCGGGAATTCTTATTTCCAGCGCGCTGATCGTCGGCGCGTGGGGTTATTTTCTCTATCAAGGAGTGATCGATCCTCTCGGCGGCATCAATTCGCTCTGGCCCCTCTTCGGCATTTCGAATCAACTGCTCGCCGCCGTGGCGCTCGTGGTGGCAACCACAATCCTGCTGAAGATGGGAAGGCTGAAATGGATCTGGGTCACGCTGCTGCCCATGGCTTGGCTGGTCATCATCACAATGACCGCCAGCTATCAGAAAGTCTTCAGCGCCAATGCGCGCATCGGGTTTTTGGCGCAGGCAAACGCGATGGCCGCGCAGCTTACAGCCGGCAAAATCGCGGCGGCCAAGCTGGCCGACACGCAGCGGGTCATCTTCAATCTTCGGCTTGATGCGGCGGTCACCGCAGTGCTCGCCGCGATGATCCTGGTGCTGCTCGTGGAAGCGCTCGCGCAGTGGTACGCCATCCTCAGCCGCAGCAAAAAGCCTGTGTTGCAGGAAACGCCGTATGTGACCACTCAATGGGCGGAGGGCGACTGATGCAAACGCTTTCGAGGCAATTTGCAAAAGCGGCGCGGAATTTCTGGCGTGGCCTGCGTCAATGGAGCGGCGATTCCGCCTACGAAACCTATCTCGCCCGCGCCGAACGCCAGCCAGCGAATAAGCCTTTATCTGCGACTGAATTTTACGTGGAGCAGTTGAACCGCAAGTATTCCCGCCCCAACCGTTGCTGCTAAACACCATCTCCTGTAGCGTCCACCTTAAGGTGGACGCTACAAATCGATTTCGTCTTCGGCTGGCTTCAGCGCCGTGACTTTGTGCGTAATCTTCACCCCGCTCTTCTTCACCCCGGCCAGAATCGCCCGCCGCACCTCCACTGGCAGCGCTTCCGGCGGAAACACGCCCGCAGTCTCTCGCGGGGAAAATTTTATAAACTGCGCGGCCACATGCGCAGTCGCGTAAGCCACCGGCGTATTGAATTTCCCCTGCCGCCGGATCTGATACAGCGTGGGGAAAATCGCATCGCTGCGGATGGAGAGCCGCTGGTCCTCTTTAGCAGAATGCTTTACCCCGATCACGATTACAGATGCAGCAAATCGCGCGTTCTGCAAAACACCCTGGCGGATCAGAGCTGCAATCTTCCGTGGCGACGACGTTTCCGGGAATCGCCGCCGTATCAATCCCCGCGATTTCGAAAGAATTCCCAGCTTGTGCCACCGCCGCAGGCGGTCAAATTCGTTGCCGCCGATTTTCACGTCCAGTTCGCGCATCGGGATGTACTGCGGCAACGTAGCCACTTCATCTTGAGCCGCCAGAACCACGTTGGCCTCGCCGATGGGTTCCGGAAAGCGGAATTTCTCCAGCTCCGAAAAACGCTTCACCAGTTGATATTTCTTGTCTCGGTATATTCGCGGGTGCGAAATCGCTTCATCAAATGAAACTTCCGGCGACCACTGTGAAATCGGGTCGTCGCTTTCCGTGCTTTCATACAGCCGAATGTGCACCGACTGGACTTCATCCAACATTTCGGCCGCGCGTTTTACCAGCAGATTGGTCAGCCCCGGAGCCGCCCCAGTATTTATAAGCGCTGCGCGACGCTTCTGTTCGAATTTCTTTTTGTAGTGAACCTGCTCCGCTTTGAAAGGATTCCGCATCAGGTGCGAACTGAGATCAAGATAATGCGCGCGAAGGCGCAACGCCGCCCGTATCACGATCTGGTTGAACACGGAAGCAGACGCGTTGACGATCAACTGGCAACCCTTCGCCGCTTTGACGATGGCGCGCAGGTTCCGCGCATTCACGGTCGAGACAGGAATTGCCGATTTCTTGCCCAGAAAGCGCCGTGCGCGCGCGGGATCCCGATCCCCGCACCACACCACATGTCCCTGGCGTTCCAGGAGTTGCGCGAGCAGCGAACCCGTCGCGCCCGCACCCAAGATAAAGATTCGCATGGCGTTAGCAGACTTTATCACACTCGGCACGAACCACAGGGGAGGGTTCGGGGTGTTTTAGGTTTTTGTTTTCACGTGCGGGGCGGGCGCGCCACGCAGCAGGCCTTCGGTGCTCAGATCCTCATCAATGTCGGGTCAGTGGATGCCACAACCTGCGCCTGCCAATTTCCCGTGGTTTCTTTGCGCAGGAGTTGCATCAAGGAGCTTTGGATACCAAGAGAGAGGCACGCTGATCTTGCGGCCGTCGCGGAGAGACACGCAAAGCGAATCTTCCGCAAGACTGACGTGCGCGACCTGTTCACCCGGGTTAAGGGTGGAAGTGCTTATTCCATGCCTACAGAAGCGGCTGCTGGTGCTCCTCTACCAAGGATTGTACTCGACGAAGTTCGGTGCTGCTTGACCAACGAGACAGGCATAAGCCAGAACTTTGCCGATTGCTCGTCTCTGTCCGGGTTCGTGATTGTAAAAATAGAATCTATGTGGCCCCGACCTGAGCACGGTTTGCACGGAGATATTATAAAATTAATATAACCAATTGGATAACTCAAAATGGCCGCGGGGGACGCGCGCCCCCGATTGCAAGGTTATTCGGGCCGGCGTAGGATTGTAGATGTAACTCCGACTTCGTCGGCCTGCGGGAGAGACATCCCATGGCCGCGGAGCGAGGCGGCCGAAGGCGGCCTGCCGAGGGTACGGGTGGAAACGCCCGCGCCTCCCGCTAGCGGTGAATAGTAGGAACCGCGTTTGGAAAGGAGCCTGTACGCCGGAAATATGTAGGTTTCCGGCTAGAGCCCGATTCCACTCGCGAATCGGGTTTTTCATTTTGGGGCCACGCTGATGACGCTTCACGATAAATTCGATCGCCAAATCACCGACCTGCGGATCTCCGTCACAGATCGTTGCAATTTCCGCTGCGTCTATTGCCGGTCCGCCGACCCGGAAAATTATCGCGAACACGAACAGATTCTTTCCTGGCCAGAACTCGAGCGCCTGGCGCGCATCTTTGTGAACCTGGGCATCCAAAAGATGCGCATCACGGGCGGCGAACCTCTGGTGCGCGAAGGCGCGGAAGACTACATCCGCAAGCTAGACGAACTGCGCGTGCCCGACATTTCCATGACCACCAACGGCCACTTGCTGGCCGAACGGATCCCGGGGCTGATCGCCGCCGGCCTGCACCGCATCAACATTAGTCTCGATTCGCTCGACCCGATCAAGTTCGAAAAAATCACCCGCACACGCACCTATGACTCCGTGATGCGAGGGATTAACTCAGTTCAGAACTCATCGCTGGCTCCTGCAAAAATAAACGCCGTCCTCGTCCGCGGCTTCAACGAAGACGAAGTGGAAGCCTTCGCCGCCTTCGCCCGTGATCGCGGCGTAATCATGCGCTTCATCGAATTCATGCCGCTCGACGCCGACCGCCACTGGTCTCGCGAGCTGATGGTCCCCGCCGAGGAAGTTTACCGCCGCATCCACGCGCAATGGCCGCTGGTGCAGATTCCCCACGCGAAAAGCGAAACCGCGCGCAAATACAAATTT
>Ga0210403_10002517_pt1 | contig 16495 bp, 18 predicted proteins | sample IncBWC19MmetaG_FD_150863 | JGI IMG/M metagenome (GOLD analysis project Ga0210403, IMG submission 150863) | Forest soil microbial communities from Barre Woods Harvard Forest LTER site, Petersham, Massachusetts, United States - Inc-BW-C-19-M | ecosystem: Environmental > Terrestrial > Soil >... | reverse complement strand
TGGCGCGGAGACTGGTTGCTGTGCACTGGCTGTGGCGCAAGGGGTGGAATAACGAGCAGTCCTAGAGTTCGGTTCGCACGCGGTCCCGCTCGGAACGGGCGAAGGTGTGCAGTCGAACACCGAGTAATTGAGTGGACGGCCCGCTACTCTTCACGAGGAGTTCGCAGTAGTAATCATGATCGCGATTGCGCACCGAAGAGATGCATGGGTCGAACTGAGTTCCCGACCCCAACGATTAACAGCGAGCCTCGGTTGGAACGCGCAAACAATCCAGGAGAGCGAAATGGCGCTCTTCTACGAGTGCATGCTCTCGTGCGCTCAAAGAGTGCTTGAGATCGCCGACATTGTTTATGCGCTGGGAAAGTTTGGAAGAGGAGGAGCCGAAGATGAGATGGTGAAACTTCTTATTGGAATCCAGCGGGTGTAAGTCTCGCCCGGCCAAAGCGAGCGAGCAGGCCGGTAGCGAGTGTTGCCATTCACCGTGTGACTGGTGGGCGCGAAGCGTACACAGCAAGGAAGCAGGCCGTAAAGATTCAGCTCCGAAAATCGGCTTGTTGCGATGCCGAGGCTGTTGACAAGGCGGAAGGCAACATTCGATCGTCCGATATCGCGAGGTCGCGCCGGGATCGCCGGAGTCCCTATCTCGGGGCACGCTTCCAAAGGGATTCTCCAGGAACCCAGGAGAGCTCGTCATCGCCTTAAGAGAGGAGACCAGCCGCCGAGGGAGACTGGAGGCGAATGGGACAGATGAAGGATCAATCTTACGACCCTATAGTGCCTGCGAAGGTTGGGAACCGCAGGGCTTTCGCAAAGAGCGGCCACGGTACCCACTGGAGGGAAGTGGAGAAGAAGCGGACGGATCTGCCGAAGGAAACATAGGCGAGACACAGAACTCGAACCACTATGTCCCCAAAACTCGACAGACTATCTGAATTAGCCAAGGAGGATCCTAAGCGACAGTTCTTTTCGACCGCTCACTTGAATCACGCCTGAGGCGTTGTACGCGGCATTCGTAGGTTTAAAAAAGGATGCCAGCGCCGGGGTGGATGGCGTCACTCACGAGGAGTATCAGAAGGACGCCGAGAGAAATATCCGCCAGCTTCATCGGCGGCTCAAAGATGGAAAGTACCAGGCCCAGCCACTCCGCAGGGTCACCGAAGAAATAACCCCCCTGTCAGATTTGACGGTGGACCGGCGACTAATCAGCAACCAGACTTTTAGGTGGAATCGCACCTCTCGATGCGAAATTAACGCGCATCGAACTTAATCAGGCGCATTGATTCCTTCGGGCCACGTCAAGGCAGACCGGGGAGGAGAATCCAGCAACAATGACAAGTGCAGAGAAGGTTCTTGCCGGGCTGAGCTTAGCATTGCTCGTTTGTAGCACTCTTCACGCGCAAGATGATTACTCCGACAAGATAAACTCAAATCTGGGCGCAGCCGTGAGCTTTCCTCTCAGCCCAACTTCGAAGTTTGTCAATACTAGTTGGGGCCTTAGTGCAGGCACCGGTTACAACTTCTCCCCACATCATTCAGTCATCGGCGAGTTCATGTGGAGCGCGCTCTATCCGTCTGGCTCGTCGCTTCAGCCGATTCGGGTAGCTTTGAACGACAACACCATCAATGGGCACAGCAATCTCTATACTCTAACCGGAAACTACCGATACGAATGGCAAGGCAAGCTACTCGGTGCCTATTTCATCGGCGGCGGAGGATGGTACTACCGTACGCTCGGTTTCAAAGGGCCAGTTACTTCAGGCAGTGACATCGTCTGTATGCCAGCCTGGATGTGGTGGGGATTCACCTGCGCCTCCGGAATGGTGACTCCCAACCAGACTGTCAAAGGCTACGATTCAGGCGTGTTTGGTGGCAACGCCGGCGCTGGATTCACTATAAAGATCGGTGACCCCAGCTACAGGGTCTACATCGAACCTCGTTATCACTATGCCCCAACCAAGAATGTAACCACGCGATTGATGGTGATTACGCTTGGAATCCGATACTGACCACCACTATGATTGAACGCATCTTCAGCCAAAATATTTTCGATACCTCGCTTCCTTCCCCGTCTGTGACAGATAATGCGGTCAATTGGCGTAACAGTGCGCCGTGAAAAGGCGCTGGTCCACAGCGGGAGACAAACCCGCCCGGAAACTGGATCGCTCCACCTGGGAACAATCGGAGCGGCGGTGGAGGCAGCTCGGGGCGAAATTCCCCGGGCCTACTCGGCATGTAGAGCCGGAGTCTGGTCCAGCTAGTGAGGTACCGGCAGACGAAAGGGCCGGGAAACAGATAGGCTGGCCCCTAAACCACCGCGCCACATCTCGACTCTACAGTGCAAACGCCTGATTAGGCCAACAATCAGTTTTCGGCATTGGTTGGCGGGGTTTTCCTTGCACGGCTCTCTCTTCTTAGAGCATCCATCAAACGCTCGTCTTCCGCGATCAGCTCCGGGCTTCTTTGTCTTCCACCGCTTTGAATTTCAAGTAGCCTCTGCACCAACTCGGCGAAGTCTTCCATGAGGAGTAGTAAACATGAGTTGCACCTCGGAGTGAACCCGCAAGAATGCTAGTCGGTACCTTGAGTCAGTTTACAGCTGGGCACTCTTCGCGCATGACACATAATACTGTTACTTTTGCCAGTTTTTCCCTCCGCGATGTCATCGACAATGATTATGTTTAGCAAGGACGGATCTGTGAAGGAGATGGCAATGAAGCTGACTTCCGTGATGTCGTTTCTATCGATCGCTATTATTGGTGTGGCAACTTCGTTGCCCGCCCCGCTGAACGCCGCGCCTCAAGATCAAGGGCAATCCTTGACATCGCCCAATCCCTCCGCCCTGCAACTTTTGAAAGAGCCCGACCGGATTGAAGAGCTGAAAGAACTACTGTTTGACTTTGACACCGACGACTCCGCGTCCGAACAAGCGGTCCTTGAGGCAGACGCACGGTGGCTCAAAGATCATCCGAACGTTCGAGTCAAGCTATCCGGGCACGCTGATCCCCGTGGAGACATCGCATACAACCTTGCCCTCTCGCAACGACGCGCTGAAACAATTAAACAGGAGTTAATCCGGTTGGGTATTGCTGAGAATCGGATTGTGTTTGCCACCGGGTGGGGAAAACTGTATCCGAACTGCTTGGAATCGACCGAGGAATGCTGGAAGCAAAACCGGCGTGTGGACTTTGTGCGCGCTAGTGACTAAAGACTGGCGACCTTTTTGGGTCTGTCCGGAACCGCGCTGGTGTTCGGTCACCGTTGCAAGGTTGTCCTCAGGAAGCAACTCAACTCGCACAATAGATTTGCGAACGAGAATGGGGACGCGAAGCCTAGATCGCCCTGAACCTCCAGCGCGGATCTCTTTTTTCGGTACCTTCGGTTGCTGCGATAATCTATTTCAAAACAAGCAACTCTGAAGACGATGCAGGTTGAGTCCCAGCATCTGTCCTCAAGAGTTCCGAGTCAATGAGAGATATAATTTGGTTCCAGATTTGGGGATCGTTCTCGATCTGGTGGTGAGGTTTGTTGAAAACCCGCGAAAGCCATCGATAGTTGTCGCAATTAATTTGATGATCTTCGTATTTCATGTGAAAGTTGCCCAAGATTTTGGTTCGTCCCGCATCAGCTGCAACGATGAGTGGCTGCCCGCGCGTGAGACCTTTTCTTTGATAAAAATTAACTGCTTTCTCCACATTGGCAGGAACCGTGCGATCATCCTGTCTGAGCTTCTTCACGCTGTCAATTTGGATGGTGAGTGACACCGGGATTCCACGCCGTTGCAGTTCTCGTGCGAAAGTTAGCGTCTCCGAAGCGCCCCAACTGTGTCCGAAGAGAATGATCTTCACATGTTCTTTCTCGGCGGTTGTCAAGACACCGTCCTTGTTCGTATCCAAGTGCAGAATCGTATCTTCCACAGCCTTCTTCCCCTCGTGGTTTCCGAATATTTCGGCGTGCACAGCAGACCCATATCGCCCGTGGAGATACATCGCGAACAAGACTTCAGGGTGCTTTATGTCATCCCGTTTCACAAAGCCACCGACGAATCCAAGAATGATGGCTTTCCGAATGTCACGATTTGCAGGTTCAATGCGCTCCCTGGAGCAGACCAGACGTAGAGTGTCCCGCAAGGCGGAAAGCGTCAAAGGATCTTGGCATGGGTCTTCAATCGATCTAGCAGCTCGATGATCGACATATGAGACTGACGGGATGTCCTGGGCGTGCGCTATTCCCAGTTGACTGGGCAAACTTAGTATCAGGATGAGCAGTACTATCACGACAGTATGCATCTTCCCCATACGCGGAACAGCTGGATCGTAAACTTCCCCGGGGAATCGCATGACACGCAGTTTTTTCATGATGGGCCGCACTCTATCGTGGGCTTTCCCAGATGTCGCCGGGAAACCTCCACGTCACCGGTCCTGATTGCCAGCACGGTATTCCGGATCCTTAACGGCGGTCGAGGCGCGTTTGCGAACGCGTGGTGTCAATCGCCGAATAAGGAACTCTTGAAGCACGCCCTCGAAGGCAACCTCACCCAGCCTGATCAACGAGTTCTGTGCCACCAATCCGGCGCCATTGCGATCGCTTCGTGGATAGTAGAGGTATGAAATGCCGGCTGAAGCAAAGGATCCGGCTACGTTCGAATAATTCGGCTGCCAGCGCATGTTGTCGCCTTTGCAAATCACAGGACTGGCGAGCGCGTAGAGCAGCCGCGATCGAGTACTACCCGTTCCTTTGTAGAAATAACGCGGATCCTGTTTCAGCAGGGACGGTAGCATGGCGCTTCCAATAAACGTGCCGGTGACCGCGTCAGTGTAGGATGCACCCACGCGCTTGAAATAGCCTTGAGCCCCCTGGCCATATCCGTCGAATGTATTCGTCGCCTGTTCAACTCCGGCCAGGGCGGCAACTCCCACGACGGTGAAGGGATCCCTCGTGGTCTTCCAGGCAAGTCGGAACTTCTGCTTCGAGTTGAGAGGGAGCGCGTCGCGGTCGTAGCTCACATAGAAATTTGGAAATATACCGAGCACGCGTTGCTTCTCCTGTTCTTTGATCTGCATATCCGCCACCTGGGCTTGAGTGAGCGGACTGTCTTTTACATGCACTGCGGTCACGGCCGCTGCCACCGCAAGGACGATCGGAGGGACTAGATAAGTTTCCCCGGGGCGCAGGGCTGCAGAGAATTCTTGCGTTGCGAAGCCCGGCGCGGCAACTGTCAGGTGAAAGGATCCGGGAGCGACATTGGCGAACAGAAATTGCCCATTGCTGCCGGACTTTATCTCCTGGTTCGAAGCTTGGCCTGCGTCGCTTAGACGCACCTCAGCACCGGCGCTTACGGCTCCTGACTGATCAAGAATAGTCCCGCTAATGTATCCCGGAGGTTGGGGACGGGGCGCCCCTTTCCCCGAACTACTTATGTAGGCTTGCTGGACCTGGAAGCCGTCGGCTACTGGCGAGCTAAAGACATCTGCTGCTCTCGCACCAGGAAGGCCGTTATCGGGTTTCGCTACCTGTGCGCTGGAAAGCGTGCCAACGACCAGGAACAGCACCAGCCGAGCCGATGCTTCGACAATCGGATGTCTCATGCTGAGGGCTTTCACAGTGGCTTCGTCTCGCACGTAGATCTGACAATTTGCCAAGTTCGCGGACAACTGGCAAAACTCCCAGAGCTTTACTATGCGGTTTCATTACTTTGAGTGGATGACGAAGAAAGAAAGTGAGTCTTGTTCGCTGGTTGTGGACCCACGTATGGTTGAGAGTGGCAGCACATGGCCACTCGCGTTTCCTCCTTGCACATCGCGGACTGGTGTTGTTGACAGTGTCCGACAGCGGCGATGAAGAGTACGGTCGAAGGCAGTCTAACTAAGGTTGGATGACCTTCTTTATGCATCGCTTGCTGCCGCTGCTGTTCGCGCTGGCGTGTAATACCGCGTTATGGGCGGACGCAACCCTGCTTGTGCAAGAACCCTATGGCCTGTTTGGGGCCATCAATCCTACCGGACACGCTTCTGTTTACTTGTCCCGAGTCTGCGCCGAGACACCCGTTGTGCTGCGGCGGTGTGACCCTGGCGAGTTTGGAATCGTGATCAGCCGCTACCGCAAGGTCTCCGGATACGACTGGATTGCGATCCCGCTGATCCCCTACCTTTACGCAGTGGAGGATTTCGCAAGCATTCCAGCGGAGGCCAACGCTGAGACGGTCGCTTATCTTCGGGACGAGTACCGGCGCAAGCATCTGCTAGAAATTGTTCCTGACAGGCCAGGTGGCCAAACTCCGTCGGGATCATGGACCGAATTAGTCGGCGCTGCCTACAATCGCAAAATCTACGGCTTTCAGATCGAGACCACGGAAGCGCAGGATCGGGAGCTGGTCTCCGTGCTCAACTCGCGGAAGAACAAAAGCCACTTCGATCTATTTTTCAACAACTGCGCCGACTTTTCCCGTGGCATTCTTAACCTCTACTATACCGGCGCGATTCGGCGGAACTACATCGCAGACGTGGGCATCACCACGCCCCAGCAGATCGCAAAATCCTTGGTTTCGTATGCAAAACACCATCCGGGCTTTCCTCTTTCGGCCTTTTTCCTTCCTCAGATACCCGGCAGCCGTCACCCGAGCCACCGGATGGATGGTGTTTCTGCGGGCCTGGTGAAGTCTAAGAAATACATTCTGCCACTGGCGGCTTTTCACCCGTGGGTAGCCTGCAGCATTTTTGCAATCTACCTGGCGAATGGCCGCTTTAATGTCGCCCACTTCGCTGAGTCGGAGTACGCCCCTGTTGATTTGCGGATGATGCAGGATTCCGCAGCTCCAAGACGGGATGAACTGGCACAAAGAAAGTAGCGCCGATCTTGCCAAATCCGCCGGAGGCCGGAGGAGCATGCGCGGAGAATTAATAGGTTTCCGATGCGCACGGCAGTAATCACCTTGTGCTTCAAAAGCCTTTGCGGGTGATGCGCTGAGCATTTATTGACGACGGCGTTGCCCTGCGACCGTGAGCCTTGCACAGTCTTTTCGGTATTCGATCGCGTATCTCAGTGGTTGGCGGCTTCGGCAGGCGGTCAGTTGACGGTCAGGACTTGCTCCCTGCTGGTGCCGCCGCTAGAACAACCTAGGTCCCCAGTAGTGCCTGGAGGCGTCGTCACCACGACATTGAAGCTTCCAGGAGCAGGGATCATGGAGGATGTAATGGTGACTTTGAGCTGGGAACTGCTAGCTACAATAGTAGCTAGGGTGGCGCCATTGAAGACCACAACGGAGGAGGAAACGAAATGGCTGCCGCTCGCAATGATGACGAAGCTGGGCGGCAAGTGTGAAAAGACTATGGTTGTTGGAGAGATCGAGTTGAGGATCGGTAATGGACGAGCACTCCCGCAGAGGGGATTTAGTGTGTTGCACCCAGGCAGCAGCAAAAGCACAACCAGCCACGAACTGAGGCGAATGATCCGATAGGAAGAGGACATAATTGACTGTGACGAACAGATGACCCTTTGCCTAAATCGCGTAGCTGACGAGAACGAGGGAGAACGCGCGTTTCCCTCATTCTCCTTGCCACCACTTCATCTTCGGATTTGCGAACCCGCCCTGAGTCCCATCATTAGTGCCTCCAGTTCGTGTTGAATCTGATAGAAACGAACTAGCCGCCGGACTGAAAGCGCCGTCGCGAATTGGCGACCGAAATCCTCATCAAGCTTGCTCTGAGCCCTCAGTTGTTCGAACCTTCGGTTCAACAGTTCTTGCGCTTTCGCATCGGTCATCGTGTCGTAATCGTCGGCGTAAGCCTTGATCAGCGCAACTCGGGCTTCGAGGGCCTTGTCGCGCTCTGCCATGTAAGACTCGTAGACTGGCCAGAACCGCTTGGCTCCTCATCGGTAAACGTCGGCATCCCTTTGCTGATGCTCTCCCTCGCCTGGGCCTTGAGGTCGGTCTTGAGGCGCTTGACGTTACTCGGCAAGATCATCTGCAAGCGCTGGCATGCCGAACAATAAAGCAAGAACAATCAGGAATTGAATATTTCTGCAAACTCTGTCTTCTCGATGATTCTGGAACGTACTTGGCTACCCGGCCGATTGCGGCCACGGGCCGAACCATAGCGTGGTAAGCACGGATTGCACCAAGCTGGCCGGGAACAGTGAAAGATCCGCGATTTGAACCCGATCGCTCGTTTGTAAACCCTTTTTACTTGCTTGTAGACGAATGCGAATATAAGGTCGGTTCCTGGGTGTGTGACCTGTCAGAAAGACCAGTGCGGAAGAATTAGTGGTTTTGAGAGTGTACTTCCAGATTGCCCTGACTCAGGCACAATTCTCCGGTTTTCTAATGACGCTTGAGTTCCTCGGTTTCAAACGCAGATGTTCAGCGGATGCCTTGCGCCAGTCTTCAATATTCATGGCCCCATGAACCACGAATGCAAGGCGTAATCGCGTATCAGTCGAGGGTAGTCTTCGTAAGAAGCTGATGGGCGTCAAAGAGATCACGAGCCACGTGGCGGGCAAGAAGTGCAACAAGTTTGCCGACGGACAGTTCATTGATATCGAGCTAGTGGAATTTGTTTGTCCTTGAACTCACCAACGTTCGCGAGTCTTTCAGCACAACAGGCCGGAGTGGTACCCGGAGCATGAAATTTACGTCGAGTTGGAGGTTTCCGCCACCGCCCAACGCACTCGGGTAGCGCAACTGCCATTTCCCTCCAGCGTGCTCGGGCGGACGGCGCTCAACTGTAATTTCGGCGCGACTGCAGTTGTCAGAAATGGCTTGGTCGACTCGGGCATCGACTGTCTTTTGCATTGATACGTTTGCTCTGGTTTCCGCCGAGTGCTAAAGCGTGCGATCCTCCCAGTCGATCCACTCGACGGGATGAGTCGCGCGGTACGTGCTCACTGCTTCGCCGACCGTCGCGAAGAACGTTTGTTCGCCGAAGCGCGTGAAGAGCCCGAAGCGCTTCAGCTTGTCCTTGACCGGGTCTTTCATCTCGGCGAAAAACAACTCGATGCCGACGCCGTGCAGCGTGTCGTCAAGTTCACAAACAACGTCGGCAGCTGTGACGTCGACGCTCGTGACCGGCTCTGCCGCGACGACGAGCCAGCGGACGGGTGTCGGTGCGTTCGCAACCGCATCCAGAACGCGTTCGTGGAACAGTTCGGCGTTTGCGAAGAAGAGCGGTGCATCCCAACGGAACAGCACGAGGCCCGGGATCAAACGCGCCTCCGGATACCGGGTAATGTCGTGATAGCCCTTAACGCGTTCGACGCGGCCGAGCACGGCCGAATGCGGGCGCCAGCCGTCCCAGAGGAACTCAATCACGGCAATTGCGATCGCAAGAGCAATGCCCGGAATGGCACCCAGCACAGCTACGCCGGCGAAGCACACCATCGAAAGCCAGAACTCCCAGCGTTGGATGCGATAGATTCGTCGCAAGTCGGACACTTCGATTAGGCCGATGGCTGCGGCGATAACGACGGCGGCTAGGGCGGTGTGCGGAAGGTATCGGAGCAGATTGGGTGCTAAGACCAATAGCAATGCGATAGCAAGAGCTCCCACGACTCCGGTCAGCTGTGTCCTGGCACCCGCCGCCTCGGCGACCGGCGTGCGCGATGAACTGCTGCTGATGGGGAAGCCCTGAAAGAATGCTGCGGCGAGGTTGGCAACGCCGAGACCCACCATCTCCTGGTTCGGGTCGACCGGCGAACGCAAACGCGTCGCATAGGTTCGAGAGAGCACACTCGTGTCGGCGAATGAAACGAGGGCTACCGCGAGACCACCCATGAGGATTGGTCCCAGGTCGTCGACATGTACGAAAGGGAGGCGAGGCAAGGGCAATCCCTGAGGGAGAGAACCGAGCACGGACACTCCCGCGCGGGTTGCAAGGTGGAATACCGCGACTACAAGGGTGGCCGCTGCAACGGCTATCAGAATGCCCGGGACGCGCGGCCAGCGCTTCAATAGCAGTATGAGGGCGAGCGTGCCGGTGCCGATCGCGAGCGCCACGACGTTTGTACTTCCTGCGAGCACCCTGCCGACGATTCCCCATACTTGGCGCAGCGGGCCGTTTGACGTGACAGAGAAACCGAAGAGCTTCGGGACTTGGCTCAGCAGCACCGTCAGCGCGATGCCGTTCATGTAGCCATAGCGGATCGGCTTTGAGAGCAGCTCGGTGATGAAGCCCAGACGCGCCAAGCCCGCGGCAACGCACACAACGCCGGACACAATAGCCATCATTCCGGCCAGCGCGACCGCACGTTGCGGCTTGCCGGCCGAAAGTGGCAGCACGACTGTGAGGATCACGGGCGCCAGGGCTGAGTCGGGGCCTAGGACAAGAATGCGACTAGGACCGAACAAGGCATACGCGAGCAGCGGCACAATGGTCGCGTAAAGTCCGTTGATACCCGCTACGCCAGATGCCTCGGCGTACGCAATACCGACTGGCACGAGCATAGTCGTCATTACGAGGCCGGCTACAAGGTCATGTCGCAGCCAAGGCGACTCGTACTGACGAAGTGTGTTCAACCCGGGAAGCCAGCGTGTCCAGCCGGTTTGATTCGCCTGCATTGCATGGCGGGCGGTAACGCCAGTGTCGACGGGATGTGAGGATAGCGGTTCAGTCATGGCTCGGATAGAACCTGGTTTACGGACCGTGGAATGGACGCTGGCCCAAAACGGGACCGCCGTGTGAAAATCCTCAGTTCTAACTAGCTAGCACGTCAGACGCTGCGCGGGCACGTGAGATTTCGATCACGTCTCCCTGCAATGGCAATTCCGGCGTCAAGCTGAATTGTTGTTGGATGGAGGCGCACAAACTCTTCCGTGGCGCGTCCTCACCGTGCGTAATGATCACCCGCAGCCAAGAGGGAGCGAGCTGGGTAAACCATTTAAACAAGTCGCTCTGACCCGCGTGTGCACTGAATCCTCCAAGCGTCCAAACGTTGGCGCGGACGGCGATCTTTTTGCCGTGGATAGAGACCGAGCGCGGACGCTCGACCAGCCTCCGGCCCAGCGACCCCTTCCCTTGATATCCAACTATGAGCACATGCGTGTTCTCGTGCGGCAGCCAAGCACAGAGGTGATGGAGAATGCGCCCTCCATTGCACATGCCGGAGCCGGCCAAAATGAGGCAGTGGCCCCGACACTATTAAGGGCTTGCGAGTCTTGAGACGTGACGTTCGAATGAAACCAGGCTTTGTCGAGAGGCAGAAGTCCGCGACTCTTGCATTCGAGCAATTCTTCGTCGAACAGTTCTGGATGCTTGACCATGGCCTTGCTGGCCTCATCGCCATGGGACTGTCGACGCATACGTGAAAGGGAGTTATCAATTCACGGTGGAACATGATCGCAAGGTGATAAAGCATTTGCTGGACACGCCCCACAGCGAATTGGAACGAGAATTCTTCTCCGTGCCTCGACAGCTTGCTTTACCAGTTCTTCAAATTCAGTCACCGTTTCGGAGTACGGCCTATGATTTCGATCGCCGTAGGTGGACTCGATAAATTGGGCATCTTGAGCCTGGAGTCTGGCAGAGTCTTGAAGGATTAATTCAGCTAGATCGATCGTTGTGGCGGTCGCGAGAACTCGCCCAGCAAGACCATGCTTCACAAGCAGTGGAACGCGACCAGTGTGGTCGAGGTGGGCATGTGTTAGCAAAACTGCATCGAGTTTTGAGAGATTGACTCCAGCCAGAAGCCGATTCTTCGCTTCTGACTCTTTCCCGCCCTGAAACATGCCGGCGTCGACCAATACTTTGGCGCGCTCCGTTTGGACAAAATATGCAGATCCTGTAACCTCGCCGCCGGCGGCACCGGCAATTTTGATTTTCATACTGCCCTTGCCTCAATCGGGTGTAGATGGTTTCTGAGCGCCGGAGGCAGGCTGCGGATGACCAATTCGACCGCCTCCTCTGCCGAATCAGTAATACGTGCGAATCCAATCTCCTCGGTGCCGAAGACTTCTTGCTCAGCCATAAAGAGTAAGAAATCCAGCATCCCACGCCAGAAGTCGCGGCCCACCAGCACTAGCGGAAAAGGACCGATCTTGCCACATTGCAGCAGCGTGGCGGCCTCAAATAACTCGTCAAGAGTGCCGAGGCCGCCGGGTAGAACGATGTAGGCGCAGGAGTATTTAACGAGCATCACTTTGCGAACAAAAAAGTAGTGAAACTCAATATTCTCGTCGATAAAGGGATTGGGCTTTTGCTCATGAGGAAGAATGATGTTGAGGCCATAGGAAGGCCCGCCTGCCTCATGCGCTCCCCGGTTCGCAGCTTCCATGGTCCCGGGCCCGCCGCCGGTAATGACCGTCAAACCGGCTTCGGCAAGTTTCCGACCGACTTGCCGGCTCAGTTCGTAGTACGGATGACCTGGCTTGAAGCGCGCCGAGCCGAATACTGTGACAGCCGGACCGAGTTTGTGCAGTCGGCGGAACCCTTGTTCGAACTCACTCATGATTCGCCTGAGTCTTGCATGCTCACGATTCAAACTTCGTGGCTGCATCAGAAAATCACGTTCCCCGTGGGCAATGGAGTCATTCAAACGCAACTCGTAGGAACTGAAACCGGTTTTTTGCCAATGTTGGCGCCAGGCGAGTTCCCACTGTTCGGAGGACCTATCTTCTTCCCTCTGTTTTCTAGTCACGCTCATTTTGGCTCCTGCGCAGGTCAGTGGCCAGATCTTCTATTTACGGAAACTAGATAGAATCGTCCCCTAAAAGAACTGCCTAAACTGACAGTGACTTAAATGCCGACGGCATCAAGGCCGCGATGTTTCATGGAACCTCCACGGCAAGGTGCACACGCAAGGGAGGGTGGCGCAAGGAAAGCGAACGATCTGTGGAGAGGTTATTTGTGACGTCTGAACCCAGACTGATTCAAGAGTGACTACGACCGGCCTTCTCATGGAAGGCGTCTACGTGAGCGATTTTGTCGCTAGGCCTTGCAACTCAGCACGCGTCAAGCGGCGAGCAACCTGTCATTTCTGCCGGTGTCTGGATGCCAGAGGGCCATCTACCATCTGGTATCCATGCACCCTACCTTGATCGTCGTCAATCGTTGCTCTCTGACTCTGCTGCTTGCATTTCCTCTTTTCCCCTTGCGTGCTCAGGCGTCGTTGCCTGATCATCCGCAGCCCCAGCAGTCATTGCCCGATGCGCCCTCTGCCGTGCGTCGCCTCCCCGACCATTCGAAGCCCCAAGTTTCTGCCGGTGCGACGCAAGCCAAGCCACGGGTTGACGAGGCATGGCCCCGCAAAGCCACACGCGGAGATGAGACGATCTCCATGTATCAACCACAATTGGAGGTTTGGAAAGACGACGAGTTGCACGCCTATGCCGCGCTCGCGCTGGAAAGCAAAACCAAAAGTACAACCAAATACGGAGTGGTATGGTTCACAGCCCAAACGGAGGTAGACAAGGTCAACCGCCAGGTAACGTTAGACAACTTCCAGATCACCAAGGTCAAGTTCCCTACGATGGAAACCAAGGAAACTGAATATCAGACCTTCCTGCAAGCTCAGCTACCCGGGAAGTCCAAGGTGATAGCACTGGACCGCTTGGAAGCCTCGTTGGCGGCGAGTGATTCGGAGCAGGCCGGGGCCGAGGCCTTTCAGGTCAACAATGATCCACCAAAGGTTATTTTTGCCACCAAACCCTCGTTACTTGTTCTCATCGACGGCCCGCCGCGCTACAGGGATGTCGGTGGAACCGACTTGCAGTTGATGCTTAATACCCGAGCCACGATTTTCCTCGACACCAAGAAAAATGAGTACTACCTGAATGTAATGGATGGTTGGCTGAAAGCCCCCGATCTCATGGCGGGCGCTTGGTCCTACACTTCGAAGATTCCGGATGATATGAAAGAAATCACCAAGGGCATCCAGGAAAATCAGAAGGCCAAAGCGGCGGAGGGAAGCACTCCCTCCTCGCTGAAGGAGGCGGACAAAGCAGGGAAGATTCCGTCGATTTATGTCAGCCTAAACCCTGCTGAACTGCTCACAACCGAAGGTGCACCGCAGTATGAGGTCATCGCGAACACGGGTCTGGAGTTCGTCAAGAACACGACGGCCAACATCTTTCGGGAGACTGGGAGTCTCGATTACTACATCCTCCTGTCGGGGCGGTGGTTCCGATCGAAATCCCTGGAAGGTGGTCTTTGGGTGTTTGTTGATGGGAAGAATCTGCCTGAGAAGTTTGCTGCCATTCCCGAAAATAATTCCAAAGCCGGTGTATTAGCGTCGGTCCCAGGCACCGGGCCGGCCAAGGAAGCGCTGATTGCAAACTCAATTCCGCAGACAGCTACTATAACTCGCAGCGAGGCCCACTTGAAGGTTGAGTACGATGGAGATCCACAGTTCAAGAACATCGAAGGCACCGAACTGCAGTATGCGGTAAATACCGCGACTCCAGTCATTCAGGTCGATGACAAGAGTTACTACGCCGTCGCAAATGCAGTCTGGTTTGTGGGGGCAGCGCCGCTTGGGCCGTGGGCAGTGGCAACCTCAGTCCCGGCAGCGATCTACTCAATACCTCCGAGTTCCTCTCTGCACTACGTCACATACGTCAAGGTGTACCGCTCCACGCCGGACGTCGTTTACGTAGGCTACACCCCCGGTTATTACGGCACGGTCGTCTCTTCTACAACCACAACGGTCGTCTACGGCACAGGTTGGTACTATCCTCCCTATGTCGGTCATTACTGGTATGGAGCGCCCTACACCTACGGGGTCGGAGTTGCCTCTACGTGGAGTTCGGGGACTGGTTGGAGCATCACGATCGGTGTCGGCTACACCTCCGGTTATCCCTACTATTACCCGTGGTGGGGGCCATGGGGCTACTACGGAGCTTGCTGCTGGGGGCCAGCCTGGGGATACGGCTACGGCGGCTACGCGAGTGCGAACGTATACGGACGCTGGGGCAATTCCGCTTACGCGAGTACCGGCGCCGCCTGGGCGAATCCCTACAGCGGGAACTATGGTGGAGCAAGCCGAACCGCCTTCCAGAACACGCAACGTGGCACCGTAGGCGTTGCAGGCCGGGGCGCCAATGCCAACATCTACACCGGCAACGGCGTCGCAGGGCGTGGTGCTGTGGGCTATAACCCGAATACAGGGATCGTAGCTGGTGGCGGCGCCGGGTACGCGGGCAACATGTACACCGGGCAAGGGACGGCCGGCCGCGGTGGATTTGCCTACAACACAAACACTGGCGCCGGGGTTGCTGCGGGCTCGAACAACATCTATGCGGGAAAGGACGGAAACGTCTACCGCTATGACCGGCAGAGTGGAAATTGGTCTCAGAACAGCGGCAACGGATGGAACTCCACGTCCAAATCTCAGGTCGATCTGCAGCAGCAACAGCAGGCACGCGCTGCAGGTCAGCAACGCAGTCAGAACTTCAGTCGCTCGATGGGAAGCGGAATGCGTGGCGGCGGTGGCCGAAGAAGGTAGCTGTTGAAATATTTCTAGTTCACTCACTGGGGTTTTGAATGTAGACGCCTTCCATGAGAAGGCCGGTCGGAGTCAAGCGGGTTCGAGCGGTTTCTGGTCAGGTATGCTTTTTCTTGTTTAGCCACTCGCCACTGTCGCCACCCTTCCATCCGCAGAGTCGATGGAGGTTGCGTCCGCCTCAATCGTGGAGAGAAAGGAGTTGAGAAGGAGTCCGAAGAAAGCCGATCGAAGAACAGCTCCTTTCAACTCCGCATCTGGCATTGCGCAATCTGCTCTTTCGCAGCAGCGACAATGTTTTCCGCGCTGAAGCCAAATTTCTTCAACAGCTGCTTAAGAGGTGCCGATGCTCCAAACGTTTCAATGCAAACGTTGTGCCCTTCGAAACCTGTGTATTTGCTCCAGCCAAAGTCGGATGCCTGTTCCACCGACACGCGGGCCTTCACGTGTCGTGGCAGAACAGACTCTCGGTAGTTTCTGTCCTGGTCGTCGAATAGTTCCCAGGACGGCATACTGACGACCCGCGTTCGCACGCCCTCCTTGCTCAACTGCTCATAAGCTTCCAGGCAGAGTGCGAGCTCGCTGCCTGTGCCTATCAGGATGACCTCGGGGGCACCGCCTGGGGCGTCGGCCAGGACGTAGGCCCCCTGTGCCAAGCCCGAGGCGGCTGCGTACTTCTTCCGGTCGATCGTGGGCACGGCCTGACGACTAAGTACAAGCACAGCTGGCTCGTGATGGAGTTGCAGCATGACTCTCCACGCCTCTGTGACCTCATTTGCGTCAGCGGGCCGGATCATGATCAGGCCTGGCGTCGAGCGCATGTGGGCAAGCTGTTCGATGGGCTGATGGGTGGGACCATCCTCTCCGACTCCGATGGAATCGTGGGTAAACACGTAAATCACTGGGAGTTCCATCAACGCGCTCAAGCGCAGGGAACCCCGCATGTAATCGGCAAAGATGAAAAAGCCCGACCCGAAGGGCCGCACTTTTACCAAACTGAGCCCGTTAAGTACGGCGCCCATGGCGTGTTCGCGGATCCCGAAGTGCAAATTTCGTCCAGCGTATGCTC